>Ga0209396_1003935_pt1 | contig 14664 bp, 10 predicted proteins | sample GOMGulsemesocosm_6_FD_184638 | JGI IMG/M metagenome (GOLD analysis project Ga0209396, IMG submission 184638) | Methane-oxidizing microbial communities from mesocosms in the Gulf of Mexico - GOM8C Gulf of Mexico (SPAdes) (version 2) | ecosystem: Environmental > Aquatic > Marine > Cold seeps...
CAGATGCCACTCTTTTATTTATGGCTGTTCGTTTAAAAGAGGTAGGCCTTCTACGCTATTGACGCGAATGCACTCTGCTTGGTTTTATTGAACACTTAAATAGCTTTGTATCGATTGTTTAATACGATTTTTTAAGTGACTTTTGTGGGCATCTAAATACCGATTATCTAAGGCTAATAATAGTGTTTGCGCTTGCACTATTGCCGCTTTAGATTTTAAATTTAATGCGGTAATGGCCTCGCTCATTGTTATATAAAAATCAATTTCAGCACTTAAAGGAGCAGCTTTTAATCCTTGGGCTATTTGCCTGGCTTGTAACAGATACGTTTTACTGTGAGGCAATTGCTCAGCAAGGGCAATACGTGCTTGTACTGTTAATGTGAGTGCCAAATCGTAAGGCTGTTGTAACTCACGAGCAATCTCTACGGCTCTGGCAATGGTGCTGGCTCTTTGCGCTGTGGTTAGCTCCCCCGAGAGACTATGCGTAACTAGCAGTTTTAACAGCGCTGGTTTATGTCCTTTTACGGTGAGTTGTCTACTGATCACTGTAAAGTTTTCAGTGGACTTATGGGTATATAACTGTGGGCTATTAAAAAGCGGTACCTCAAACAGTACGCTGGCTTCTTCACTGGAATTATCACTGACTAGTTGAGGCGTGTCTCGCGCAAATTGTAGTTGTTTTAACTTGGTTTCTAGTTGCACTACCTTCGCTAATACTAACGGCTGCTGGTGAGTTTCCAGGTGGGCATTACTGGTTTTTAAATATTTCAGGCTTTGACTAAACTGACCTTGTCGATAGTAAAGTAAAGCCTGCCAATAGTTAACACTGGCAAGTATAGCTGCCTCTGTATTACTCGATTCTAGGCCAAAAAACAGTTTCTCTGCACGCGTCCAATGTCCGAGTTGTAATTGGCTTATTCCTTGATAAAGCACCGACCAATGATGACTTTTATCTATTTGCATGGATGCTTGGAAATAGTGCTGCGCCAGTATATAACTGTCACTTTGCAGCGCTTGTAAGCCGCGGGCAAAATCGTGCATAGCGCTGGCAGTATACGTATAATTTGGCAAATTTTTGGTTTGGATATTTGGCTGAATATCCCGATAAATTTTACTGGCGACATCGGGCATTGAGATAGCAAGATCGGCACGCTGAAGGTGTTTTTGGTCACTAGTTCCCCGAGGAGTTATGAGTGAGTAACTGATCACTTGCTGGCCTTTTTTTAGCGAAATAGTCGCGTGAATTGCCATGTCTGCATTGTATTGATTGATAAGTTGCCTAATACTTTCTTTGCTGAGTTGCGCCTTAAAGGAGCCACTATTCAACTGTGTTGGCGCTATGACCTTTAACTGTTTTATCAATGCCAGATCATACGCCAGCATTTCACTTAAACCATACTGTACCCAATTCATCGCACTGGTACCGCTTTCATTGACAAAGGGCAGCACCAAGACACTGACGGTCGCACTGGTATTTTTTACCGGGGAAAGGGCTAGACTTTTATTTGCATTGTAATCCTTGTATCCCCAGTAAATAAAGGCAGCGAAGATCAGCATAGTGAGAGGGAATAGCCAGTACTGAGTACGCAGCAATTTTTTTCTAGGACCGGCTGAAACTGCATCGACACTCGATGACTTAAGCGTTGCTGAATCGGTATTTAGTGTTTGCGCAACGGGCTTTTGATCTTGCTTAACAGGCTGGGCGGGGCAAATCCACTGATAGCCTTGGTTGGGAATAGTGCGAATATAATGAGGAGCACTGGCTGAGTCACCTAATGCTTTACGCAGCTCTAAAATGCTTTGCGATAAAGATCTCTCACGATACTGTCCGTGATCCCAAAGTGTGTCTAGTAGCTCTTGCTTGCTCACGACGCGTGAAGAGTGTGTTAACAGATACATCAGTAAAGACACCAATTTTTGGCGTAAATAAATACTCTGTCCATCATCAGTACTGGTCAATTTTGCCGAATTCTTATCGAACTCAAAGCCATCAAATTTATACATGCAGCCTAAAATGCTCTGTTGATAAATAGCCCACACTATAAAGCACGAGGCTTTCAACTCAAGAGGTTTGTGCTCAGTTGTTAGAGAAGTAGCGAATAAGTCCCCAGATGTTCCCTGTAGATATCTAAGCGGTTAAATCCGCGGAAGAATACGAAGTGAATGGCCAGTCCTCTATAAGCATTCTGACAAAGGAGTTGACCGCTTAGCTATTTACCCTTCGGGGCGTACAGGATAGTGCGTGTTCTATGTTAATGGTTTTCGCCGGGCAACCAGCCCGCCTGTAACCATTGCCTCAATCACAAACAATCCTGTACGCCAGGGGCGTCTGAGACTTGTTCGCTGCTTCTTTCTGATTTGACATAATTTGATGTTATTTGATCTCAATTTGATCGCATCAAAGCTGTGCTGATAATTATTTGATCCGATTTGTATTGTATCAAGTGCCCTAAAAATCAGATGCTAATTGCAATTACACAATCTTAACTCAATGAGGAAAACTCAAATGAAAACATCTTTAGCTGCACTGAGTACCAGTGTTTTATTCAGCACTATTATCAGTGTTAACGTACAAGCTCAGACTGGCGAAAACTTAGTGTTGGTCCATGGAGCGAACTTTACTGCTGACTCATGGAGTGCGGTGAGAGATCAGCTCAAAGGAAAATTGAACACTGTTGCAGTAAACTTACCCGGCCGCCAGGATAATTTTGTCCCTAGCAAAGTATCACTTGAAATATCAGCGGCAAAGTTATGTAGTGAACTGGCATTACTTGAAGGCAATAAAACGGTTGCGGCCCACTCCCAAGCAGGCGCTGTCGTCAACGCGGCGCTGGCATTGTGCCCAGACCCCGGTTTAACAAAAATTGTTTATGTAACAGCAGTGTCACCTTTTACCGGTGAATCGGCCTTTGATTTATTATCAAAGCAAGATGAGAGCAATTACTTTAGCGGGATTTCTTACAACAAAGACATTGGTTTACTGGAGATATCCGATAGCGAAGGTTTTGCGAACTCATTCGCACCTAAAGCTAATGTCAGTCAAAGAAACTGGTTAAAAAGCCACGCTGTTGCAGAGCCTTCAGCGTTAGGTGGTCATAAAATGTTGCTGGATGAAACACAATTTAAAACCATTAAAAAGTACTATGTGTTTGCCGAGCAGGACAAAGTTATATCTCTGGCCAGCCAAAAGAAGATTGCAGGCAGGTTAGATTTAACGGCTAGTTATACGCTTGATAGTGGTCACTTACCCATGTTGACACATGCAACAGAGTTAGCGGCTGTATTGCAAAAAATAGCTGCAGAATAAGAAATAGCATCTACAGCATAGGCGTCTGGTTGCTGCGTAATTCGGTTTTTAGAGATGTTTTAGAGCTCGCTATTCTATATATATTAGTGTTTCTAGGATAGTTTGTTACTGAAAACCAGCAAACAGATAGCCTCTGCATTTAAGCATCTACCATGAACACCACTTCAGTAACAATCGTACAGATATAGGCATTTTTTTGGTTTTCAAATCAGTGACGGGCGCGTAATTAGCCTGAAAGTATTAGCGAAAAGAATCACTCGGTTCTTCGAAAAAAATTATTCGTTATACTAAAAAAGATTTCACTATAGCTTTTTGGTTATAAGGAATTGTGTGATTGGTTAAGGATGGTTCTTCCTGTATATAAAAAATCTTTTAAAATCTTGTGTTTATTGGTTTTTGCGGCAAAGGTTGATTGTACATAAAGTCTAATAGTTGATGATTCCAAATTTTGACGACAAGCCCTAAAAAAAAATCACTTTACTGCTATGGGGCAGTTACGTTAATTTACACTGGATAGTATTTTAAATATAAATGATAACTATTTGTATTTTCTGTTTGCATAGAGAGATGTTATGCAAAATTCATTCACTTAATAGACAGGCTAGAATGTTAAAAAATCTGACGATTAAAACGAAACTTTTACTGGCAACAGTATTAACTATTTTATTATTCATTGGCGCATTAGTTTTGACGGCCCACTTTGAAAAAACAACAACGGGATTGATGAAAACATCCATGTTGATTAAAGATGCCGAGCTAACGATGTTCTCATTACGTCGTAATGAAAAAGACTTTATGGCGCGTGATGACGTAAAGTACGTCATTCGATTTGAAAATAATATCGTTAGAATTAATGACTACCTGCAACAAACAAGGAATAAGTTAAGCGCTTTTAACATTAATGAACAAGCCGACGTATTGGTGCTTGAATCTTTACTTAAACAATACCAAATAAAATTTTTAGCCTATGTTAAACAAAGAGAGCTGATCGGTCTAACGCCGGAATTAGGCTTGCGAGGACAGCTTCGCGAACATGTCCATCAGGCTGCTGCAATAATAAGTCAAGATACAGATTCGTTGCTAAAGGTAAACTTATTATCACTGAGGCGCGATGAAAAGGATTTTTTCATTCGTGAAAACGAAAAGTATGTTCAGCGGTTTGAGAGAAACATGCTGACTTTTTTCGACAATTTAAAGGCTTCTCAAATTCAGGCACAAGAGAAAGCGCTAATAGCTGACTTGATGCTAAATTATCAAGCGAGTTTTCAAACCTTAGTCGCTGCTTATTTAAAGAAAGGGTTAACCCCAACTCAAGGCTTACATGGCGAAATGCGTCATGCTGTAATGGACACTGAAAAAGTGTTTAAAGCGCTTGAAGTTAAAGTGGGCCTTGCACTTGAAGAAGCGCGATCCACCACATTCCTACTGTCAAAGTTTGCCTCTTTGCTCATTATTTTATCAATAGCGGTCGCGCTTAGGCTCATTTCAAAATCTATTACTTCGCGCCTAGACCAAGTTAATGCGCATATGGCTGAAATAGCCAATGGTGGAGGCGATCTAACGGTTAGGCTGTCAGAAACAGGAAACGATGAAATCAGCCAACTTGCAAAATCATTTAACCTTTTTGTGAGCCAATTACGGGTCATGTTTCACGACATATCTAAAATATCTGTAACCTTATCGGCGTCTTCATACGAAAGCTCAGTGGCGACAGATTCTAACAATTCCAGTGCACAAGAGCAGTTAGTCGCATCACAAGAAGCACAATTAGCCATGAATGAAATGCTTAATGCGACCAGCGATATCGCCGAAAATATATTAAACGCTGCACATTGCGCAAAACAGGCACAAGAGTGTGCAGTAGATGGTTTAGATATATCAAAAGTAACGATGCAATCGATTGAAAGTCTCGGACAAGACATTCATCACGCGGTAGGTGCTATCGAGCGATTAGAGTCTAATTCAGTGAATATTGGCGCTGTGCTAGGCGTGATTCAGAGCATTGCGGAGCGAACCAATTTATTAGCCCTTAATGCGGCGATCGAAGCGGCCAGAGCAGGAGAACATGGCCGAGGTTTTGCTGTGGTTGCCGACGAGGTAAGAACCCTAGCCCAAAGAACACAGCAATCGACAGCGCAGATTCAAACATTAATTGATAACCTGCAACAAGGAGTAAAAGACTCAGCGGCTACCATGAAAGCAACAAGTGGCAATATTAAAAGTGGCATCGCAAAAATGCAGTCGCTTAATGTGGCATTGTTGCAAATTAACGATAATGCGAGTGAAATATTTTCAATGAACTCGCAAATAGCCGCGGCGTCACAGCAACAGTCAGTCATATCACATTCAATTAAAGGGAATATTTCGTCTATTGCCGATAGTGCTACCGAAACAGCAGCAATGACCAAGCAGTCTGCCGTAGCCAGTCACGAAGTATCGAAAATGTCTCAGCATTTAAACATGTTAATAGCGGGGTACAGTGTTTAATTTGTATGCTTGAACATCGATTTAAGAGCGGGCGCTAATTTTTTTCGCTAAGTGTTAAATTTTTTCATCGCTAAGTATTGCATGAACTGAAGTACTTACTGACTTTGAGGCCTAATCCCAACGTATTGGGATTAGGTGATAATTTTGAGTTAAGTTTTGTTGGATCACTTAAAGTTTTATTTTGTGATGTGTGTGCAAAATTTAATGAAAAAACGGCTATATTGCTTGGCTGGCGGTATGTGTCCATATTGCTCGCTAATAACACCTCTCAAAAGCTCAATCGTAGTCATGTTAATCTATCATTCATTAACTGCGCGCAGCATCATGCTAAACTTCGACAACTACTTTTAAATCTAATTTAATTAAGAGAGATCATGAGATTACGTATTCTTGGATGTAATGGCGGCATTGGAAAAGAGTTAAGAACGACCTCTTTTTTAGTTAATAACAGTCTATTACTTGACGCAGGAACAGGAGTCGGGGAGTTAACATTGGATGAAATGTTATCACTTCGCCATGTTTTATTAAGCCATGCACATTTAGACCATATTGCGGGTTTAGCGCTGATGTTCGCCAGTATTTATGATGAAATGGTTGAGCCTGTCACTGTGTACGCACCAAGAGATGTCATTGCTGTATTAAAAGAGCACCTATTTAATTGGGCGTTATGGCCTGACTTCAGCCAATTGCCAAACCAAGAAAATGCTGTGCTTAAATTTCAAGCTGTTGAAGAAGATATCGCCGTAAAAATTGCAGCACAGTTCACTGTAACGCCTATCGCATTAAGTCATAGCGTTAAAAGTGTCGCTTATCTCATTCAACACTGTGATGCCACACTTTGCTTTTGTGGAGATACTGGAACAACAGATAAAATATGGCAGGTCATTAATAACGTAAAAGGTGTAGACCATCTTATTATTGAAGCGGCTTTTCCTAATGAGCAAGCGAGCTTGGCGCAGCAGTCAGGGCACTTTACGCCAACATTATTAGCCGATGATCTGAATAAGCTTCAGTATAAACCCAGTGTTCATATTCAACATATCAAACCAGGCTATGAACCGCGCGTTAGTTTGCAGTGCCAAAACGATTTAAAGAGCTTTAATGTCAATATTTTACGACAAGGTGAGACCGTTGAACTCGCTAAAGAAGGCCGCTTTAAAGTGATTCAAACTGCTTTAGATGATAGGGGTATTGAACAAAACTTGTCAAAACTAACCGATATCGCAATCTCTTTATCGGCTGAGCAAAATACTGAAATATTACTGGAAAAAATACTCAACAGCGCCAAAGAAATAGCCAATGCTGATGGCGGTACAATTTACACCTTAAAAGATGAAAGCTTTTTACAGATGGATATTGTGAAAAATGATTCTCTGGATATCTCTCTGGGAGGAAGCAGCTCTGAAAAATCTGCTTTTCCCGCTTTACCGCTGTATTTAGACAATGGTGAGCCCAACAAAGCCAATGTTGTCTCCTGTGCTATTCATGAAGATATGGTTATCGATATTCAAGACCGTCATGCAGATAGAGCGTATGATTTCTCAGGGGCACAGCGCTTTGATGAAAGTACCGGTTATAACTCTATATCCTTCTTAACTATTCCCATGAAAGATCACAAAGGGGATATGATAGGTGCTCTGCAACTCATCAATGCGCTTGATGAAGAGGGTAATGTCATTGCCTTTAGCCATCAAATAGCGACAATAGTAAAAGCATTAGCCTCTCAAGCGGCCATTACACTGACCAATAAAAGCCTTGTTGATGAACTTGAGTCATTTTTTGAGTCTTTCATTGAGATACTTGCGGGTTTAATCGATGAAAAATCCCCTTATACTGGCGGTCATTGTCGTCGAGTTCCCGAGCTAACGATCATGCTCGCTGAGGCCGTTCATGCGGTAAAAGAGGGTCCTTTAAAAAACTTCTCGATGACAGAAGATGATCGCTATGAGCTTAAGGTGGCGGCGTGGTTACATGATTTTGGCAAAATTACTACGCCAGAATATGTCGTCGATAAAGCGACTAAATTAGAAACTATTTTCGATCGTATTCATCTGATTGATGCCCGTTTTGAAACTATCAGGCGTGACCTTGAGATTACACAATTGAAACAGCAGTTGGCAGCCGCAGAAAACGGTTTGTTATTGAGTAGTGAGTTAGCAGCGCAATATCAGCAATCAATGGCACAAATAGCGACCGATCAAGCTTTTATTAGGCAGCATAATAGCGGTGGTGAATTTATGACTGAAGATGATCAACGTGAGGTGGTTGAAATTGCGCAGCGCTATCAAATTAGCAACTATCAAGGAGAGATGAAGAGTATTTTATCTGCTGATGAAATTGAGAATATGCAGATATCCCGTGGCACTTTAAAGGCGAGTGAACGCGAGATAATTAATAAGCATATTATCGTTACTATCGATATGCTCAAAGGTCTTAAATTACCTAAGCATCTTAAAAATGTCCCTGAAATTGCGGGTGGGCATCATGAACGAATGGATGGCAAGGGATACCCTTATGGGTTAACTAAAGATCAAATGTCTGTGCAAACTAGAGCGATGGGCATTGCGGATATTTTTGAAGCTCTGACCGCCTCTGATCGACCTTATAAACAGACCAAAACCATTACAGAGTCTTTAACAATTATGAAACGTATGAAAGACACGGGCCATATTGACCCGGATATATTTGATATATTCGTGCGTAATGAAGTGTATTTAGATTATGCTGAGAAATTTCTAGTTAAAGCGCAAATTGATCAAGTGAATAAAGAAGATTTTCTCGGTTGACTCAAACAGAGTTGCATATAAATATGCGCAGGAAGTTCAGCTGTAGTATGTGCACTTTGACTAAGTTGAAAATACCAACGAGTCATAAAGTAAGGCTATTGCACTGATGATTTGTGCAGAGCAATAGCCTAAGGAACATGCGATTAAGTCCAAACGCCCCGAAGGGCGGGCTTAAAAACGGCTATCTACTATGTCAGGCAGCTTGGAAAGGACTCGTCATTCCACTGCGTTACCTTTCGCGTATCTGCGTGCCCCTCTTTATGGGTATTAGCCGTTTTTAAGACCGCTGAGAAAATTCTGGACTTCATCGCATATTCCCTAACTTTTAATGCGCGTTACTACAAACTGTAGCGTTTGAAGTAGCTTCGAACTGAAATATCAGCGACTGTTCTACTTAAATAATAGCTGACGATATATTTGTGAAAGTCATCTTCAAAAATCAAAGCATCGTCAATACGCTTAGAGCTACGTTTGGTAATGTCGTAAGAATCACTGATTTTTTTAGTGATAACACGACCATTAACCTGGAGTACAATATCTATTTCATGTTTAACACTGTCCGGGTTTTCCTCTAATATTTGGCTATGTAAATTCAGTTTTATCGATGCGTTATATTCAATTTTCTCACCTTCAATAAAATGATAATAGTTAAATGATTTCGTACTCGCTGAAGCGTGTTTATTGCCCTCTTCAATCCCTTGGCGATGATTTAATGAGGGTAGTCTCATCGCTTTAAAAATGGGTTCAAGAAAGTTTTTTCCTCGCTCAACATTTACTTGTGCATAATAGCGATTTGCCGCACTTATATCATAATGTAATACATGTGCTCCAGCGGGGATATCAATCAAAGCTTTTCTAGCGTCGTCAGATTTTGAACCGTCTAACACGACGAGCTGTTTTCCATCGATGATCATTCTATCGGGGTAGAATCTGACAAATGAAACTTCTGTCGATTGATAAAATGAGTAGCCAAGCGCGAGTAAACTGCCGAAAATAACTAACAGCACACTTGAGAATGACTTTGGGATAGAACGTTTTTTATCACCTTTTAAAGGTGGAACAGGTTGTGCGTATTTAGAGTCAACTACTTCATAAATTTCAATTGGATGTTGAATGCCTTTTAGGAAATAACTGCCGTGTAAGGTCCAAATTAAACGATCATTACTCGCTAGCCAGCCTTTGGCACTATCAAACACAGAATAACTTAAATAAATCTGACCGCCATCAGCCAAGCTTTCTATACGAGATGCACGATTCACATGGCGTCCGAAGACATCAGCCTGAATAGTATCATCAATCGTCACTTGACCCATATGCAAGCCAATTCGAACGGCTATGTTTTCAAATTCATCAGTCGATTGGTTGAATTCATTGATTTTTTGCTGAATCATTAACGCACGTTCAACAGCGGCGCTTGGCTCTGAAAATATTGCCATGACAGCGTCACCGATAAACTTTACGACTAATCCAACATTATTTTCCTCAATAATTTTTTGCAAAATTTCATCATGGATTTTACGTAACTTAATCGAATACTCTTCACCCTTTTCTTCGGTTATTAAGGTGAAATCTTTTATATCAGTAAACATAGTTGTGATAACAGCTGTGTTTCTTTTCTCTAGGTATTTTCTAACATTTTTAATCTCGTTACTCGAAATGTTCAGTTCATCGATTTCATTTTCAGCGGACATTCTAGTTCCTAAAATCTCTTTAGTGTGATTGATAAACATTGAAAGCCCACAGGCTTCAACTTGAGAGTTCTACAAAGCGACTTAACGGTTTGTTACTTTCCAATATTGGCTGTAAGGCTCTTTTATCCAAGCTTATGCAAGAGTGAATAATTATAAGTCAATGGCAAACCTATAAGGAAGATTATAATTTAATGTGCGTAGTTCACGCTCATTTTTCATGAAAATGTTCATTAATTGAGATGATTCTACAAATATAGAGGCGTTTCTTAATATGATGTGAATAAAAGATTATCAATGTTTAAAAAAAGCATGTTATTAATATCAAATTGGTGCATATTTGATAGAATGTTTAACTAGTTTAGTAATTTGTTGTTATTAATAAAAGAATTAGCGTAATGAAAACAATGAATGATCCTCTGTTTTATGAAGAGAATTCAGAATTTTCGAATGGAACGTACGAGCTAGCCTTACAGAAACAATCGTGGATCATTATGTTTTTGTTAGACTGAAGTAGCTTTAGAACAACGTTGAAACGGAAGTGAATATTGTTCAAATGTCTTGCTAGCTTTTTGTCATTTTATGCTGTGGGCCTAGAAATATGGACAAACATTTACCGCAAGTTGAGTTAATTGCCTCTACCTCTCAAGGTAGCGTCTCTTCATTTCCTTTTTCACAAAGTCCTGATGCAGGGCTATTTGTTAATGCCAGTATGAATATTGCCGGTATTGATATTAATACTGTCGATGTTGCACTGCTGGTACTTTGTCCTATTCTGGCTACCTTAGGTGTACTAGTAGCCTCTTTAGTGCACGTGAGACACAGTTCCCCTGATCCTATCTACAAACGTATTTTTAATGGTTTGTTCTCTAATATTGCCAACTTGTTTATAGGCCTTGTGGTCGGTATTGTGGTTGCGCTGTTTTTTGTGGGCGCTATTAATAACGATATTACCTCTCTGACAAGAGTATTAGTGCTGACGGTCTTCTTAGGCTATAAGGCGCCCTTGTTTTGGGGACTTAAATCTAGCGTAGAAAAAAAGCCGGCACAAGCTGTCAGAGCAAAGGTAGCCACGCCAGCCGTTGCGTTGAATCAAGATGCGCTAAAACAAGAACGTCTAAAACGCGCCAAGTTAAAATTGGCTAAAAAAGGTTAACTTTACACCACTTAGCCTATCAAAGGTTTATTCACCACTTTTATTGAGGTGATTTTAGTGTATTCAAAACAACCAGATATGGTGCGACTCACAAAGCGGAAGTGCGTACTGGGGCTTTTGATTACACTTTAAATACCTCACTGACTTTTGACTAACATCATGTTGTCTCTTTAAATAATGTTCGATCACCGCTCAATGTTGTGATCAATTATTCTCTTCAAGATCTATTCGTGTTACTTTTCATGTTTTTGGTGGGTATCCTTTTCGTTATTTTGGGAAGCAGTGTTAATTTATAAATATGATAAAACTTTTTAGAGTTCAACTAACGATGTTGGTTTTTATCAGTTTGTTGGGTGGAGTGGTCATTTATGAAGTGTTTGGCAATTTAGCGGGGTTAGATGCTATCGCTATTGCCGGCATGATCGCAGGGCTTCTGATTGGTTTCTTTAGCGGGAAAAATTTTGGTATGTTCGCTATATTTCCAAGTTTTTTGGCGGCGACTTGTGTCAGTGTCGTCTTTGCCGTTATAGCCTTTTTCTCGCTGAATTACGGTGATTCGCTAATGCTGGTGCTCGGCCAGTTTGCGATGGGCTTTTGTCTGTTAAGTGGCACTGTGGTTGGTTGTCAGTGGGGTGGTCACTTCCTTATTCGCGAAGGGGATTTGGATCAACTACGAGAAGTGTTTGGTGATTCGAGCAGAGAATCAAGAGTTGATCAAAACTACCGCGAAGAGGAAGAGTAGATATCTCTTTTATGACAGTCTAATAGCGCAATTATTGGTGAGATTTTAAAACACTATAAGCACCATATACAGTATTGGACAGCTTTGTCCGTAATCATTCGTTTCTATCTATTATCCTGATGCGTAAAGACAATGTGTTTTTGAGCGTGCTATGCATTGGGTTTAAATTTAAATCACGAGGGAAGTATGCAATATAAAACGTTATCCAACACCGATTTAAAAGTCAGCCGTATTTGTTTGGGTACTATGACTTTTGGCAAGCAAAATACTGAACAAGAAGCGTTTGAACAATTGGATTACGCTTTAGCCCAAGGTGTTAACTTTATTGATACTGCCGAGCTGTACCCAGTACCGACAGGTGCAGCGACACGCTGTTTAACCGAAGAGTATATCGGTAATTGGATAGCAAAAAGGGGCAACAGAGATAAATTGGTACTGGCGACTAAAGTTTGCGGGCCAGCTGCTATGGTTGAGTATTTAAGGCCCAATATTGCGTTGGATGAAAAGAATATACGCGAGGCCGTTGAAGGTAGCTTAAAACGTTTACAAACGGATTACATCGATCTCTATCAATTGCATTGGCCTGATCGTCAAACCAACTTTTTTGGCCAATTAGGCTATGAGCACAATAGTGAAAATGATGGTACGCCACTGCGCGAAACGCTGCGGGTACTTAAGGATCTAGTCGATGAAGGGAAAATTCGCTACGTAGGTGTCTCTAATGAGTCCCCTTGGGGGGTGATGAGCTTTTTGCAGTTAGCCAAAGAGTTTAATTTACCTAAAATTGCCAGCGTACAAAATGCGTATTCACTGCTCAATCGCACTACCGAAATAGGTTTAGCTGAAGTATTGTATCGTGAAGGCATTGATTTTCTGCCTTATTCACCCTTGGGATTTGGCGTGCTTAGCGGCAAGTATTTGAACGGGGCATTACCTGAGAATTCACGACTGCAGTTATTCCCCAACTATTCAAGATACCAGACGCCAAACGGTGTGATAGCAACACAACAGTATGTTGATCTCGCTGAAAAATCAGGTTTAGACCCCGCTCAAATGGCGATTGCTTTTGTTGCATCAAGACCTTTTGTTGGCTCGACCATCATTGGTGCCACCAACATTGATCAGCTGAGTAAAGCGATCGGGGCAATTGATGTGAGTTTGTCTGAGCAAGTATTTGATGAAATAAGTGCCATTCACAATGCCTGCCACAACCCTTGCCCATAACTTTAGAATAAGGGCCCGGTAAGTTTTACAATTAAACAATTAGTTCTCGTCCAGAAACGGGGTCGTAGTAGGCAGCTGTTTCTGGATGGGAACTAACTAAGGAATACGCATGAATTGGCTATTGATTTCACTCGCGGTACTCGCGGGGACTATGTTACCTATGCAAGGTGCGCTCAATGCGCGCTTAGGCGCGTTAATGCCGCATCCTATGCAGGCGACTTTGGTCTCTTATATTGGCGGAACGATTGCCTGCTTTTTTGTATTGCTGCTTGCTCAGGCGAGCATGCCAGATTACAAACGTTTGGCGAGCATTGATTGGTACTTGTATCTCGGTGGTTTTTTAGGTGCGGTGTTTGTTAGTGGTATGTTGTATTTGATGCCACGCATCGGTATCGCCAATATGTTAGCGGCTGCCATTTTGGGGCAGTTGGTGATGTCGGTGATCTTTGATCACTTTGGCTTGGCAGGGATAAAAATTGAAATAAACCCGAGCCGTGTGTTTGGGATTTGTTTATTGCTGGCGGGTGTTTATTTTTTACAGAGATAGTAAAAAAATCCCCATTCAGCGCTGTTAAACGCTGAATGGGTACACAATGAAACTTTATTAATTTATAAGGTTGCTTAGTTTTTCAATGAGTTTCTCAACATCATCAACGCTAGTGTAATGAACCAGAGAGAAGCGCAGTACGCCATCTTCTGTATCAATTCCCATCGCCTCTAATAAGCGCACTGAGTAAAAATGCCCAGCACCGCACATAATACCTTGCTCTCCCAGTGACTTAGCTAAAGTCATGCTCGAGTGACCTTGCACTAAAATAGAGACAGTGGGCGCTCGGTTATCAACAGTGTTTGGGCCTATTACTTGTATTTTTGCATGGCTATTAAAAAACGCTAACAGTGGCGCCAGTGCTTTTTTCTCCGCTGCTATCAGTAAATCGTGAACCGCTTGGTTCTTGCTTGTTGTGCAATTAGTCGCATCAAAATGGCGCTGAAATAACATTTCGAAGTAATCGCATACGCCTGTTGCCGCTGCTATTTGCGCATGATCAGGGCCTGCTGGGGTTAGGCGTTTCTCACGCAAATCGGCGTTGAAGAAGTGACCTTGGTTACTCAATAGCTGATCCATAGTATTGCGAACCACCATCACACCTTGATGTGTACCGTATACTTTATAGAGTGAGAACAAATAGATATCGGCGCCTAATGCGTCAATATCAGGAAGACCATGGCCCGCATAAGAGACGCCATCGACCAACGTTTTGACATTGGCTTCG
>Ga0209396_1003937_pt1 | contig 14663 bp, 11 predicted proteins | sample GOMGulsemesocosm_6_FD_184638 | JGI IMG/M metagenome (GOLD analysis project Ga0209396, IMG submission 184638) | Methane-oxidizing microbial communities from mesocosms in the Gulf of Mexico - GOM8C Gulf of Mexico (SPAdes) (version 2) | ecosystem: Environmental > Aquatic > Marine > Cold seeps...
TTGCGGTACCACCTGATCCCATTCCGAACTCAGTAGTGAAACGTAATAACGCCGATGGTAGTGTGGGGTTTCCCCATGTGAGAGTAGGGCATCGCCAAGCGCCAAATTAGAGAGAGCCGATATCAGCAATGATATCGGCTTTTTTGTGTCTGATATTTAAGTCAACGATCGATAAAAAACCAGCTTAGGCTGGTTTTGTGTATATTACGATGCGTAAATCGTAACGTTTTTATTCTTTATTTAGAACGCTTTCATAAGCCCAAACGAGCCAAGGTAATAGTAACTCGAGATCATGTGATTCTACCGTAGCTCCACACCAAATACGGAGCCCTGACGGCGCATCTTTATATGAGTTAATATCATAAGCAACTTGTTGCTGAGCTAATAGTTTACTGTATGCCTTTAGTTGAGCATCACTTAGCGTTAAACGTAAGCATACACTGGTATTCGATCTATACTCAGCTCGTTCTGCAAGAAAATCAATCCATTCATGTTGGTCAACAAAGTTGGCCAAAATTGCTAAATTGTTCTCAGAACGGCTAATTGCTACGTTAATACCACCTATTGCATCTACCCAGTTTAATGCATCTAAATAATCAGCTACGCATAGCATTGATGGGGTGTTAATGGTTGCGCCTGTAAAGATCCCTTCAATCAATTTACCATTTTTAGTTAAACGAAAAATCTTAGGTAATGGCCAAGGTGGTGTATAAGACTCTAAACGTTCAACCGCAGCAGGGCTCAGTACGATCATGCCATGAGCACCTTCCCCACCTAAGACCTTTTGCCAACTGAATGTGGTTACATCGAGTTTATCCCATGCCATCGGCATAGCGAATACAGCTGAGGTGGCGTCACAAATTGTTAAACCTGTGCGTTGGTCACTGATCCAGTCAGCATTCGGCACTTTAACGCCAGATGTCGTGCCATTCCAAGTAAAGACAATATCATGCTCTGGATTCGTTGTTGTTAAATCAGGGAGTTGACCATAATCAGCGGTTATTACATTAACATTGCTAATTTGTAGCTCATTTTTAATATCGCTGAACCAGCCTTTACCAAACGATTCCCAGTAGCAAACATCAACCGGTTTGGTTCCTAGTAACGACCACAGCATCATCTCCATCGCGCCGGTATCAGAAGCCGGGACAATCGCGATGCGATAGTCATCAGGGATTTTTAAGAGTTCTTTGGTTTGTTTAATAGCTTGCTGTAGTGCAGTTTTACCAATATTAGAACGGTGTGAGCGGCCAAGTGTGGTTATGTCCAGCTTTGCTAACTCATAGCCAGGGCGTTTACTACAAGGCCCTGATGAAAAATTTGGGTTGATAGGTTTATTGATTGGGATCATTCGTTATTCCTTTACTAAAATGCTATCCGTGTAAGTTAATTATACCAACGCACTCAACATCAATGAAGTATTTATATATGAATGTCATCTTATCGGGGGTTTTATTGTTGCTAGTATTTGCTATTACCAACAAATAGACGTATTTTCAACACAGTTTATATATATAGGAATTTAAATAGCATATGGCTAAAGGGCTAGATAAACATCAACATAGAAAAGATGAATTAAATGCATTCGGTAAAAATTTAGCACGACGTGCACGTTCGCATTGCGAAACATGTGATGCATCGGGTGTGAAACTAAATATTTTCGAAGTCGCGCCTATACCGACAACGCCAGATTATGATGATTGCATTTTAATTTGTGATACTTGCAGTGAACAACTTAATAACCCGAAATGTATTGATGCTGATCATTGGCGTTGTCTAAACAAATCGATGTGGTCTGAAGTTGCTATCGTACAAGTAACCGCGATTCGTATGTTACGTTTGTTAGCTGAAAAGCACGAATGGGCGGCAGATCTTGATGAAATGGCTTACTTAGAGCCTGAAGTCGAAGAGCGTATTAACCAGCAATAATTAATCTCTCTATATACTGACTGAAGTCGTTTGGGTATCTGGATAATTAATGCTATTCTGCGGCTCCATTTTTGTATTCTAGTTAAATTAGAGGTCTTCGATGAGCCAAAGTTGTGATGTGATAGTAATTGGTGCAGGTGCTGCTGGATTGATGTGTGCGGCAAGTGCTGGTTACCGAGGTCGCTCTGTATTGGTTCTCGATAATGCTAAGAAAGCGGGCCGTAAAGTTTTAATTAGTGGCGGTGGTCGTTGTAATTTTACAAATAACGAGCTTTCTACCGATGCATTTATTTGCGCTAATCCGCATTTCGTCAAATCCGCATTAAGTCGTTATACCGCGTGGAACTTCATTGATATGGTCGAGCGCCATGGTGTTGCTTACCATGAGCGTGAACATGGGCAATTATTCTGTGACGATTCAGCAAAAGATATTGTTGATATGTTGCATACCGAATGCGATTGGGCAGGTGTTAAGATCCAATTGCGAACTGAAATACTATCCATTGAAAAAGCAGATGACGGTCGTTTTCATTTGCAAACCAGTCAAGGTGCTCTAAATTGCGAATCAGTGGTTGTAGCAACGGGTGGTCTGTCTATGCCAAAACTTGGCGCTACGCCTTATGGTTATAAAATTGCAGAGCAGTTTGGTTTAAAAGTAAATGCGACCAAAGCGGGTCTGGTTCCATTTACTCTACAGCAGCACGATAAAGACAAGTATGCTGATTTGTCAGGTGTCAGCCTACCTGCGCGTATCACCACAGAATCGGGTATTAGCTTCAAAGAAGCTTTGTTGTTTACCCACCGTGGGCTGTCTGGACCATCAGTACTGCAAGTATCATCTTACTGGAATACAGGTGAAGCGATTAGCATTAACTTATTGCCAGATACTGAAATAACCGACACTTTAGCGAGAATGACTGAGTCGAGCCCTAATCAAGCATTAAAGACAGCATTAGCGCGCGTCATACCTAAACGTCTTGTTGAGATATTCTATGCTGATGGATTATTACCTGAATGTACGCTGAAGCAGTTACAGCATAAAGAGCTTAATGACATTTCAACACTCCTGCATAACTGGAAAATAAAACCGAATGGGACAGAGGGTTATCGTACTGCTGAAGTCACCTTAGGTGGTGTAGATACCAATGAGCTTTCATCGAAAACCATGGAAGCCAAAAAAGCCGTTGGTTTATACTTTATTGGCGAAGTCGTGGATGTAAGTGGTTGGTTAGGTGGTTATAACTTTCAGTGGGCTTGGTCTTCTGGCTGGAGTTGTGGTCAGTTTGTATGATTGCTTTAAATAATTAAACAGGACTATGTAGTATAAAAGCGAGAAGGTTTTTTAAATTCAATAGGCTGCAGTTGTTATACTATTCTTAGCTTTGCTGGTTTACAATTTGATAATGTGATGGTGTTAATCACATTATCAAATTTTGGTGTTTTTATTTAATTAGTTAAAGCTATGTGAACTTTAGGATGACTTTACCGTCACTTTTATTATTCGCGTAATGATCAAGTGCGCTCGAGAAGGTATCAAAGTTAAAAGTGCCATAGATATCTGTCTGAAAAACCCCTTCTGCGAATAGCTTCTGAACTTTTTTGCTTAGCGCATAAATATGCCATGGTTTTGATTTCGCGAAATAATTCGCCAGCCAAAATCCCTCTATTTTTATATCTTTAAAGATAACATCTGATACACCAAATTGACCACCAATTGGATCATGATTTTCGGTTAATCGTCCATAAACGATTGCTGTTGATCGTTTTGGCATTGCGTGAAGTATTTGCGGTGTATCCAGTGCAGCAACTGCGTCTAATAGCACGGTTGGCTTTATACGCTGACAAGCATCGGTTAACTGTTGCTTATAATCGTCGGCAGTGGTTAACAATACGCAATCTGCCCCTAACTTTTCTAATACATTGACATTTGAGACACTGCGAACTGTCGCTATGGTTTTTAGGTTATGCATTTTGGCATAACGAATAGCTCCTTTACCGACTTGGCTGGCTGCCGCATTAATTATTACTGCTTTAGCTCCGAGTTCGATGGCGCGATCAATCATACAAATAGATGTTAATGGATTAACGATAATAGTAGATGCTTGCTCATCGCTAATGTCTTTTCTTATCGGTAGGCAGTAGTTGGCACTCGTAATAGCATATTCAGCCCATACACCATCTAGGCCTGGTACTGCAGACAATGATACCCGCTTGCCTTCCAGCCATTTACCGTATAATCCAGCATTGGCTTTTACGACAACACCGCAACCTTCGAATCCAACAAATGCAGAATCAACGGGCGCGATGCCATACCGACCTAATAAGTATACTAGATCGGATGGATTGACTGGCGCAGCTAACATTTTTATTAATACCTGCCCTGATTTTAGTTTAGGCAGTGGCTTTTCTTTTAACTCGATCCGTTGAGATGATAATGCTTGGCGATCATCAATTAATTTTAATGCAAAACCTTTATTGGTTGTGGGGTAAGTAAAATCAGACACATTAAACCTATATAAGTAAAAGAATATAATAGGTTAATGTATATCATGTCATTTAGAAATTATAAGTTAACTTTCATGTCCTTACGAAAATTAACCATCTATTCTAATTATGTTGTGAATATAAGTTTGTTATATCGTATCGATGTTTATTTTATATAAATGCTATTATCCGCAGTTAGTGAGTTGGTCATTAGCAGTATTTGTGTAAATTGGTCTATTTTTGCCGGTTTACCATTAGTGACTTTGGCTGGATAGCTGATCCCATCAAAGTCTAGTTGCTGCCAGTTTTGATTCTTTTTAATTAACAAACTTTGCCATTGATGCTGTTGAGTCTTACTTATCTGGATTGGTGCCTGGACTTGTGCGATACGACTGACAAACTTATAACGGTTTAATTTATTCTCGAATACTAATAAAACACAACCATCCTTTTTACACCAGTCGATCATGACTAATAAGTCTTTGTTACCGTTACCATTTAAGTCATATTCACTAAACCAGTATTTTGATTTATCTGTTTTGGTCTTATGCATCGCAAAATAGCGTTTGACGGCCTTGTTGATTGCGGAAGTACTTACGGTTGGAGAGGGAATAGTTTTAGATTGGAAGTGTCGGACTCTCGGTATAAGTCCTATTGTAGTAAATGATTCAATCTTATCGTCCATTCTGTCCAGTGTCAGTATTGCCCCATTAAAGCTATATTTTGTGTTATCCCGCCATTGTTGGCTTGCTTGTAACCTGACTCCATCACGTCTGAAGTGGTAGACAACATTGGCTTTTTTACCTTGATGTTGAGTGAGTAATAGTTTTAGACCTGATGATCCATAAAAATGCCAATAACCACGACTATGTTGGGTTGTGCCATTGCGATAGTGATATTTTACGTTAGCTTGATGATACTCTGCAAGTTCGAGTTCAATCGTGACATTACTGTTTTTGTAATGGTAATTACCAATCCATGCTTGTGTATTTTCTTGATGATTAGGATATTTACCACAGCCTTTTATTTGTTTTTTATTTATAAGTAATTTGGTTTCGTACTGCCAGTAATTATTATTGTTATCGATACAACCGTTACCTGTGAAGGATATATTTAGCTGCTTTCCATCACTATCTTGTGTTTCGACAAATGCCTTTAAGCCTTTTGTTATAACACTTTTATTAATTGACCATTTACTGTTTAAATCTTTAATGACGAATCTGAATATATTGTCTTGACCGTAACCAACCCAGTTCTGTTCTGTACCGATGACTTCAAAATTGGGTGCTGAGGTTGTCATACGACAAGTATTATTATTTTGATTGGATAAATAATGCAGTTGTTCAATAGTGATTTCTGCACGTTGATGATGAGATTGTAGTGATTGGTTTATTTGCCCTTCAAATTCGATATAGGCATTACTTTGATTTAAGCGCTTAATTTGGGCTAATAAATGATTGTTGGGTTGAAGGTTAAATATTGCGTCATTGTGGCATAAGCGTATTGTGCGTTGGTTAGCTGTGATTGTCACTACGCCACTGAAATTAGCGTATTTTTCTGGGATGATTGGGGTATTTTGTACCTTGTGAAGCTCTGATATTGACGACAGTGAGCTGAGTGTTCGCTTTGGCGTATACTGTTTGCTGGCGTTTAGCGAATAAGGACTGTTCATTATAATTAGGTGGTGCTGTTGTGCACAGCCTGTGATTATAAATAGGCAGAGGTAGGTCATAACTCGAAGCATAATTCATCCTTGATATCGAGAGATTATTAAATTGTTAGCTACTAGTTAGTTACCGAGAATTCCTTTCTTGGTAACTAATCCTAATTTATTATGCAGTTAGCTATTATTAACTACAATATGTTTTTTTCAATATAGTGGGCTACACCGTCTTCTGCTGAATGACCTATCAGTTCAAAATTGGGTAGGGCTGCTTTCAGCATGGTTGAAGCATTTCCCATTATTAAGCCTTTATCAACGGCTTGTAGCATCTCTAAATCATTCATACCATCGCCAAAAGCAATTGTTTCTGCCATTGTGAAGCCTTTTATTTTAAGTACTTCAGTAAGGGCTTCAGCTTTATTGACTTTGATGTCCATTACTTCTAGGCATTCGGGTAGCGAGAATGAAACATTGAGTTTTGTACTGTATTGTTCGTTTATCTGTGCTGCTAGCGTCACTAGATCTTCATGGGGACCGCAGAAAAAGAATTTTGCGATACCAGTCTTTTCTAATTTGGATAGGTCAACGACCTGGTAGCTAAAAGTAGAATCCTGACTAAAGTTGAGGATTTCTGGATTAGGTTTATTTACAAACCATTCATCATCGCGGTAAATATTGGCTTGGATCGTATCCGGTAAATCAATTTCAGCAATTATTTGTGCTATATCAGTCGGCACATTTTTACTGTAAATCAGTTCACCTTTGTCGTTGTGAACTCTCGCACCATTGGAGGTAATGAGATAAATTTCAGCATCGATAGTTTTTCTAATAGCTTCAACGTCGACATTGTGACGGCCAGTGGCAATGATAAATTTTTTACCTTGCTTAAGTAGCTTGTGAATCGTGATTTTGGTTTGTTCTGAGACTATGTGTGCAGGCGTCAGCAACGTACCATCTAAATCAGAAACGATAACTTTATACATCTTAACCTCAATATTTACTTTATTTTATATATCTAAAATAGTTCTATCATGATTACTGTCCGTAGTAATGAGCTTAATGTTTGGCAAAATAATTTAATGCTACTGTTAGCGCAGGGATCCTAAAAATATCCGTTTCTAAGAATAATTCGTGTGCAGCGCCAGGAATTAAAACTGGCTCTGCTGGTTGGTGTCGATTGTTTTCATGGCTTAATGCCCGACAGAACTGCTGCTGTGCTTCAGCAAGTACCACTTCATCACCACCTGCTTGTAAGATCAATGTAGGCGTTTTAATGTTTCCTGCATACTGAATTGCACGACGACAGGCTTTAATGCTTTGTTGTAGCCAATTAATTGTAGGACCACCTAATTGGGTTTGCGGGTAAAAACCGTAGCTACGGCGGAAAATATCAAATCGTAACGGGCTTTGTGTTAGCTGATTATTTTCAAATGGTGAGTGTGTAAAGTCCCCTTTACCTGGCGCATAAAAAGATTCTGTATGAATAATTTTATTTACAATATGCATAGCACGGCTATAAACGTTGGCAATAGGACGAGGAATCTGACCAAAGTTAATGCCAAACATAGGTGATGCTAGCACTGCTGCATCAAAGTCGTGATGGTAACTTTGTAAATATAAACTCGCAATTGCGCCGCCCATAGAGTGACAAAGTAAATATCGTTTATTATGTTTACTTGGGCTTATTACTTTGTCAATGAATAGCCTTAAGTCAGTCACGTAATCACGGAAATTTTCAACATGGCCTTTGTGGGGATTTTTAAGTAGGCGATCTGACATGCCTTGTCCGCGGTGATCTAAGCAATATACTGAGTAGCCTTGTTGGCACAGATCAAAGATTAATTCCCGAAACTTTTGATAAGACTCTGAACGACCACCTAAGAGTACAATTGCTGGGCCTGTTTTATTCATGATTGCCGATACATAACGTAAAGTAATGTTATCAACGCCTTGTAGTGAATGCTCTACGATCGTAGCATCCCAAAATTGCGATATTTCATCATGATACTTATCTGCAAGTTGTGATTCAGTGGTTAAATTATATGGATTATCAAATTCGACACATGGATATTTAGTGGACATAGGTTGCAGAAGCTTCTTAGTAATTTTATTTGTGAGAGTCTTTCTTTAGCCTATCATAATTTGATGGGTAAAATTGCGACATAACTGCTCGTAAATATATTTATTATTAAAACTGTATATGGATAATCAGTTATTTTGTGGTGAGTGTCTAATATTTGATTGGGAATCATTTCATTCGATATTTGAATGAGGCAATAAGAGATGATCAGGGAAGAAGGGAGGTTGTGTTTTATCTATAATGGATTAAATTGCATGAATTGTACTGTGGAGCTGTTGGTATTTTTGAAAAGCTGAACTAATCTTATTTGGACTGAGAATACTGACCATATTTTTGATAATGAGAGGGCTGCCAATGAAGCGATCTAAACTGAAAAAGAAACTAAACTCACTACGACGGATTCGTTGTCATTGGTGTCAGAATTCAGAAAAGATTAAGCCGATAGAGGCTAACCAGAGTGCATTGTTGCATCGTCGCTAAACACAGTATTGAATGAGAAAAAGGCGCTATGATGAGCGCCTTTTTCTTTAGTTTAATTACAGTGCACCATTATGAATAAATTAAAGAATATAACGACTTAGATCTTCATCTTCGACTAGTTCGTTTAGGTATTTACCTACATAATCACCATCAACTACAAGCTTTTCGCCATTTTTATCTGATGCATCGAATGAAATTTCTTCCATTAAGCGTTCCATCACTGTGTGTAAACGACGAGCACCGATATTCTCGGTTTTTTCGTTGACGTTCCACGCTGCATTGGCGATACCATCAATACCTTCTTGAGTGAAGTTAACATCCACACCTTCAGTTTTTAGCATCGCAATGTATTGTTCTGTTAATGATGCGTTTGGCTCGGTTAGGATTCGCACAAAATCTTCTGCTTTAAGTGCATCCAATTCAACTCGAATAGGTAGACGACCTTGTAATTCAGGGATCAGGTCTGACGGTTTTGCTACTTGGAAAGCACCTGATGCAATAAATAAGATGTGATCTGTTTTCACCATACCGTGTTTGGTTGTTACTGTTGAACCTTCGATAAGCGGTAATAAATCACGTTGTACACCTTCGCGTGATACACCCCCATCATTTGAATCGCTGCGTTTACAGATCTTATCGATTTCATCAAGGAATACGATACCGTTATTCTCTACGGCATAAATTGCTTTTTCTTTTAATTCTTCAGGGTTAACCAGTTTTGCTGCTTCGTCTTCAACAAGTTGTTTGAAAGCTTCTTTTACTTTCATCTTACGTGTTTTAGTCGTTGAACCGCCTGATAAATTTTGGAACATACCTTGTAATTGATTGGTCATTTCTTCCATACCTGGAGGCGCCATTATCTCAACGCCCATTTGTGGTGCGGCGATTTCAATATCAATTTCTTTGTCGTCTAATTTACCTTCGCGTAATTTTTTGCGGAAGATCTGACGGGTATTATCATTACTGGCTTTTTCTTCTTCGCCCCAGTTGTTACGTGGGTTTGGTAGTAAGGCATCTAATACGCGATCTTCGGCATTTTCTTCTGCGCGAACATGGTATTTTTTCATTTCTTGTTCGCGTGTCAGTTTAACTGCAACATCGGTTAGGTCTTTGATGATTTGCTCAACTTCTTTACCGACATAACCAATTTCAGTAAATTTAGTGGCTTCCACTTTGATAAAAGGGGCGTTGGCTAGTTTGGCTAAACGACGTGCGATCTCTGTTTTACCGACACCCGTTGGACCGATCATCAAAATGTTTTTTGGTGATACTTCTTGGCGAAGTTCTTGGTCTAACTGCATGCGGCGCCAGCGGTTACGTAGGGCAATTGCTACGGCTCGTTTGGCATTTTGTTGACCGATAATATGACGATCTAATTCAGAAACGATTTCTCTTGGTGTCATTGACGACATAATAAACTTCCTTTAATTCGGTAAAATTTAGTAATCGATAGTTTCAACTGTATGGAAACCGTTTGTGAATACACAGATATTACCTGCAATAGTCAGGGATTTCTTAGCGATCTGTTCAGCGTCTAACTCGGTGTTCTCTAATAATGCCATTGCTGATGCTTGGGCAAAATTACCACCAGATCCGATAGCAATAATATCATTCTCTGGTTGCACTACGTCGCCATTACCTGTGATGATGAAAGAACTTTTTTTATCTGCTACAGCCAGTAAGGCTTCTAAGTTACGTAACATTTTGTCGGTGCGCCAATCTTTAGCAAGCTCTACAGCGGCACGCTCTAGGTTACCTTGGTGAGCTTGTAATTTAGCTTCAAAACGTTCGATTAGGGTAAATGCGTCAGCAGTACCACCGGCGAAACCTGCGATAACTTGGCCGTTGTATAAACGACGTACTTTTTTTGCGTTGCCTTTCATTACCGTGTTGCCAAGAGAAACTTGCCCGTCTCCGGCCATTACGACTTTGCCTTCACGGCGTACAGATACAATAGTAGTCACGATAAACTCCACTCTAAATTAAGCGCAGCTGGTTGCAGTTAGCTACGCTTTATTATGTTAGGTAAAAAATGCTAAGTAAAAAAAACGCCTCATATGATATGAAGCGATTTCATTACAATATACAAACTAAGGTGGGTATATCTATTTAGTTTTTCAAGGCTTCCACTGCCAAATTTCACAAGTTGTGACACCTGCGCGTTTAATTTGGTGGCGCTCTTTTTCTGCTGTACGTTTACGTTCGTAAGGACCTAAAACCACGCGATACCAATTACCTGTGTGGCGAACGTTGGCTGTGTAGCCTTGGAAGGCTATTGTTGCTTTCATCGCTTCAGCTTGTGATTGTTGACGGAACGAACCACATTGCATTTGATAACGAATACCGGTGTCTTGCTGTGGCGGTACTTCGACAATGACTTCTTTTTCTTGTAAGTCTTGTGGGTATTGCCACACTTCCTTTGGCTTTTCGGGTAATGGTTTTACCTTTAGCTTTTTCGGTTGTGTTTGTTTTACCGGTTTTGGAACCGATTTTTCTGCGGTGCCACTGATCTGAGCTAAAAAATAGCCCAAGCCAATCGCAAGCAATAAGAACAGCAAGATAGCCAACACTGGGCGTTTCTTTTTAGCAGGTGGTGCTTTTTTAGCACTACGCTTCTTTCTCGGCTTTGGGGCATGCCCGGCGTAATCCTTACGAGCCATAATTTACATGCGTTCCAAAGTTTCAATACCCAGAAGATCCAGGCCTTGTTTAAGTGTTTTAGCCGTTAACTGCGCCAGTTTTAAGCGGCTTAGTTTAACATCTTCATCTTCAGTACTTAAGATCGGGCAAGCTTCATAGAAACTTGAGAATACACCCGCTAATTCAAACAGGTAAGTACATAACGTGTTTGGTGTCGCACGTTTTGCTACTTGATGAACAATTTCGTTAAACTGAATAAGTTTACCGGCTAGCTCTTGCTCTTTATCTTCGTTCAGTTGTACCTTCGCTGTAGCTAATTTTGCGACTGTTTCGGCATCGACTTTATTGAAGATACTACCAACACGCGTACAAGCGTAAAGTAGGTAAGGGGCCGTATTACCTTCAAAACTTAACATTGAGTCAAAGTTGAAAATGTAGTCACTGCTACGGTTCTTAGATAAATCTGCGTATTTAACCGATGAAATACCAACAACACGTGCGATGTGTTTAAGTTCATCTTCTGCAAGGTTTGGGTTTTTCGATTTTACGAGTATATAAGCGCGCTCTTCTGCTTCTGTTAACAGATCAACTAGCTTAACAGTACCACCTGAACGGGTTTTGAATGGGCGACCATCTGCACCGTTCATGGTACCAAAACCAAGGTGTTCTAACGATGTTTCTGGTTTAACGAAACCGGCTTTTTGTACTACAGAGAATACTTGCTGGAAATGTAGAGCTTGACGTTGGTCAACAAAATACATAATACGGTTAGCATTCAGTTTCTGTTGACGGAAGCGCATTGCTGCAAGATCTGTTGTCGCATATAGGAAACCACCGCCATTTTTCTGAATGATTACAGGTAGTGGATCACCGTCTTTATTTTTGAATTCATCCAAGAATACGCATTTAGCGCCGTTTGACTCTGTGAGTAGATCTTGTGCTTCAAGTTCGTTAACAACGTTATGTAGGTCGCTGTTGTAGAAGCTTTCGCCACGCACGTCTTCACGGGTTAATTTCACGTTTAGACGTTTGTAGATGTCATGACAATGTGCCAGTGATACATCATTGAATTCTTGCCATAACTTATTGCATTCTTCATCGCCTGATTGCAGCATTACTACCATTTCGCGAGCGCGTGTTGCAAAATCTTCTGACTCGTCGAAACGACCTTTTGCTGCGCGGTAGAAGACTTCTAGATCTGAAAGTTGCATACTGATTTCTGCATCTTCAGCTCGTTTTTCTTCCATGTATGCTAGGAGCATACCGAATTGAGTACCCCAATCGCCTACGTGGTTTTGACGGATAACGTTATGACCAAGTAGTTCTAATGTACGTGCTACAGAATCACCGATGATTGATGAGCGTAAGTGACCTACGTGCATTTCTTTGGCTAAATTTGGTGATGATAAATCAACAACGACGTTATCTGGTGTTGTTGTTTTTTGCACTGAAAGGTTATCGTCTTCAAGCGCGATATCAATCTGTTGCGCTAACCAGTTTTGGTTTAAGAAAATGTTGATGAAACCTGGTCCTGCGATTTCAGTACGGTTTACTAAGTCTGATTCTGGCAGATTATCAATGATTAATTGTGCTAACTCACGCGGATTCTTCTTCGCAGGTTTTGCCATCATCATTGCTAAATTTGTTGCTAAATCACCATGAGCTTTGTCGCGGGTACGATCTACTGCAATGCGAGGTTGTGCATCTGCAGGAATGATTTGTTGTTCTTTTAAGATCGTAACTGTCTGCTCTAGCAGCTGTATAATATGCTCTTTCATGGATTCTCTTAACTAGCAATGATGAGTGAAATAGACCGATCATTTTAGCGTGATTAGGGGCATTTGACTAGCTAATCAATGGATAAATGCCGATATCATTACAACATTTCAGTTGGATCTACGTCTAATGACCAACGGGCTTTACGTGCAGACTTTAATGCTTCTATTTTGGGCATTATTTGGCGTAATAGATGAGTGATGTGCTGACGCTGTGGACTTTGCAGCAATAATTGTAAACGGTACTTACCCGCACGTTTCTCCATTGGGGCAGGCATCGGACCTAAACAAAGCAGTTGTGAGTTGTGGTTATACTCTTGAACAAGCTGTTTTATTTCGACTAAAAAGGCGTTGGCATCACTAAACTGATGAGCTTCGGCACGGAATAAAGCTTGAAAGCTATAAGGCGGTAAATTGGCCATAGAACGGGCGTGTAATGCTGTTTGGGCAAAATGGCTGTAGCCGTTATTGATTAGGTCTTGAATAAGTTCGTGTTCAGGATGATGGGTCTGAATAGCCACTTCCCCTTGTTTGGCTGCACGTCCGGCACGACCAGATACTTGCACAAACAGTTGCGCGAGTTTTTCAGGGGCGCGAAAATCACTGCTAAATAGGGCGCTATCCACGTCAATGAGCCCTACCAAGGTGACATCTGGAAAATGATGACCTTTGGCGAGCATTTGGGTACCAATTAAAATTCGAAACTCTCGTTTGCGTACGGCTTCTAATGACTTTTCTAAGCTGCCCTTACGGCTGGTACTATCCCGATCAATACGAATAATTGGGTATTGTGGGAAGTGATTATTGAGCATTGTTTCTAACTGTTCAGTACCAAAACCGGCGGTGATTATCTCATTGGAATCACAACTTGGGCAACGACGTGGTTTTGGAAATTGTTCATCGCAATGATGACAGTGCAATATATTACGTGATTGATGATAGGTGTAATAGGTATTACAACGCTGACATTCTGCCATCGAACCACAGGTATGGCACATGACTGCTGGTGCATAACCACGGCGGTTCAGAAATAGCAGGACTTGATTACCTGCGGCTAAATGGGTCGCCATTAATGCGATGAACTCAGCAGAGAGGCCTGAATCTAAGGACTGATTTTTGATGTCGATGAGGTGATGGTTTGGCATCTGGGCATTACCAGCGCGTTGGGTTAGTTGCAAATGACGATATTTTCCTGTCATGGCATTGTGCAGCGTTTCTAACGCAGGGGTGGCTGAACCTAATACCACGGCAATGTTATTACGCTGTGCTCTGACGATGGCTAGATCTCGCGCATGGTAACGAAATGTTTCTTGCTGTTTCAGGGACCCATCATGTTCTTCATCAATAATGATCACCCCTAAATCATGCATGGGAGTAAATATTGCAGATCGTGTACCAATTACGATACCTGCGACACCTGCTTGTGCTTCAAGCCAAGCCTCACGACGTTCTGCGTCATTTAAACCAGAGTGCAACGCGACAATTGGTACGTTGAAACGACGTTTGAAGCGTGAAATAGTCTGTGGTGTGAGACCTATTTCAGGGACTAATACCAGCGCTTGTTTACCAGTCTTTAATACTTTCTCTATGACATTCAGATAGACTTCGGTTT
>Ga0209396_1003938_pt1 | contig 14662 bp, 10 predicted proteins | sample GOMGulsemesocosm_6_FD_184638 | JGI IMG/M metagenome (GOLD analysis project Ga0209396, IMG submission 184638) | Methane-oxidizing microbial communities from mesocosms in the Gulf of Mexico - GOM8C Gulf of Mexico (SPAdes) (version 2) | ecosystem: Environmental > Aquatic > Marine > Cold seeps...
ATTGTTTCTTTCGGTGAATATAGACTTAATCTAGCAACGCGTGAAATGCTGAAAGGTGATTTGAATATGCCACTGACCAGTGGTGAATTTGCGGTGTTAAAAGCATTAATTACTCATCCTAGAGAACCACTATCGCGTGATAAACTGATGAATTTAGCCCGAGGACGCGATTATTCAGCGTTAGAGCGTAGTATTGATGTGCAAGTTTCTCGCTTACGTAGAATGCTTGAAGTTGACCCCGCTAAACCTCGTTATATTCAAACAGTTTGGGGCCTAGGTTATGTATTTGTTCCTGAAGGTAAAGAAGTTGCTTAAGGTGTTTTCTTGGTAAGTTTGCTTAATATGAACTATGGAAGTTAACCATGAAAATATTACCACGTAGTGCTTTTGGGCAAACGGTGCTATTAATTGGATTTTTGCTCTTAATTAACCAAGTAGTGTCTTGGGTATCGATGGCTTATTATATTATCCAACCTAACGCTAAACTGACAAATGAATTGTTAGCAAATCAAGTCAGGGTGGTATTTATTGATATTGAGAATAAAGCGTTAAGTCCTGCGATTGCCAAAGCTTTTCGTGAAAAAACAGGCATTGAAGTTTATCGGGAAAGTGATGCGCTTTCGTTAGGGTTAGCTGATGCTACTTACCTGCCAGGGCGATCAATAGGAATGAGTGAGTTACTACTTGGTGAAACTGATGTAAGAGCTACGCAAGGAGGTGATGAATATATATTTTGGATCAGGCCTCCGCAAGCCCCTAATTACTGGATAAGAATACCTCTCACGGGCTTAGACGAAGCAAACTTCTCCCCTTTAACTGTTGTGCTAATGTTCCTTGGTTTACTCAGCGTTATTGGTGGTTGGCTGTTTGTTAGGCAAATTAATCGTCCATTAAAAGCGCTGCAAAAAGCAGCACAAGATGTGGGGCGCGGTGAGTTCCCTCTACTTTTAGCAGAACGTGGTACCACTGAAATGGTTGCTGTGACGGAAGCTTTCAATAGAATGTCCCGTGGTATTAAGCAACTAGAAGAAGACCGAAACTTATTAATGGCAGGTATATCACATGATTTGCGTACCCCACTAACAAGAATTCGCTTAGCTGCTGAAATGATGTCTGAACAGGATGAATTTTTAAAAGACGGTATAGAAACTGATATAGATGATATGAACGGTATCATAGATCAATTCATAGATTACATCAGGCATAATTCTAAGGATAAGGCTGAACTCACCGATTTAAATGGTTTGGTCCATGATGTTATGCATACCGAGTTGATTTCTGGCCGACATATTAATTTTACCGAACAAACGATACCCGAAATACCTATCCGCTTTGTGGCCATGAAACGGGTACTCGCTAACTTAATTCAAAATGCCTTTCGTTATTCGGATGAAGATATCGACATTACATCTAATATTACTGATGATAAAGAATTTGTTTACTTTTGTGTTTGTGACCGTGGTCCCGGTATTCCAGAAGAAGATATGGAACGCCTATTTCAACCATTTACACAAGGTGATAAAGCCAGAGGTACAGAAGGAAGCGGTTTAGGTTTAGCGATAATTAAACGTATTGTTGATACACATGAAGGTGAAGTTATTCTTAGCAATCGTGCTGGTGGTGGTCTATCGGCTAAAGTATTATTGCCAATTAAATAATCTTTGACGACATCCATGCTGAAATGCTAAATATTTTCCATATCCAATTATATTATATGGCTGATAAGTAATGAAAAGCCGCTACATCTTATGATGTAGCGGCTTTTTTAATTCTTGAGTCAGTTAAATTATAACTGAGGGCCAGCTTCAACTAATGATTTACCATTGTTTGTATCAGTAAATTTATCGAAGTTGTTCACAAAGCGTTTTGCTAAATCAACGGCCTTGTTGTGCCATTCTGATTGCTCAGCATATGTATCTCTAGGGTCTAAAATATCCCCTTCAACACCAGCAACGCTCGTTGGAATTTCTAAGTTGAATAATGGTAAAACAGTTGTTTCAGCACCATCGATAGAACCATCTAATATAGAATCAATAATTGCACGAGTTGCTTTAATTGAGATACGCTTTCCAGTACCGTTCCACCCAGTGTTAACTAAATAAGCCTCTGCACCAGCATCCTGCATACGTTTACGTAAAACTTCTGCATATTGAGTCGGGTGTAAGCTTAAGAATGCTGCACCAAAACAACTTGAAAACGTTGGTGTTGGCTCGGTAATGCCACGCTCAGTTCCTGCTAACTTAGCCGTAAAACCAGACAAGAAGTAATATTCAGTCTGTGCCGGTGTTAACTTCGATACTGGCGGTAAAACACCAAAAGCATCAGCGGTTAAAAAGATAACTTTTTTCGCATGACCTGCGCGTGAAATTGGTTTAACAATATTTTCAATATGATCAATTGGGTATGAAACACGGGTATTTTCAGTTTTTGAATTATCATCAAAATCGATTTTACCGTCTTTATCAACAGTAACGTTTTCTAATAATGCGTTACGACGAATCGCATTATAGATATCAGGTTCGTTTTCTTTACTTAAGTTAATGGTTTTAGCATAACAACCACCTTCAAAGTTGAAAACACCATTGTCATCCCAACCATGTTCATCATCACCAATTAGTTGACGTTTAGAGTCAGTTGATAGTGTAGTTTTACCTGTACCTGACAAACCAAAGAATACTGCTACATCGCCTTCTTTGCCTACGTTAGCGCTACAGTGCATTGACGCTATGCCTTTTAAAGGTAATAGGTAGTTCATCATTGAGAACATACCTTTTTTCATTTCTCCGCCGTACCAAGTACCGCCGATTAATTGAATTTTTTCAGTTAAATTGAAAGCTACAAAGTTTTCAGAGTTTAAACCTTGTTCTTGCCATTTATCGTTAGTTGTTTTTGCGCCATTCATTACTACGAAATCAGGTTCGTAATCTTTCAGCTCTTCATCCGAAGGACGAATAAACATGTTCTTTACAAAATGTGCTTGCCACGCTACTTGAGTGATAAAACGTACTTTTAAACGTGTATCTTCATTTGCACCACAATAAGTATCAACTACAAATAAGCGTTGTTTAGAAAGTTGGGTAGTCACTAAAGTTTTTAAGTGATCCCAAGTTTCTTGCGTCATAGGCTTGTTGTCATTTTTACCTTGATCAGACCACCAAACGGTATCACGACTAGTGTCATCACGAACAATGTACTTATCTTTAGGTGAACGACCAGTAAAAATCCCGGTATCAACATTAACTGCACCCAGTTCGGTTTCTACACCTTTTTCAAAACCGGTTAAGCCAGATTTTGTTTCTTCAGCAAAAAGTAACTCATAAGACGGATTGTAAACAACCTCGGCAACATCATTGATGCCATATACAGATAAATCAATTGAGCTTTCTAAAGAAGCCATAGTGAATACTCTCCTAAAAGTATGACGGTGAACATTATAGTATGTTAAACATTTTTTGAGAGCGCAATTTTAGGTGATTATCAGACAAAACGAAAGTAAAATTTCTTTCGTTGTGAAAGTTTTCACTATAACTTTCATTTATAGTGGAGGAAGGTAATTTAGTGCATTGAAATATTTATGCTGATTTCTATCTTTTGAGTTGGCTGCGATATCGATTTGTTGACGTTAAATCAGCTTGTTAACAGGTTTTTGTGATCGGTGAGTATTCATCTTTTATGCATTTTTTGTAGATAATAAGGCATGAAAATAATAGGGTATACTTTTTTAAGTTAATGAAAAAAAGTTTTGTTGTGGAAGAAAATGTTTGCTAATGAAAGTTAGGGAGAGGAATTAAGACAATAAAAATAATTATAGAAGAAATTATTATCTTAATTCAGTCATATTAATTAGAAATACGAAGGTTAGGAGTTAAAAGATATCTTCCTCTGCGCTATTGTTACTCCCGTCAAGAATTTCGTCACTGTTATCTTCGGTCACATATTCAGTGGGTGCTGTGCCCAATTTAAAGTATTCAAAACGACTGCTCTTATCTGATTTAGAGGTTAATTTACCTGACGTTTTATCAATGCGCACAGAAACAATATCGAGAGGCTGTTCAAAAGATTCTACGGGGTAATCAGCCAAAGCGACTTTCATAAAGTCTATCCAAGGGGGTTGAGCTGATTTTGCGCCAGCTTCCAAGCCGTAAACTTGTTTTTCACCAAGGTTACGATTATATAGTGTTTTTCCTAAGTTTCTCCCTCCGTCGTCAAAGCCTATCCAAGAGGTGGTGACTAACCGGCGGCTATAACCTGAAAACCATGCATCATTAGACTGGTTAGTTGTTCCTGTTTTTCCTGCAATATCACGGCGTTTTAATGTTTTTGCTCGCCAACCTGTGCCTTGCCAAAAAGGTTTTACACGCCAATCAGCGCCCCAAATAGCAGCATTTAATGCCTGTGTAACTAAGAATGCATTTTGTGAACTAATGACTCTTTCAGCTCGAAGAATCTGTTCTTCAGCGATTTTGTCCGACATTACATCGCTATCATCAGTCAATGTTAGTGATTCGTTATGCTGAATATTATCGAGTTCACAAATTTCACAAGCAATGGCTGGAGTGGCTTGAAAAAGTATATTTCCAAATGAATCTTCAATCCGGTCTATCAAATAGGGTTCAATTAAAAAACCACCATTAGCAAAAGTAGCAAAGCCTGTTGCTACCTCTAAAGGAGTTAATGATGCTGAGCCAAGAGCAAGTGTTTCATTACGAGGTAAATCGTCGGGCGAAAAACCGAATGACAATAAATGTGGGATGATTTTATTAAGACCTACGGCTCTTAATAGTCGAACAGCGATAACATTTTTGGATTGTGCCAATGCTAAACGTACTCGAATATCACCATCATAATTAGGTGGTGAGTTACTAGGGCGCCATACGGTACCTGAACTTCTGTCCCATTGGTTAATCGGTGCATCATTAACCAATGTTGCTAGCGTAAAACCATTATCTAATGCGGCAGAGTATATAAACGGTTTGATGTTTGAACCCACTTGTCGTTGAGCTTGGGTAACACGGTTAAACTGACTTTGCTTAAAGCTAAAACCACCAACGGCTGCTTTTATAGCGCCATTATCCGGAGATAATGATATTAAAGCTGAACTTACCTGTGGCAGTTGGCTTAGTTTATAACCTTGTTCTGTCTTAATAACAAAAATCACATCGCCATAATTCAGTATTTCATCGGCCGTTTTAGGTGCTGCCTCTTGATTTTCATCGTTAATATATTTACGAGCCCAAGACATTCCTTGCCATAAGATTTTATCTTCAATTAGCGATGAAGACTTTTTATCATCAGCCTCAATGACTTTAATATAAGCCGATTTCTCTAGAACACCTGTAACTACAGCAGGAATAAGCGTTTGATAGTGTTTCGTTTTTGCTAATACTTGATAAATTTCTTCATCACTAAGTTCGTTATCTGTATTTTGTAGAGTTTCGTCAATGGAATCGTTTGAGCTTACTTGGCCATCCGTCATGTTTTCTGGACGTAAAGACGTTATAGCACCGCGGTAGCCATGGCGCATATCATAGGATAGTAAATTATCGACGACGGCTTGTTGAGCGGCGTTTTGAGTCGTAGAGTTAACGGTTAAATAGACCTTATATCCACCCGTATAGGCTTGCTCTTTTCCATAAAGGTCAATCATTTCTTGATGCGCCATTTCAGCAACATAAGGAGCATTTAGTTCGATTTTTGCGCTGTGTCTTTTGCCTGTAATCGGTGATTGATTCGCTAGTGAAAGCTCTGTCGAATCTATATAACCCGCGGTATACATGCGTTGTAATACAATGGCTCTGTTTGCTTTTGCATTTTTAGGTGAACGAATAGGGTTTAAATTTGAGGGCGCTTTAGGCAAACCTGCTAAAACAGCTATTTGGGCCAACGTTAATGCTTTAACATCTTTACCATAATAGACTTGAGCCGCAGCGCCAAAACCAAAACTTCGGTGTCCTAGCGGGATCTTGTTCATATATAGAGCGAGTATTTCATCTTTACTTAATAAGCTTTCAATATGAAAAGAAAGAAAAATCTCTCTGATTTTTCGTGTGTAAGTTATTTCTCTACTTAAGAAGAAGTTGCGGGCGACCTGCATGGTGATTGTACTTGCGCCGCCTTTGTTTTGTCCCATTAACTTACCCAAAACGGCTCGCCCCATACCTATGGGGTCGACCCCAAAATGTAGGTAAAATCGATCGTCTTCACTGGCAAGAATGGCATTAACCAACTGTTGAGGGAAGTCGGAAAGTTTTAATGGGATACGCTTTTTTTCGCCATATTGATTAATTAGCTTAGAGTCAGCACTAAAAATTTGCATGGGAGTTTGCCATTGCATATCTTTAAGCGATTGAACGTTAGGCAATTCACTGCGCATTGAAAAATATAAAGCGACTAAAGATAAACAGGCTAGCGCGGCTAAATATAGGCTGAATTTTATCAGGCGTTTGAATGAAAACACTAAAATATTCTCTCGATATTGAACAAAAAAACGATTAATAACACTAGTATATCCTGTAAAAGAATGTAATAAATGTATTTATCTCAATTTTGTGCCTAATATAATATCTAGGTATTTAAGTTTCTTTTAGTTTATTCATTTAAACTGTGTTGTTTTTAGTAAATTAACTCTTTTAGTAGGATGTTATGCTCAGCAGTTTTTTCAAAAAGAAAGCATCGTTAATGGTGGGCATCGATATAGGTTCTCATTCAGTTAAGGCTGTTTTGTTAAACCAAAGCGATGAAGGCTATGTGCTTGAATCTGTCGCGACAGAAGTTATGCCTCGTGGAGCCATTATCGACAGGGAAATTCAAGATATTGATGCTGTCGGGAACGTTGTCGCGAAAATTAGAAAAGAAATTACTTCTTCAGTGACTCAAGCTGCTGCGGCCGTTTCTGGTCAAACAGTGATCACTAAAGTTATTTATATGGATGTGAATTTATCCGAACAAGAGCTTGCCAGTCAGATTGAAATAGAGGCCGACAGCTTAATTCCTTACCCTTTAGATGAAGTCAGTTTAGATTTTGAAAAACTGGACATTAATGAATCAGATCCAACTAAAGTTAACGTGCTTTTAAGTGCCGCGAGAACTGAATCGATAGAGGCAAGAGTTGTAGCATTAGAGGCTGCTAATTTTCAAACAAAAGTTATAGACGTTGAGTCGTATGCGGTCAGTAGAACTTATGATTTAAGTCTCTCTCAATTACCTGATGATGCAAAAGACAAAACGGTTGCTATTGTTGATATTGGTGCGACGATGACACTTTTCTCGGTCACGGATTCTGGCACTCATATATACAGTCGAGATCAACTTTTTGGTGGCGAACAATATACTCGTTCAATAGTGTCTTATTACAACTTAACCTTTGAAGAAGCCGAAAAAGCAAAAATAAATAATGAGTTACCACCCAACTACAATTTTGAAGTGTTAGGGCCTTTTCACACTATTTTTGTTCAACAAATTCGTCGTGCTATTCAGATGTTTTTGACGTCAAGCGGTAAAAATAAAATTGATTATTTGATTGTTTCAGGTGGCAGTGCTGCAATTGAAGGGTTAGATACTTTATTAAGTGAAGAGTTAGGTATTCATACCGTTATTGCAGATCCCTTTCAGTACATGACCGTCTCTGAAAGTATCGATAAAGATAGTCTTGCTAAAAATGCTTCACAATATATGGTTGCGGCTGGTTTAGCATTAAGGAGTTTTTCGCCATGGCATTTATAAATCTACTCCCATGGAGAGAAGAAGCTGAAAAAGCACAACAGCGTGAATACTTTACAATATTAACTATGGTTGCTGTTGCAGCCTTTGCTTTTGTTTTTATGGTTAGCCAGTTTTATCAAATGCGTATTGATGGGCAAACTGCTCGTAATCAATTTCTGCAAAATGAAATTCAATTATTGGATGTTCGAATAGCTAAAATAAAAGATTTGAATGAAAAGAAAAAAGAACTGAAGAAAAGAACAAGTGTGGTTGAACAGTTACAACGTAGTCGTAATGTAGGTACAGAGGTACTTAATGAAATCGCTAAAATAGTTCCTACTGGGGTTTATTTAACAAAATTAGAAAAGCAAGGCAACAGCATTAAAATTGTAGGGAAGAGTGAGTCGAATAATCATTTGGCGAATATGATTCGTGAAATAGAACGCTCAACTCTTTTAACTGATGCAACATTAGAATCTATAACAACTAATGAAGCAAAGAGTAAGTTGTTAAGTGACTTTAAAATGCAGGTGCGTATTCAAGGCTTGCTGAACTCTGTTGACGGCGTTAATGAAAACGGAGATAAGTCATGAAAATAGATTTAGCTCAATTTTTTGAACAATTTGAAGGACTAGACGGTGAAAATATAGGGCAATGGCCTAAAGCTGTTAAAATTGTATTAGCAACGTTTTTAGGTGTAGTGGTTATTTCATTAGGATATTTTTTATTAATCAGTGACAACATAGAGCTATTATCTGTAACTGAAGAAGAAGAGGTTACACTCAAACGTCAATATCAAATTAAATATCACGTAGCTGCGAATCTTGAATTATTTCAGCAACAGATGAAGGATGCTGAGGCCTTATTTGCCAATCAATTGAAAAGTTTACCTGAAAGTCATGAAACACCTGGCCTATTAGATGATATTACTTTTGTTGGCACAACAAGTGGATTAAATTTTGTTAAGCTTAATTGGCAACCTGAAATAACACGTGAAATTTATATTGAATTACCAATCGATATTGAAGTGGTTGGCACGTATCATGAGTTTGGTGATTTTGTTAGTAAAATAGCGGGGTTACCTCGTATTGTTACTTTGCATGATTTCGATATTGATATAAATAGAGTTGACAATAGTTTACTTAGTTTAAAATTACAGGCAAAAACCTATCGCTATAGAGAGGCTGAGAAAAAATGAAAAAATTAGCCTTATTAATCGTCATTGTTGTGGGGAGCACGGGTTGTTTCGACGATACTACAGATTTACGTACTCATATTGCGACGGTTCAAGCTGCTACCCCTAATACAATAGAACCTATGCCGGAGATATTAGCTTTCGATCACTTTGACTATTCAGTTCATTCATTACGTAGTCCATTTGATAAGCCTAGGGCTGAAGCTATCCAACAGAAAATTCAACAAATGTCAGGTTGTTTGAGTCCCGATCCAAGAAGGCGAAAGCAACCTTTAGAGACATTTTCGCTTAGTAATCTGACTATGCGAGGAACGTTAGGTGAACAAGGCGTGATCTGGGCGCTTGTTGAAGCATCAGATGCAACATTACATAGAGTTGCTATTGGAAGTTACTTAGGTTTGAATAACGGTCGAATTACGGCGGTTAGTCAACAAAAAGTTCAAGTTACCGAATTAATTCCTGATGGCGCAGGCTGTTGGGTAGAACGTGAAACGGTTGTTAAAATGGTCAAATCTGGTACGGAGAGTTAAAGGAAGTCATGATGCTATTTAATAAAATTAAAAGTTATCGTCAATTTTCTCATCGAGTAAGCAGTAAAGCGGTTGCCGCGTTACTGTTATATTGTTTTGCGTTTACGGCATGGTCTGCTGATCTAGTCGGTATCAAATATAATACCTTGCAAAATGATGAGATAGAGCTGCAATTCGAATTTTCTTCAGATATTGTTATTCAGCCCGAAATGAAAACGGCAATGAACCCTGCACAAATTAAAATAACTTTTAATGCGGATAAATTTAATGAAAGCTTACTTAATACGTCAATTGAGCATGCTGGTGTTAGCCACATTAGTGTTCAAAAATTATCAGGGAAGGTTGTTGCAACGGTTCATTTAGACCAACTCGCTGTTTTTGATATTCATCAAACTGAAAATATATTTTCATTGATTTTAAATAAAGGGGTGGTTAATTCTCCTGTCACTCAAGTGAACCCACTCGGTAACAATTTTATTAATAATATCGATTCAATTGACTTTAGAAACGGTGAAAACGACGAAGCTCAAATATTAGTATATCTTGACGACAGTATGGTCGCGGTAGATGTTGCTGACAAACTCGGCAAACTTTATATTGAGTTTCATAACACCCAAATAATCGATGATTTACTTTATAAGTTAGATGTAACAGATTTTGGTACGCTCGTTACAGGTATTGAGACTTTTCGTGATGGACGAAATGCCCGTTTAGTTGTCGATATCGATAGCGATTTTACTTTCAAACATCAACAGTTGAATAGTGTCTTTTCCTTAACCGTTTCTAAAAATGCTAAAACACCAGGTTATTTGGAGGAAGATGCTGATTTCGTTGGTCGGGCAATATCATTGAACTTCCAAGATATCTCTGTAAGAACCGTATTACAAATTATTGCTGACTATAACGGTTTCAACCTAGTAACAAGTGATACTGTTTCTGGCAATATTACCTTGCGATTAGATGGTGTTCCATGGGATCAAGCACTTGATATTATATTGAAAGTTAAAGGCTTAGATAAGCGCATGGAAGGCAATATATTAATGGTTGCGCCAAGTGATGAACTTTCAGCCCGAGAAGCTCGTGACTTACAAGCTAAGCAACAAGTTGAAGAACTTGCATCACTTTATTCAGAGTATGTACAAGTGAACTATGCGAAAGCTATCGACTTTGCAAACTTAATAAAAAGTGATGACAACAGTATTTTATCGACACGAGGCAGTATCAGCGTTGATGAACGTACGAATACGTTATTGATTCGTGATACTGCAAAGAGTATTGAAGATATCAGGCGTATGGTCAGTGTGCTGGACATTCCTGTGCGACAAGTTGTTATTGAAGCGCGTATGGTTACGGTGAAAGATAGTATCAATGAGGAACTCGGCATTCGTTGGGGGGTAACAGATACAGATGGAGAATATGCAACTTCAGGTACCATAAAAGGAGCTGATACCGCCGGAACAGGTGTTGTTCCTGCATTAGCTGATAGGTTAAATGTAAACTTACCGGTTGCTAACCCCGCAGGTAGTATTGCTTTTCAAGTAGCACGTTTAGCCGATGGGACTATTTTAGATCTCGAATTGAGCGCTATGGAAAAAGAAAATAAGGGTGAAATTATAGCAAGTCCCCGTATTACAACCGCTAATCAGAAAGAGGCTTATATTGAGCAAGGCGTTGAAATACCTTATCAAGAAGCATCTTCAAGTGGAGCAACGTCTACTCAGTTTAAGAAAGCCGTGTTAAGTTTAACCGTTACACCACACATTACACCGGATGATCGCATCATTCTTGATTTGGTCGTAACTCAAGATACGGTTTCTGATGTACAAAGTGGTCAAGCGCCGGCAATTGACACTCAGCGTATAGGCACACAAGTTTTAGTAAACAATGGTGAAACTATCGTACTTGGTGGTATTTATCAGCAAGCAATTATCAGTTCAGTATCAAAAGTTCCAGTTTTAGGTGATATTCCATACTTTGGCTGGTTATTTAGGAACAGTAATAACTTTAATGAGAAAAAAGAGTTACTCATTTTCGTTACTCCGCGCATCGTAACCGAGCGTTTTTAAACATATTTGCAATAAACTGAGCATTTTCATATTTATTTCGTCTCAGTTAACTTGCAATTTACACCCAACAATTGCGATAATTACGCCCTTAAAATTTTCGGAGGGGGTTCCCTCATATTTGTAAACGTAATTATTGATACGAGCTTAAGTTAATCTAATGGCAGAAAAACGTAATATTTTCCTTATTGGCCCTATGGGGGCTGGTAAAAGCACAATTGGTAGAGAATTAGCTGATAGGCTACATCTTGAATTTTTTGACTCTGATCAGGAAATAGAACGCCGTACAGGTGCTGATATCGCATGGGTATTCGATCTTGAAGGTGAAGAAGGCTTTCGTAAAAGAGAAGAAGGTGTGATTGAAGACCTAAGTGAAAAACAAGGTATTGTTTTAGCGACTGGTGGTGGTTCAGTGATCAGTACACAAGTACGTAATCGTTTATCGGCACGTGGTGTTGTTGTTTATTTAGAAACAACAATAGACAAGCAAGTTGCTCGAACACAACGTGATCGTAAACGTCCATTGCTACAAACTTCAGAAGAGCCTAGAACTGTACTTGAAAATTTAGCAATAGAACGCAATCCTTTGTATGAAGAAATTGCTGACGTTATTGTTAAAACTGATGATCAAAGTGCAAAAGTTGTGGCTCATAAAATTGTTGAGCGTTTAGATTTTTAAAAAGTAAATAAGCACCCCTAAAATGACAACGCTAAATGTTGATCTCGGTACACGCAGTTATCCAATTTATATTGATAGTGGACTATTAAACGATAATAGTCTGCTCTCTCAGTATATTCACGGGAAACGTGTCTGCATCGTTTCTAATAATATTGTAGAACCCTTATACCTTGCTGCTTTGAAATCCAAGCTAGCAGATTTTCAGGTTGACGAAATTATATTGCCCGATGGTGAAGCACAAAAGTCGCTAGCAAACTTTGACGTTATCATGTCTCATCTGTTGGAAAACAGGCATGGCCGTGACTCAACCTTAATCGCTTTAGGCGGTGGTGTTATTGGTGATATTACGGGGTTTGCTGCCGCATGTTATCAACGTGGTATAAATTTCATTCAGATACCAACAACCTTACTCTCTCAAGTTGACTCTTCTGTAGGTGGCAAAACAGCTGTTAACCATCCTCTTGGTAAAAATATGATTGGTGCATTTTATCAGCCCCAAGCTGTTTTTATTGATATCGATAGCTTATCTACTTTACCTGAACGTGAATTTAATGCTGGTATGGCTGAAGTTATCAAATATGGTATTTTAGGTGATGGACAGTTTTTTACTTGGTTAGAAGATAACAGTGAAAAAATAAAGTCAGGGCATAAAGCAACATTAATCGAGATGATCGAAAGCTGTTGTCGATGTAAAGCAGACATTGTTTCTGCGGATGAAACTGAAACAGGTGTTCGTGCCTTATTAAATTTAGGACATACTTTTGGCCATGCGATAGAAGCTGACCAAGGTTATGGTCAATGGTTGCACGGTGAAGCTGTAGCTACTGGCATGGTACTTGCCTCTAAATTATCTGTAGCATTGAATTTGCTTGAAGCGTCAGATCTTCGTCGTATCGAAACTTTAATTGCCGCGTTTGATTTACCACTTATAGCGCCTGAAAATATGGGCTTTGAAGAATTTATTTGTCACATGCGTCGTGATAAAAAGAATTTAGCTGGTGTGATACGTTTAATCGTACCTACCGCTATCGGTCAATCTGAACTGCGTGATGATATTAGTGAGGATATGCTTCAGCAAATTCTGTAATTTAAATACAGAACAGGTGAAACATGTCTGCACTAGCACATGCAATAGAATCTAACGTACCGCAAAGCGTTACAACCATCAGCGTTAATGCGCGCGTTGATTATATTCTACGTTTTTCAAAACATGCAGTCTTGGTTGTCGACCAAGACGAAAATGTTTATTCTCAAGTTGCTAGTCAATTTCTTGGCTCATTAGCAAATGATCACAATGCAGCATTTATCACAGTGTCACCTAAACTAAATGACATCCAAATTCGTTGCCGAATAATAGAGCAACTTTTTGCAGACATCTTATTTGATCCCGAACAATCACTTGCTGTTAGTTTGATTAATTTAGCGAAAGAAGAAAAGCAACTTATAGATATTGTCATTGAACATACACAGTATTTGTCTCTGCAAATTTTACATGAATTATGTCAACTTACCGATATTGCAAAAAAAGCTAATTACCCTATAAGTGTCCTAATGCTTGGGACGCCACAAACGGGAATATCGTTAGCAAATAACAAATCACTTTTTAATAACAAAATCTCGATCTTATCTGCTCAAACAGGACAGTTACTAGCATTGAATGCCAAGGTTTTTAAAGTAAGCTCTCCTTTATTCAAACTTACACGTACTGCTAAATGGTTGATGACTTTTACGGCCTTTGTGATTAGTTTGTCGTTATTAGGCTTTTGGTTACTTCAACAAGACGCCTTTAGTTTAAAAACTAAATTAGGTTTACAAAGTGCGACGCAGGGCACTAACTCTTTTGTCATTGAAGCGCAGCAACCTCTAAAGGTTATTACTTTAATAGCCAAGCCTGCAGATATTTTTAAATCCCTAACGTCAAATAAATCACAAGATATTGACGAAAAAGCACCAGAGATCGCTAATCCAGTTGATATTGTGAGTGCGATATCCGCTTTTCAAGATTCAGTTGAGGTAAATGATACAACAACACCAATCTCCTTCAATGAAAGACCAAAACGCTTTGAGTCTTTTCTTGATAATAAAGGGTCAGAGCAAAAGCTTGCTTCCCCTGTGATTACCAACGAGGTCAGTAGGTTATTATCACAAACGCCGGAATTAACCGTGACTGCTATAGATCATGACAAAAAAGAAATGATTAAAAATATTAACGTTATTGAAAGTATTGATGTAGATGTTGATTATTATACCAACGCCAAAACAGGTTTTGTTATCCAAATTGCCGGTTTCACACGATTGCCTGTTTATCAACAATTTTTGCCTGATTTCACCGCAATCAATGTTAAACGTTATCATCGCCTACTAAAACAGCAACCGATGTTGGTAATAACTTCTGAAATATATTCAACCCGTGTTGATGCGGAACAAGCTATAACGCAGTTACCAAGTACGATAATATCGCATCAACCTTGGATAAAATCAGTTGAAGCGATTA
>Ga0209396_1003943_pt1 | contig 14650 bp, 9 predicted proteins | sample GOMGulsemesocosm_6_FD_184638 | JGI IMG/M metagenome (GOLD analysis project Ga0209396, IMG submission 184638) | Methane-oxidizing microbial communities from mesocosms in the Gulf of Mexico - GOM8C Gulf of Mexico (SPAdes) (version 2) | ecosystem: Environmental > Aquatic > Marine > Cold seeps...
GCGGCGGGTCTTTATCGGGATCTGAACGATTGTACTCGCATGGATATGATCACGCCTTCATTGGGGGCGATGGATTGGGTCAATCTGTATGCTCTGGCGGTGAATGAGGAAAACGCGGCCGGGGGTCGGATAGTGACTGCCCCCACGAATGGCGCAGCTGGCATTATTCCCGCGGTGTTGCATTACTACATCCACTTCTGTCCCGATTCCAGTGAGGAGGGAGTGATCCGCTTCCTGCTGACGGCAGCTGCTATCGGTATCTTGTTTAAGGAAAATGCCTCCATCTCCGGTGCTGAAGTCGGTTGCCAAGGTGAGGTGGGGTCTGCGTGTGCCATGGCGGCTGCGGGGCTGGCTGAAGCGACAGGAGGCTCACCTAGGCAGGTGGAAAATGCAGCAGAAATAGGTATGGAACACAACCTGGGGCTGACCTGTGACCCCATTGGAGGTTTGGTACAGATACCCTGTATTGAACGTAACGCGATGGCTTCCATGAAAGCAATTAATGCCGCTTCGCTGGCTCTACGGGGCGACGGAGAGCACTTTGTATCGCTGGACAAGGTGATCCTCACGATGAAGGAAACCGGCCAGGATATGATGGACAAATACAAAGAAACATCTCGGGGAGGCCTGGCGGTCAACGTTATTGAATGTTGATCAGGTCTGTCGAAACCAACACCGTGCCTAGGGCATGAATGAAATGAGGGATAACACGATGCAGAAATACTCGGGTTTCGGGCTGCTTAAACACGCCCTGAGTTACCATGAAAACTGGCAGAGAGCTTGGCGTAATCCCAAGCCGAAGAAGAAATATGACGTTATTATCGTCGGTGGCGGTGGCCACGGCTTGGCGACGGCTTACTACTTGGCCAAGAACCATAATATCACCAATATTGCGGTGGTTGAGAAGGGTTATCTGGGTGGCGGTAACACCGCCCGTAACACGACTATTGTTCGTTCCAACTACCTCTGGGACGAGTCTGCGCATCTGTATGAACATGCGATGAAATTGTGGGAAGGGTTGTCTCAGGACTTGAACTATAACGTCATGTTTTCCCAGCGTGGGGTGCTCAACCTGGGTCATACCCAGCAGGATATGCGTGACATCGAACGCCGGGTTAACGCTAACCGCCTTAACGGCATCGATGGCGAAGTGCTGGATACCCAACAGGTGTCAGAGATCGTTCCTATCATGGATTGCTCGGCTAATACCCGTTATCCGGTGATGGGCGCTTCATGGCAGCCTCGTGCTGGTGTGGCCCGTCACGATGCAGTGGCCTGGGGCTATGCTCGTGCCGCCGACTTGATGGGCGTCGATCTGATTCAGCAGTGTGAGGTGGTCGATATCTTGCAGGAAGACGGCGCCGCTATCGGTGTTGAGACTAAACAACACGGCACCATCAAGGCCGACCGTATCGGTTGCGTGGTGGCGGGTAATTCCAGCGTGTTGGCGAAGATGGCTGGCTTTACGCTGCCGCTGGAATCGCATCCTTTACAGGCGCTGGTATCCGAACCGATTAAACCGATCCTCGATACTGTGGTGATGTCCAACCATGTGCATGGTTATGTATCCCAGTCCGATAAGGGTGATCTGGTGATTGGTGCCGGTATCGACGGCTATACCGGTTACGGTCAGCGCGGATCCTACGCCACTATTGAGCACACCGTTCAGGCGATTGTTGAGCTGTTCCCGATCTTCAGCCGGGTACGTATGAATCGACAATGGGGCGGTATCGTAGATACCTGTCCGGATGCCTGCCCGATTATTTCAGCGACTCCGGTGGAGAACCTGTTCTTCAACTGCGGTTGGGGAACCGGCGGCTTCAAGGCAACACCTGGATCTGGCAACGTTTTTGCTGCCACCCTGGCGAAAGGTGAAGCCCACGAAATGGCTAAACCATTTTCCATGTTCCGTTTCTGGGACGGATCACTTATCGATGAACACGGCGCCGCAGGCGTGGCCCACTGACCGGAGGAGACTGAGTATGTTTTCTATCTACTGCCCTTACTGCGAAGAACATCGCGAAGAGGAAGAGTTTCATGCCAAGGGTCAGGCGCATATCGCCCGCCCACTGGATGCCGACAACTGTAGCGATCAGGAGTGGGGTGAATACCTCTATTTTCGCAATAACCCACGTGGCTTACACCATGAGCTTTGGGTGCATGCCACCGGCTGTCGAAAATTCTTTAACATTGCTCGGGACACCCAGAGTTATGAGATTAAAGAAACCTACAAGATAGGTGCCCAGTCCAAATTCCCACTAACCAACGATCAATGAGGCGCGGACAATGAAACAACGAAATCGTCTCCAGGCCGGCGGACGCATCGACCGCAGCAAGCCAATGAATTTTGAATACAACGGCATCCGTTATCCTGGCTTTGCGGGTGATACCCTGGCTTCAGCCATGCTCGCCAATAACGTCGACATAGTTGCACGTAGTTTTAAGTACAGTCGTCCGCGGGGCATTATCGCCGCCGGTGCTGACGAGCCTAATGCGATTATGCAGCTGGGTGCTACTGAGGCAACTCAGGTGCCCAATGTGCGTGCTACCCAGCAGGAACTGTTTGACGGCCTAGTGGTTGCATCCACCAACGGTTGGCCCAGCACCGACAACGATATGATGAGTTATATCGGCAAGGTGGGTGGTCGGATGATGCCGCCAGGCTTCTATTACAAGACCTTTATGTTCCCTCAGTCGCTGTGGGACACCTACGAGAAATGTATTCGTAAGGCCGCCGGTATGGGGCGCTCGCCAGTCGAGAATGATCCCGATATCTACGATCATATGCACCATCATGCTGATGTGATGATCGTGGGCGCAGGCCCTGCCGGTTTGTCGGCAGCGCTGGCTGCTGGCCGTACCGGTGCCCAGGTTATTCTGGCTGATGAGCAGGCTGAGTTTGGCGGAATGTTGCTGCATACAGGTGAAACTATCGACGACAAACCAGCCGCTTATTGGGTTGAATCAGCCGTCGCGGAACTGCGCGGTATGGACAACGTGATGTTGCTGCCGCGCTCCACGGTTAACGGCTACCACGATCATAACTTTTTAACTATTCATGAGCGCCGTACTGATCATCTTGCTGATCTGGCTCCCAAGGGGCAGGTGCGTCAGCGCATGCACCGGGTGCGCGCTGGCTGGGTAGTACTGGCGACTGGCGCTATTGAGCGTCCGCTGGTTTATGGTCACAACGATGTGCCGGGTTGCATGCTGGCCTCTGCCGTTTCCACCTATATCAAACGTTATGCGGTGGTACCCGGTAACGAGCTGGTGCTGATGACCACCAATGACCGCGGTTATCAGGCAGCCTTTGATTGGCATGATGCCGGTCGCAAAGTGGTGGCTATTGTTGATACACGTGCCAACCCAACGGGTGAGTATGTTGCGGCAGCCGAGCAACGTGGCCTCAAGGTGATCTCGGGTTCAGCCGTGATCGAGGTCGGTGGCAGCAAACGGGTATCCGGAGTGACTATTGCATCAATTGACGGCAACGGTGACCGAGTGACCGGAAATGTCCGTAAGTTGGGCTGCGATACTGTCGCCAGCGCTGGTGGCTGGAGTCCTGCGGTACACCTGTCCTGTCACACAGGTAGCCGTCCAGAGTGGCGTGACGATGTTCAGGCTTTTGTGCCCGGCAAAACCGTACAGAAGCAGTTAACCGCGGGTGCAGTTAACGGCAGCTATAGCCTCAACGCCTGCCTGGAAGAGGGCCGTCAAGGTGGTGCTCTGGCGGCTGCGAATGCCGGCTTTGGCGATCAGTCCGACGTGTTGCTTGGCGCATCCACGACGACTGAGATGGCAGAAGGGCCAACCATGACGCTGTTCCATGTGCCTCATACCAAACCGACCAGTCGGGCGCCGAAGCAGTTTGTTGATTATCAGACAGATGTTACGGCTGCCGGTATTGAAGTCGCGACCCGAGAGGGCTACGAGTCAATCGAGCACGTTAAGCGTTATACCGCGATGGGTTTTGGTACCGATCAAGGCAAATTGGGCAATATCAATGGCATGGCGATCGCCGCCAAGTCGATGAACAAGTCTATCCCTGAAACCGGAACCACGGTTTTCCGCCCCAACTACACGCCGATTGCTTTTGGCGCCATTGCCGGACGTCACTGTGGTGAGCTGTTTGACCCCAAACGCTATACAGCCATGCACCGTTGGCATTTGGAGAACGGTGCCGAGTTTGAGGATGTTGGTCAGTGGAAGCGCCCTTGGTACTTCCCTCAGTCCGGTGAATCGATGCAGGATGCGCTTAACCGTGAGTGCAAGGCCACTCGTGAGAGTGTCGGTATTCTGGATGCTTCAACGCTGGGTAAAATCGATATTCAAGGCAAGGATGTGCGGGAATTTCTGGGCCGCGTTTATACCAACGCCTGGGCCAAATTGGCCGTGGGCAAGTGTCGCTACGGTCTTATGTGCGGTGAGGACGGCATGGTGTTCGACGATGGCGTAACCTCCTGTTTGGCTGATAATCATTTTGTGATGACCACCACCACGGGTGGCGCGCCGCGCGTACTTGAATGGTTAGAACTGTATCACCAGACCGAGTGGCCGGAGCTGGAGGTTTACTTCAACACCGTCACTGATCAGTGGACGACGATGACCATTTCCGGCCCGAACAGCCGAAAATTGCTGGCCGAGTTAACTGACGATATCGATTTGGATGGCGAAACCTTTAAGTTTATGGATTGGCGTGAAGGTGCCGTGGCGGGCATACCTGCGCGGGTGTTCCGCATATCCTTTACTGGCGAGTTGTCCTATGAAATAAACGTGCAGGCCAACTACGGCATGCAGGTGTGGGAAAAGCTGTTTGAGGCGGGAGCCAAGTACAACCTGACTCCTTACGGCACTGAAACTATGCACATCCTGCGGGCTGAGAAGGGTTTCATCATCACCGGACAGGACACTGATGGCTCGGTAACCCCGATGGACTTGGGGATGGACTGGTGTGTCTCCAACAATAAGGCCTTTAGCTATATCGGCAAGCGGGGGATGGCCCGTGCGGATTGCCTCAAGGCTAACCGTAAACAGATGGTTGGGTTGAAAACCAAGGATGCCAAGGTGGTGATCCCCGAAGGATCTCAGGCGGTAGCCGACCCGAATCAGTTGATTCCAATGACCATGCTGGGACATGTAACTTCCAGTTATTACAGCGTCTGCCTCGACCGCAGTATTGCGATGGGCTTTGTGCGCGGAGGACTCGAGCGAATGGGCGAAACCATCTATTACCCGCAGTCTGACGGCAGCGTTATTGAAGCTGAAATCTGCAGTCCGATTTTCCTGGACCCTAAAGGAGCGCGTCAAAATGTCTGAGATGACCACTATCGAAAAGGAAACCATTACCAAGCTTGAGTGCGCGGTGATGGATCAATTGCCGTGGCAGAAGGCCCGGGCAGAGAGTCCCCTTCATCACGCAGATCTGGCATCCATGGCCAATAAAACCCCCGCCGAGGGTGGGGTATGCCTGCAAGAACAGAAACTGCTGGGCCATTTGGTTCTGCGTGGCTCGCTGCAGAACGACTCGTTTACCAAGGGCTTTGCTGAGGTGCTGGGATTTGCGTTGCCGGGGCCGTTGCAGAGCACAGAGGGCGGAGATGCTTCGGTGCGCTGGATCGCTCCTGACGAGTGGCTGCTGATTGTTCCGGGCGTGGTCGCATTCAGCCTGGAGAAACGTCTGCGGGAAGTGATCAAAGGCCACTTCGCCATCACTAACGTCTCTGGCGGCCAGACAGTGCTTACTCTGTCGGGTAATGATGCGGTCAATGTGCTGAAGAAGAGCATCGGCTATGACCTGCGCGACTCTAACTTCCCGGTGGGCAAGGTGGTCACGACCACCTTTGTCAAAACCCAGGCGGTGATCCGTCGTACCGGTGAGCAGCAGTGGGAACTGGTGATTCGTCGCAGTTTTGCTGACTACGTCTGGCTCTGGTTGCAGGATGCCTGTGCTGAGTATGGCCTCGTCGTCCGCGGTTAGAGGACGGCCGTTCCGACTCTCTCACGGAGTCGGAACGTCTATCAAAGGTTTGGTTGTATCTGGCCAGGCTCTTTGCCCCTGCTAATCTGGTAGCAAATAAACAGTCGATTTGATCGCGCGTATGCTCGTGATCTGTTGCTGCTGCCAGGTGTTTTTTTATTCAAGCCTCGGTATTTTTTGACCGGGTTCCGTGGCTTGTCTTTTCTTTACATTTCTTCTCCTTTCTCTCCAGCCCTAAATTACCTCCACTGAGGGCTGGAGTGCTTTTTCTTACCCATAATAGCCATAGCCGAGAAGGGATTCCCCCAGCTGCCAGCTAGCGGTTAATCAGGTCGCTGCTGCATGCTTTGTCGCATTCTGAATAGACTATCCATGAAGGAGAAGCCTTTGTACTGGTGCTTAAAGGGCGAATAGATATGCTGAGCAAGTACTACCAGCCGCTTCTGTAAGAGGAGGACGATAGTATCTATCAGTCTCGAGAGATCATTTATTCAGTTATTTCAATGGATGCTTGAATGACAGCAAGCCGGGTGGTTTTTAACGGCAGATACGTCCGAATGAGTCGATTGCAACGGCCATATGAATGAGGCCTATTACGTGGTGGTGTTTGGTTAGGCGGTTGATGAATTGATGCGGCCTATCGGTTGGGATGAGACTTTTAGAGCGTGGCGGCAGGTGTTGATTTACGGTAAGAAGCTGCCGGTATTTTTTCGCACGCTACATGTGATAGTGGTGAGGAGCTGGCGGCAATGGAGTCGCTGCTGCATATGGACATGGCGGAAAAATGGGCGATGCCTTTTCTGTCTGAGGCTCAGGTGGATGAGCTGTAGCAGGTCCATGCCGGTTTGACGTGGCCTGCTTCGCTGGTGACAGGTAGGTGTCTTTTAGATCATGCTACTCTGCGTGCCAATAATCCGGATACACGCAGTCCTCAGGTTGTTGTTGGTAGATCTTGCTGCGAATCAGTCTCTCCTTGCGGATTAGTTCGGCGGGAGTCTCTCCGGTAATCCACAGCTGCATCAGCATCACTCCTGCCGCAGTCATATCCTGCGCGGACAGTGACTCGTCTCGCTGACGATTGTGACGGATTAAGATCTGCTCATCGCGCTCCAGATAGTCGACATAGTCATAATCAAGAATATTGTCGACACGATCGAGCTGCTTGCCAGTGATTAGTACAATCAGTGTGTACTTGTACGCGTCACCCTCTACCCATTTGCGCCAAGGGCTGTCAGGCAGGCGTGTTCCCGTATGAACGAGCTGCAGGTTATCTTCAAATAGCGATGAGCCAAAAGAGTAAAGGTAGTTGTAATGATAACTGTGTGCCGCACGCGGATTGATCTCGGTTAGGGCAATTTTGCCTCCGGGCAGAATCCAGAATTCCAGATTGAAGAACTGGTTGCGATAGCCTAGATCTGACAAGCGGCCCATGTATTCCTTTGCCCAGGCTTCGATCTGCCCGGCTTGCTGGGTGTTTATGCTCAGCGGTGGTGTCAGGTAGCCTAATGCCTGGTGATTGGAGAAATAGATCTCCTCTGTCAGAGCGTAGTGCACTACCTCACCATCCGCCGTGACATAACCTTCGTAGCAGTATTCAATGGATTGGGTCATGTCCACCAGATGCTCGGCAATAAAAGGCGGCAGCTGATCGGGAAGGTCCTGCGGATTTATTTCCTTGGAAAAACTCTCGTTCTGGTAGGCAATTAACTGTTGCAGGTCGGTATCCTGGCGATAGTCTTGCAGAACCTCGCGCAGTTGGTCAGCGTCATTGATCTTAAAAATACCGCGCCCCAGCGACAGTGAGGTGTTCTTGAGCATGAAGGGCCATTCGGCGATCTTGGCGATAATCTGTTCATCGGATTCATTCAGCGGGTCTACTGCGTCAAACCAGAACGGGTCTGTTTCGAGTGTCCGCATCAGGTATTTGTTCATGCAGTAGAGGAAGGCAAGCCGGGAGGGAACGTTGTTCCCCAGTCGCTCGTTGATCAGGATATGGTGAAAAGCATCCTTTTGGGCAAAACCGGCTACAGCGCCGATGTCTTGTTCATGACATTGGTTAACGATAGCGTCAACCTCGGCGTCGCTCCAGCCCTGAGGTTCCAGAACGCGCACGTCCAAACGTTCGCGCATGCTGACAATGGCTTGGTCCATATAGGGTTGCGGGCTCAAAAAACCCATCGTTGTGTTACGGTCCGTCATTTTCGACCTGCCTCTGTTTAGTGGGTGTTGGTTCGCTTTGCCGTCAAGGCAAGGCCTCAGATAAGAACAGATAATGGCTCTTTTGGCTTACCTGAAGGCGACGGATAAGCGTTGATTGCGCCCGCTTCAGGGTGATGTTGACGGTGCCTGCTGAACTTGCTTCAGCGCTGGTCTATTGATCATAGTCTGTCGGCTCGGCGCTGAGAGTTGCCTGTCAGAGGCGACCAAACAGGATAGTAGGGGTCGTAAATGGTTAATTATTATTGCTGTAGATAGCGGAGAATTCTTGGTAAGAGACCTTTGCAGGAGCGCAGCGGTGCTGCGCAGACCATGGTCATGATCTTTGCCAGGAGATAGCGTTATGAACGTCCCTAACGAAGCCCCACTTACCTCTCAATACTTGCATTCGGTGAATACCAGTGTCTGGTCTAACGGTCGCCATTCGGTGCGTTGCGTCAAGGTTATCGAAGAGACCCTGGACGTCAAAACGTTCTGTTTCATGTCCGAGCAGCCGGTGATGTTCTTTTTTAAACCGGGTCAATTCGTGACGCTGGAGCTAGAGATCGATGGTGAGCAGGTAATGCGATCCTATACGATTTCCAGTTCGCCCTCGGTTCCTTACAGCTTCTCTATTACCGTTAAGCGGGTGTTGGACGGGCAGGTTTCAAACTGGCTGCTGGATAATATCAATGAAGGCGATGAGTTAGCTGTGCATGGCCCGGTAGGTCAATTCAACTGCATCGACTTCTCAGCAGACAAGGTGCTGATGCTCTCCGGCGGTGTCGGTATTACGCCGGTGATGTCTATGGCGCGCTGGTTCTTCGATACCAACGCCGAGGTCGATATGTGTTTTGTGCACAGTGCCCGGACATCGCGCGAGATTATTTTTCGTCGTGAGCTGGAGCAGATGAGCTCGCGGATCAGTAATTTCTCCCTGCATCTGATCTGTGAGCAGCAGGTGGTGGGGCAAGCGTGGTCTGGTTATCGAGGTTTCCTTGATCAGCCCAAACTGGAGATTATCGCGCCGGACTTTATGGAGCGGGAGGTGTTTTGTTGTGGGCCGGCCGCCTACATGTCAGCGGTGAAGGCGCTGTTGCAAGACAACGGCTTTGATATGAACCGCTACCACGAAGAGTCCTTCGCGGCTACGCCGGAGGATGTCGAGCAGGATGCAATTGATCAGGCCGAGACCGCCCTTAGCGAAGAACAGGCCCTGAACCCTGATGAGATGATGGAAATCACCTTTTCCAGTACCGGTAAAAGCATTCAAGTGGCGCCGGGAGAGACAGTTCACTCCGCCGCTTTCAAGCTTGGTATGCGTATTCCGAAAGCTTGCGGTGTGGGTGTGTGCGGATCGTGCAGAGTGCTGAAAACCTCTGGTGAGGTGGTGATGACGGATAATGGTGGCATCTCCGATGAGGAGGTCGCAGAGGGTTATATTCTCTCCTGTTGCAGCGTGCCCGCTTCCGATATGACGGTGGAGTAGAGGGGGCTGGCTACTGCCGTCCTGGCATCGTGATCCGGTCGACTCAAAAACTGGCTTCTCGCGCTCGCTCCAGTATTTTTCCGCCAATTGCGCCTTCAGTTGACGGTTTTAGTCATTCTCAGGTCGCATTTAGTGCGTTGTGTTATTTATTTGCGGCATAAACTAGATTGCATCAACTGAAAAATCCCATTGATTCTGTTCGAAGGGGTTCTCTACTGAAACTGAATAGGGCGTTTGGCTCTGATGTTTAAAGGATAAAAATAATGAGCGTGATGGAGGTCTGATCGGCTTTGGTCACGAGATCGTCGAAGAAATAATGAGTATTAATTTAATACACTTTAGTTGAGCCGGTGTCGCCCGGCCGCCATTTGGAGGATAGTTATGGCAGAGTTTCCAGAAAAATCCAACGTCGTCATTATCGGTCTCGGCGGTATCGTCGGTGCCTCAGTGATGCATCACCTGATTGAGCGCGGATGGACAGATATAGTCGGCATTGACAAGTCGGCGGTTCCAACCGATATCGGCTCAACCTCACACGCATCCGATTTCTGCTATGCCACCGATCACAGCAAATTTACCTGCTATACCACTGGTTACAGTATCGATTTCTACGACAAGCTGGGCCACTACACCCGTGTCGGTGGTCTGGAAGTAGCGCGTGTCGGTGATGATGACCGCATGATGGAGCTCAAACGAAAGGTCGCCTCCGGCAAGGCCTTCGGCACCAATGTCGAGATGATCAGTGCGGCAAAAGCCAAGGAGCTTTTTCCACTGCTCGAAGAGGACATGATCCAGGGTGCGATGTGGGATCCTGACGCGGGCGTGGTAACCCCCCGCTCGCAAACAGTCGTCGGTAAGTTAGTCGATCAAGCCGTCAAAACAGGCAAAGCCCAATCCTGGCCCAACACCAGTGCAACCGGGCTCGACATTCAAGATGGTCGCATCGTGGGTGTGGAAACCAGCCGTGGTTATATTGCCGCCAATCACGTCATCGTATGCACGGGTCTGTGGGGACGTAGCATCGCAGAAATGGCCGGTGAAGACCTTCCAGTCATGCCAGTCGATCATCCGCTGACTTTCTTCGGGCCCTTCAATGAGTTCAAGGATACCGGTAAACAAGTTGGTTACCCGCTGCTGCGTGATCAGGGCAATTCGGCCTATATGCGTGATACCGGCGATCCGGAAACAGCAGAAGGCGGCCAGATCGAATGGGGTTACTATGAAGAAAAAGAACCCCGTCTGCTGCATCCACGTGACCTTCCTGAAAAAGGTAAGTCTCGCTGGTCACCGTCACAACGAGCCTTGAAACTGGATCAGATCATGGAGCCATTAGAGCGCGCCATTGAGTTGACCCCAATTCTAGGTGAAATCGGCTATAACGAAAAACACTCCTTTAACGGTCTGCTACAGGTCACTACCGACGGCGGCCCCTCGGTGGGCGAATCTGTATTAACCCGAGGACTCTGGTATGCGGTCGCAGTATGGGTCAAAGATGGCCCAGGTATTGCGAAAGTATTGGTCGACTGGATGACTGACGGCGTCGCCGAGATGGATTATTTTGGAATCGATACCGCGCGTCACTATCCCATACAGAAAACGCCATCTTATATTCATGATCGCTGCTACGAATCTGCATTCAAAATTTACAATCCGGCGGTGCATAACCGCGAGCCGTATTCCAAAGGTCGTGGTCTGCGCCGCAGCCCATTCTGGGCACGCGAACAGGAATTGGGTGGCTACTTTTTAGAACTATCCGGCTGGGAGCGCGCGCATGGTTACGCCTCCAACGAACACTTGCTCGAGAAATACGGCGACCGAGCTCCGGTACGTGAGCACGAATGGGATAACCGCCATTTCTTCCGCGTTTCTAACGCCGAGCATCTGGAGATGTCAGAAAACGTCGGCATGATCAATCTGTCGCATTTTGCTGTCTATGATGTTCTGGGGCCCGATGCCGAAGCACTGATGGAATTCGCCTGTACTGCAAAGGTCGGCGGCGATACTCCGATTGGTAAAGGTGTGTATACGCACTTCCTCGACCAGCGTGGCGGTGTGCGAGCCGATCTTACTGTTATTCGTCACGCAAAAGATCGCTTCCGCTTCATTGATGGTGCTGACGCAGGTCATCGTGACTACATCTGGCTTAAGCGTATGGCCGAAGATAATAACTGGAATGTCTACATTGATGATCGTTCCGATCACATGGCCTGCCTGGGTGTCTGGGGGCCAAACGCGCGTAAGGTCATTAATGCCATTGCCGACGATCCTGCAGCCTGGAATGAAGAAAACTTTCCATTTGCAGCGACTCGAAACCTGACATTAAAAGGCATTCCTGTCGAAGCATTCCGCATCTCCTACGTTGGCGAACAGGGTTGGGAGCTGCATGTACCTTTCAGCTACGGCATTTCTCTTTGGGATCTGATCTACGCCGAGGGCGCAACTCCCGTCGGAATCGAAACCTATGCTAATAGTCGACGTATGGAAAAAAGCTTGCGTCTACAGAATGCTGATCTGTTAACTGAGTACAATTTGTATGAGGCGGGTCTGTCGCGCCCGGTGGTCAAGAAGGCAGATTTCCATGGGAAGGCGCCTTATCTCGAGCAGCGCGCGCTTGAGCACCAGGTCGCCTATCTGTGTACGCTTTCGATGACGGATAATGTGGATTCTAATGGCATGGCTCGTTTCCCTGTCGGACAGTGTCCATTGATAAACCCCGAGACCGGCGAAGTGCCCGTCGATTCAAAAGGTCGACGCTCGTATCTCACCAGTATTTCCTATGGTCCTACCATCGGTAAAAATATCGGACTTGCCTACATACCCCATGAGCTATGCCAGGAAGGTCGAGAATTTATCACCGAATATCTTGGTGAGCAGTTCCCGATGAAGCTTGAGTCAGTGGGTTATAAGCCACTATACGATCCAGAGAATAAATTGCCTCGTTCGTGAGGATAAAGCAGGGTTAGATAAGAAGGGGCGTTAGTTTTTAACGCCCCTTTTTTTATGAGTGGCTAGTTATTAGCGCTTTCTGGTATTTATATTTTTTCCTGAGCATTATTAATGAGTTTTGGACCGAACTTTTACAGGCCTATCAGCAAAGCGTATACAGCCGAACAGATCTGGCGATTTCCGACGAGGCTTGCTGGGGGGGCGGCTCCGACTCAGCTGCGGTGCTGCTTTCTGGCTTGGCTTGGGGATACACAGAAATAATCTTTAAAGCAGTGACTGAAATGGGTGGCGTTGAGAAAACCGCAGGCTACGGCGATATTGGTGATGGAGTCATTACTCTGTAGCAGCAGCCGGCGGGCGTGGGTGATACGCAGCTCCAGGTAATAACGCGATGGTGTGGATTCCAGGTGGGTTTGAAATAGCCGCTCGATATGACGCCGTGACACACTGACGCAAGCGGCCAGCTCGTCGACGCTGAGCGGCTCCTCGATATTGGAGCTCATCAACTGGAGCAGGTTGCGAAGAGTATTGGGAAAACTTGGATTATCCGCGATTTGCGATAGTTTTGTTTCGCTGCTTTCGGCAACCTGATCACAGCTGAGAATCTCGCGTATCGCGCGTACGATTTCTTTGCCCTGAACCCGTTCGATCAGCGCCAGCATCATCTCCAGTGCGCTATTGGCTCCTGCACTGGTGACCCGTTTATCTTCAATCATCAGTGCTCGTTGCGATACCTGAACGCGGCTGAAATGCTCTCGCATAAACGCGTGGTTGTCTGGATGCAGTGCACAGGTCTGGTTTTCAAGCAGCCCTGCATGGGCCAGCGCAATCGCACCGTTCCACAGTCCTCCGAGGATGATGTTGCGCTTAGCTGCGGCTTTCAGTTTGGCTATCAGGGGGGCGTGTGCCGCCAGCGAGCAGCGGAAACCGCCACAGACGATCAGAATCTCGGCGGCATCATCAGTATCCTCTAGCGGCAGCTGATCAAGTCCGCCACTGGTGGAAAAGTCGATCGTTAAGTCACTTTTTACGATCTGCGAGTCCAGTCCAAACGTGGAAAAGCTAAACAATGGTGCGGTACGGACCAGGTTTGCCGTGACCAGCGCATCGACAGCTGCAGTAAATGCGACCATCGAAAAATGTTCCAGCAGTAAAAAAGCCACCCGAACCGGCTGCTCGGGTGGCTCTTGAGCCGGCAGAAAGGCGCTGTTGGTATCTCGCATCAGACTGCTGAAGTGGCGTTTTTCTTTGGCTGGATTCATTGATCGTAATCTCGGCTAGCGGTAACTCTAATGAACCTATCATATCGACTCGATTGAAATTTATCTCTGCTATTCGGTTGGAGTATTCGTCTACAGCTGTAATTGTGCGGCTAAAAATCCGGTTTCCCTGTTGATAGGTTCTGGTTGGTTACCCGTCTTTCTCGCTAAGGTATGGCGCAGATTGATAACTGGCAGTCGCTCCTATCGGGAAAGGACTGCGGTGCTCAGATATGATCAACAATTAGTCATTTAAATTGATCTATGTCAATTTCTTGGTGGCCGCTACTAATGAAAGATGAGGAATTTGCGTGAAAGATACTGAATTGGTTTCCGATGCTGAATTGATTGCCCAGGCCGAAATGTCTCCGTGTGTCGGTGTGTGCGGCATGGATGAGGATACGGGGTGGTGTTTTGGTTGTGGCCGCACCGTTACAGAGATCAAGGACTGGCAGAGTTACGACAACGAGCTGCGTGAAAACCTGGAATTAAACCTGAAGGAGCGGGTTAATCAGTTGCTGGAGCGACGTCGAGCTGAACGCGGCGGTACTCGAAGAGGTCGGCGAGCCAAATCCTGAGTTCTATGGCCTGAGCGTCTGGTGCTGTCAGAGGGCGGGCTTTTAACCCATGGACTAGTTAGTTATGCACCTGGCGCCTTGCTCTGAAGCGGACGATTCTCTGCTGGCCTGATCCAGATTTTTTTAGCTTGGTGGGTGTTGTGCTCAGTTGGGCGCCGCAAAGTTCATTTGCGTATCAAATTTCTAGTTAGCAGCGGATATAGGG
>Ga0209396_1003944_pt1 | contig 14649 bp, 16 predicted proteins | sample GOMGulsemesocosm_6_FD_184638 | JGI IMG/M metagenome (GOLD analysis project Ga0209396, IMG submission 184638) | Methane-oxidizing microbial communities from mesocosms in the Gulf of Mexico - GOM8C Gulf of Mexico (SPAdes) (version 2) | ecosystem: Environmental > Aquatic > Marine > Cold seeps...
TGGTCGAAAAATGGCAAGAAATCAAGGCTCTCGTGATGGTTCTATTTATGGTAATATTATAGGAGTTGTAAAAGATTTTCATATTGAAGGATTTAATTCTGAAATAAGACCGATGGTATTAACGGTAAGTAATGAACTTTGGTTTGCTTCATTTAAAATAGCAAATAAAGACATGACCTCAACGATAGGTTTTATAGAAAAAGAATGGGGAAAGTTAGAGCCATCACACCCTTTTAGATATACTTTTTTAGATCAAAAATTTGGAAAACTGTTACGTCAACAAGAAAATTTTGGTATTATGTTTTTGGTTTTAACAATTCTAGCCATTATTATCTCATCTATGGGTCTATTCGGATTAGCCTCTTATACAGCTCAACAAAGAACTAAAGAAATTGGAGTTCGTAAAGTATTAGGAGCTTCAGTACCTCAAATAATGAAAATGCTAACTACGGACTTTATAAAATTAGTGTTGTTAGCGAATGTTTTTGCTTGGCCAATTACATATGTTTTTGCCAAAGACTGGTTATCAAACTTTTCATATCAAATTGATATGCCTATATTACCCTATGTTTTTGCTACTTTTTTGGCATTGATTATCGCTTTAATAACAGTAAGTTTTCAAGCATATCAGGCAGCAGTTTCTGATCCAGTTGAAGCTTTAAAGTATGAATAACTTCTAAGTAGGTATTTTAAGTAGTAAAAGGCACAAACTCTAAAGGTTTGTGCCTTTTTTAGTAATTTTGTTTTTCATATTGTGATTTAATGAGTTCGTACGAAAGAAAAATACCTTTAAAAAATGATTGTCCAATGGAGAGAACATTGCACATTATTTCTGGAAAATGGAAACCAGCTATTTTAAGTGAATTGCTACGAACTGATAGTATTAGACTAAAAGATATCCAATTAGGTCTTCCAGGGGCTTCAAAAAGAGCTTTAACCAAGCAATTGGGTGAAATGATTGAAGATAAGTTAATCAATAAAAAAGATTATAACGAGTTTCCTAAACATACAGAATATTCCATTACTACTTTGGGGAAAGAGCTTTATCCCGTATTTATTGAACTCGCTAAGTTTGGTAGTAAATTATAATGTTTTCTTAAAATAATAGGGGTGAATTTGCCCCTTATTGTAGGCTTTGTAAACACATAGTACATTTGCTTTACACATATATAAGCTACAATGAATACTATAGAAGCCATACAAAAAAGACGTTCAATTCGTCATTATGATGCAACACATAATATAGCGAAAGAAGAACTAGAAGAACTCATTAAACTGGCAATGCTCTCTGCAACGTCATACAATATTCAACATTGGAAATTTTTGGTTATCGATGATCCAGAATTAAGAACACAGCTCAGAGAGGCTTCCTTTGGACAATCTCAAATTACAGATGCTTCTGCCTTAGTTATAGTTTGTACAGATACAAAAGCTTGGAAAAAAGAAATGCCAAGAAAATGGGAAAAAGTAAATGATGAAATTAGAAATTTTATGGTGGAGAGATCTAAAGAATTTTACCTAGGTAAAGAACAACTACAAAGAGATGAAGCAATTCGATCAGCATCTTTTGCTACACAAACTTTACTATTAGCGGCAATTTCAAAAGGATATGATACTGGAATTATGATAGGTTTTGAACCTGATAAAGTAGGGGAGCTTATCAATTTACCTAAGAATTTTATCATTTCAAATTTTGTGGTTATTGGTAAAGGAACTGAAGCTGAATTACCTAGAGGAGGGCAGTTACCTGTAAATGAAGTTTTGATTAAAAATAGATTTTAGTTAAACAGGTTTTTGCGTAAAAGATAAAAACACAACTGTGATGGTTTTGCTTGTTTGATTTTTTATTACAGTATTCAAGTTATTTTATTATTACTTATTTTTTTGTGTGAAGCCAGTCCAGGGATATCTACTTATTTACCCAAAACTATTTTCCTGAACTGACTGAGTTAAGCAAATTAGCTACTCACACATAATTATTTAATATTATTTTTCTTTAAAAATTTTAAGATATAGTTAGTAATTTCATCTCCTTTTTCCTCTAAAGCAAAATGACCAGTGTCTAATAAATGAAATTCCAAATTCTTTAAATCTCTTTTATATGGATGTGCACCATCTGCAGGGAAAATATAGTCGTTCTTTCCCCAAACAATTAAAGTAGGAGGTTGGTGATCTCTAAAATATTTTTGCCATTTTGGATATAATGGTACATTGGTTCTGTAATCATAAAACATCGCCAATTGAATTTCGTTATTTTCTCCTCTAGTTAAATGTTGTAAATCAATATTCCAGTTATCTGGGCTAATTTTTGTTGCATCTTGAACACCATGAGTATATTGCCATTTTAAACCATCTAGGGAGTGAAAATCTTCTAAGGGTTTACCATTTTCTATCGTGTAATTATTCCAATATTTTTTAATAGGAACCCAGAAATCTTTTAAACCTTCATCATAGGCATTTCCGTTTTGAATAATTAATGATTCTACGCGTTCTGGGTATTTTGACGCAATTCTGAATCCAACTGGAGCACCATAATCCATTAAATAGATACTATACTTATCTACTTTTAATTCTTTTAAAAACTCTTCAACTATGTTAGCCATATTATCAAAAGTATAGTTGAAGTCTTTTATTTTTGGCTGATCACTTCTTCCAAAACCAGGATAGTCTGGTGCTAAAACATGATAATGAACAGACAAGTCTGTAATTAAATTTCTAAACATATAAGATGAAGTAGGGTAGCCATGTAGTAAGAGTATGGTTGGTTTCTTAGTATCTCCGGCTTCTCTATAAAAAATGTTAAGCCCATTTACTTTGATATTTTTATGATAAGTAGGATTAGTTACTTTTTCAACTAAAGGATTACTAGGTTTTGATTTTGTGTTTGTAAATGACAACAAACTAATAGATAATACGGCTAATAGCGATATACCTAATACTGATTTAAAAATTGATGTATTCATAATTTCTTTTTTATATATTATTAATTATAATTGTTACGATTGTGTTATCGGTCTGTTCCAACTGAAACTTTTACTTTGTGTGTTCATAATTATTAATTTAAAGGTTTATAATCGTCTTTCTTGTTTATTTATTTTAATATCATTGGCGCTCATATCTCTAACTTGCATGAGTCCTTTTTTATCAAACTCCCAATGTTCATTACCATGTGTTCTATACCATTGATTGGTTTGGTTATTGTACCATTCGTACTCAAATCGTACAGATATCCTGTTACCCGTAAAGGACCATAAATGTTTTTTAAGTTGGTATTCTTTTTCTTTTACCCATTTATCAGATAAAAACTTAATAATTTCATTACGGCCTCCTAAAAACTGATCTCGGTTTCTCCATTGTGAATCTACAGTATAGGCCATGGCCACTTTTTCTGGATTCTTACTGTTCCAAGCATCTTCTGCAGCTTGTACTTTAGCTTTTGCTGTTTCCCTTGTGAAGGGTGGTGTTATTGTATTCATAATATTAATTTTCATACAGACAAGTCTGTTTGTTTATGTTTTAAAAAAAAATTATCATAATTAAGATAATAACTTTTTAGCAGCATTTTTAGCCGCTGTAATGGGCCAATTGTTATTTTGAATTTGTGAAAGAATAATAGCACCTTCAAGTAAAACCAATAGTTCATTACATAACTGAACTGGATTTTTTTCTTCTTGTAATAAGTTTAATAGCAATTCTTTTACATCATTTTTATGTAAAATGACCTGATCTTTTATTTTGTGATGATCTTTTGGTAAGTCACATATAATATTCTGAAAACCACATCCTCTATAGTCAACTTCACTTAGCCAATTTTGTAGGTAATCAAAGCTCCTTATTATTTTATCTGTATTTATTTTTTCATTTGAAACAAAGCTTTTTAAGTCACCCATCCAATTAATGTGGCGCTCCTGTAAATAGGCAACAGCAATATCTTCTTTACTTCTAAAATGCTGATACATACTGGCTTTTGCTACACCTGCTTCTTCTATAATCTGATTGATTCCCGTTTGATTATACCCTTGATTATAAAACAAATTAGAGGCTGTTTCAATTATACGTTCTTTGACTCCTTGCTTTTTCATAGTACAAACATACAATGCATTTATCTTTAAACAGACAGGTCTGTATTGTTTTAACGCGATTTTAACATTCGCTTTACAAATATTAATTCTTAAAAAACAATCAATATTCTCATTATACGCCGAAGTAAATTTCTGTTTGAGAAAAGAAAATTTATTATTAAAATTTAATAAACCTATTCTATTGAAAACACTCTTTAAAATGCTAATACTCCCATAAGGGAAAATGGTTTTCCATTTAATTAAAGAGAATGAGTCGAGCAAAAGAGTGTAGTGTAATATATATTGAATGGTTTAGTAAATTATGAATTATTAATAAACAATTGCATTGCAAAAGTTTTTTTAAATAATTTATATAATAAAAAGTTTAAAAGTTCCGAAATACTATTTCTAACGGATTACAAGTTTATAGTATCCTGATTGAAAGAAACTTAATAATGTTACCCATATTTTTAACAAACTTACCAATAACTTTCATGTATAAGTTTCCTTCCTACTAATCGTACTGTTTTGCTTTAAATTCTACATTTGAAACAGTTAATTCGTGTTTTGTCGCCATTAATTAAAACACTGATGAATGTCTTACTAAATGTGAAACTAAAAACAGGTATTTATACGTATTTCATATGTATGACCTATTCTATAAGTTTACAAAAAACAAAAAATTAACCCATAAAAAATAAAACTTATGCGATTAAGAAATAATGTTAATGGAGTTTCACTACATGTAATTGCAGGAACACATGTTGTACTCCTTTGTTTAGATGTGGATGTTACCGCTAGAAAAGAATTATTAGGTTTTACTCTGAAGCGTAAAGAAATTTCTTCTGGGAAAGAGATCATACTAAAGGGTTTTAAAGACTTTGAAAAGGATGGAAAAAAAGATGATGTAAATATAATTCAGGCATTTCTTTGGGGAGATTATACAGCAAACCCAAATACTGACTATGAATATTCAGCAACTCCTGTTTATGGAACTCCGACAACCATGAAAAAAGGAGATGTAATTGCTATAAAAATTAAAACAGAAGACCCTAACTCTGGGACACATGGTGTCTTTTTTAACAGAGGGACTGTAGGACAAGCATATGCAAGGAAATTTGATAATAAAAGTCCTGATAAAATTCCGAACAATGAAGCTTACAAATGGTTATCTCGAGGCTTAGAGGAAGCAATGATTGCATTTATCGGCGAAGCGAAGGGAAAAGATTATTCTTTAAGAGTTGCCGCTTATGAGTTTGATCATGTTCCTGTTATTCAAGCTTTATATAACGCATCAGAAACTGGAGCGGATGTGAAGATTGTCTACGATCGTTCAAAAAGAGGACCTTGGGAAAGTACAGACAATGCCACGGCTAAAGTTCCTGGAATTGAAAAGTTAATGATTCCAAGGTCAGCAAATTCTTCTATAAAGCATAACAAGTATATTGTTCTTTTATATAAAGGGGAGCCTAAAGAAGTTTGGATGGGTTCTACCAATTTCACGAAAGGTGGAATTTTTGGGCAATCTAATGTTGGGCACATCGTTAGAGATCCTAAAGTAGCCTCCGATTATTTGAAGTATTGGACCAGACTTTCTGAAAACCCAGAAATGAAAGAAATTCGTCCAGAAAATGATAAACATACTCCAACTCCTACTGGTAAGGCAGACAAAGGAATCACACCAATTTTTAGCCCAAGGGAAGATTTAAGTGTATTGGAATGGTATGGAAGGCAAATCAAAGAAGCATCTAAATCTATTGGTTTTACGGCTGCATTTGGTGTAAACCAGGATTTTGCAGACGTGATGAGCAAAGAGGATGAATCCCTACGATACATTCTACTAGAACACGAAGGAAATACATTCGATACTTTTAAAGACACAAAAAACAATAGAATTGCCCTAGGAGCAGTTTTAAATGAGCATGAAATAGAAGAGGAAGGACTGAAGGGTTGGGAGGAAGAGCATTTAACAAATTTAAATGTACACGTAAAATATTTGCATACCAAATACCTTTTTATTGATCCTTTAACTGATGACCCTACACTTATTACTGGATCAGCAAATTTCTCTGAAGCCTCTACTAAGAATAATGATGAAAATATGATTATTATTAGAGGGAATACTGAAGTTGTAGATATATATCTAACAGAATTCACTCGTTTGTTTAACCACTATGAGTTTCGTGACCAAATGGCTAACCATGGTCTAGATGAGGTTTATTTTAGTGATTATCTAGCAGTAGATGACTCTTGGACAGATATTCATTTTAAAGAGGGGACGCAGCATTTTATGGAGCGTGAATTATATAAATAGTAAACATCAAAATAAAACAGAAATTATGATAGGAGGTTCAGTATGTAATGAACAGATTTCTGCAAGTTTAATATTTGCCGAAGGGCAGGAACTTACTTATGAAAATAAGGAGGCCTTGTGGGAAATTTTTGAAGCCATTGGCGAGGCTTGGCAGAACACAATTTACAATTCAAATAATCAAAGAAGCTCTTGGTATGAAATGCTGAAAGCAAAAACCGAGAATGCACCAAATTATACTGGCGAATATGTAAATGCTATATATGTGTTAAACGAATTGTATACTCAATATGGTAAAAAACATGCATTAAATAAACTGTTTTTTGAAAGTGGTATTGATAACAGCACACCACCTACAACACGTTTAGCACATTGTAAAGTGTTTGTTGTAAATGAGTTTATTCGAATGCAAATTACTGCCGGAGGCTTTAAAAGTTGGGGAGATGCAAATGGAGGTGAGCAAGCAAAAAATTACCATGGTTTTTTAGGAGGGACACGTTTTAACCGTACGCCGAGAGTTCGTGCTTTTGACGAAGACCCTGTTTATTCAAAAAAAGAAAATGTATGAAAAAGAAATATGATTACATTATTGTAGGTGCCGGTGTAGCTGCAGCTACAGTGGCAAGAGGACTGTTATTAGATAAACACGATACGTCTATTTTAATTTTAGAGGCAGGTCCAGAAATTAAAGCTAAAGATCGCCGATTTTGGTGGGATTATATAACCAGAGGAGAACGACCTTATACTTTTACCTACGATCAAAAGTGGGAAGCAGCTTCTTCTGGAAACATAGAATATCAAACGGATGGTGTTCGTGTAAAAGCATACGGAGGTTCCACAATGCATTGGGGAGCATGGTCTTTACGTTTTAAACCCGAAGACTTTAATTTACATACCAATACTGGACTTGGAGCCGATTGGCCTATGAATTATGAAGATTTAGAGTCTTATTACAATGATGCTGAATCTTATTTATCGGTTTGTGGAGATGAAAATGAGAATTGGATGCCAAGATCTAAACCATATCCTGTACCACCATTTCAATGGACCGCTGCTGATGGTGAAATGATTAAAGCATGGGAACAACTAGATGTTGTTTATCAAGATGGTGATATAAACCCTGGTAAAAGCAGTAAAATTAAATCTGGAAAAATGCCGGTTGCACGTTACCGTAAGTGCATGACAACAGGTACGTGTAAATATTGCCCAATTGGCGGTAGATTTAATGCTCAATATGTTTTGGATGATTTAAAAAATGATCCTAGATTTATAAATTTTGAAGTGAGAATTAATTCACCAGTACATCACGTAAATGTAAGTTCAAAATCTAAGATAGAGTCGGTAACTTTTACTGATAATCTTAATGGTAAGGAGCATACGGTAGCTGGAGAAACAGTAATATTAGCTTCAGGAGCCTATAATGTCCCTAAATTATTAAGAGCATCTAAAAATGAATATTGGAAAGATGGAGTTGGTAATGATCATGATCTTGTAGGACGCTTTGTAGTGTCACACTCTATGTTAAATGTTGTTGGGAAGGCAAAAACAAATCCCAATGGATGGTTTCAAGAATATGATTTCCCAACATTAATGTCGCATAGTTACAATACTAAAGAGCATCAGAAAAAAGGTAAGATTTTTATGTTTAAAAATCGAACTACTCCTAATACAGATATTGCCCAACTAATGATAGACGGAAAAACTCGTGAAGAGATTGATGCTATTGTTTACGGTGAAATGGAAGTTAATATTCAAGCTTTTCTTGAAGAAAAAGGGAAGTATAGTAATCGTTTAGAAGCAAGACCTGGAGTAGATCGTTTTGGTTTGCCACAAACAACGGTACATTTTAGTCGTACTGATGAAGAAATGGCAAATGCTAATGACCGTTTACGATTATTAGAAGAAATTTTAATAAAAATGGGCTTAGAGATCACCTCTTCAAGGGTTGATAAGCCAGGAGGTCATCATACTACTGGAACAGCAAGAATGGGAACAGCACCTGAAAACAGTGTTACAGACAAGTTTATGCGCGTACATGATACTGATAACTTATATATATGCTCAAATGCTGCTTTTCCAACGGGAAGTGCAGTAAACCCAACATTAACACTTACTGCTTTAGCATTTAGATTGGTTGAACATCTTACTAATCCTTCAAAAACAACAGAAACCTCTAAAAAGAAAGAATGGAAATACCAACTATAAAATTTAAAAATAAATATCAAGAACAAGCTTCTAAAATTAGTGACGTACAAGAACTTATTGCACACTCTAAGAATGTAGATACCAATGAGCACGAAGATAAAATGTTTGTTTTAAAGGAATTACTTAATAATGCTGTAATTCTTGAGTTTGCAACAATACCTATTTACTTGCAGGCAATGTGGACTATTAAAGACAATAAGTGCGAAGTAGCTAAATCTATTCGTAATATCTTTCAAGAAGAAATGCTTCATATGGCAATGGTTTGTAATATGATTGCAGGAATTGGTGGGGAACCAAAAATATATAATACTAAAAATAGATTAAGTTTTCCTTCAGGGTTACCTGGAGGAGTACACCCTAAATTATATTTATATTTAGAAGGGTTAAACGATAGTTCACTTCGTAATTTCATGGAAATAGAATTGCCAGAGGAAATTGCTGAAATTTACGATTATGATTCCGGAGAGCTTGTAGATATAGGAAATATACCAGACCAAAACGGTATTATACCAAAAGGAAGGCACGATAAAGACCATGTTCACAATGCTACCATTGGAGAATTATATGACAGAATTAATGAGTTGTTTCAAGAACTACAACCAAAGATGAATGTTGAACGTCAGTTAGCTGGTCCTTTATCATGGTGGGTAATGGCAGATGCAACTAGTGTTTCGAAAGCCATCGATATGATAAAAGAACAAGGGGAAGGCTCCGAAAATGTAACACCAGCAAGTACAGGAATGGATAATTTGGCGCATTTCTACCGTTTTTGGGAAGTTTTTTACCAAAAGAAAATTGTTCAGGAAGGGGATAAATATTATTTCAAAGGCGCAAACCCACGTCCCGAAACCTATACTATAGCAAGAGTTCCAAAAGGTGGTTACAAAGAGGCTGATGTATCTCAAGAGGTTTGGCATTTGACAAATAGTTTTGATGAAGTATATACAGAATTGGTGAAATTCCTAGAAGATGCTTGGGCAATAAATGGAAGAGGACAAGCTGCATTAGTTAATGCTGTTGAAGTAATGTTTAAGTTAGAACAATATGCATTACCATTAATGAAAATTCCAATTCCTGGAAAATCTGAAAATTACGGACCAAGTTTTAGACTTATTTAAATAATAATAACAATAAATAACACAAATACAATGATTAAAAAACAAACTATTTTATTCGCTTTTTTGCTTTTTGCAACTATCAATTTCTTTGCTCAGAATAAAAACGCATCCAAATATAGTATAGGTCAAAATATTCCTGAATTAGGAGGGATTATATTTTATTTAGATTCAACAGGAAAGCATGGATTGGTATGTGCTGATAAAGATCAAAGTACAGGTAGTAAATGGCATCACGGAGCATTCACTAATACTAAAACTTTTGATAGTATTGTTGGTTCAGGAAAAGACAACACAGCAAAAATTATTGTGAGTCAAGGAACCAAACCATACGCAGCTCAACTTTGTTATGATTTAAGTCTAGGTGGTTTTTCTGATTGGTATTTACCATCAAAAAAGGAGCTAAGCCTAATGTTCACAAATATTGGGAGAGGAGCAAAAGCTCCAAATAAAGATGTTGGGAATTTTGCTGAAGACTTCTATTGGAGTTCTACTGAACTAGATCTTAACTTCGCTTGGGCTCAATACTTTCTAATTGGTAATATATTCACTGACCTCAAAAATCATGATTGTCGTGTTCGAGCAGTTCGCTCTTTTTAATCAATAGATAATACCAATTAAATTTCAATATCCTGATAAGAAAAATGAGTACAAAAGAATATAAAAATTGGCGTGTAGTTGTAGTATGTGAATTAAATGCTTCAGCTGCTAAAGTATGGCATCTAGTTGGAGGTTTTTATAACCTCAATCAATGGCATCCAGATATTCCAATCTGTGAAGTTCCTGAAGAACAAGGAGAAGAAAGAGATATTCGTAGAAAACTAACTTTCCCCAACCAAACGCCTACCTGGGAAGAATTAGTTTTCATGGATAATGAAAATATGCGTTATAAATATAAATGGCATAAAGGGGAGTGGGGAAAAACAACACAAAAATATCATGCTCAAATTCAAGTAATAGAAACTGAGTTGGATAAGCGATGTTTAGTTCAATGGTCCTCTAAATTTTATGCAGCTGAAGATGGATTAACGCAATTTTATCAGAATGGATTTGAAAATTTGGCAAACATGTTTGAAGGAAAATTAATAATTAACTAAAAATATATAAAAATGGGAAGTTTCGTAGAAATTAATGACACATTACAATTAACAATAGAGCAAGGGTTTCCGGCTCATATTTTTGACTTAGAAAAACATCAAAAGAACCCAATTACGTTAAAAGATGTAGAAGGTATGGTGTTTGAATTTAAGGATAAACCTAGTGCTCGTATTTTCCAAATAGATCCAGTAAGAGTTTATTTTGTTCATAATGTAAATGGTAAATGGCTGTTTTGGGGGCGTGTTTTAATTCAGTCTCAAAAAATAGAAAAACAATTTAATGATGATGGTACATGGGATGAAGGGTCTTGGAAAACATCTGGAACTTACACAATATTAAGTGTCTATGATCCAGAGTATCAGCATACATTTACCTTAAATGAGGCACCAGATGATAGAAATTATTATAAACAATCTAATTTAGAAGTTTTAAAAAATTAAAAAATGGAAATGACATCCGGTAGATTAGAGGCTTTTAGTGATGGTGTACTTGCTATTATTATCACCATTATGGTTTTAGAATTAGAAGCGCCTAAAGAATACACTTTAGAAGCACTGTTTGAAATAATTCCGACGTTTATTAGTTACATGGTAAGTTTTTTATATGTTAGTGTCTATTGGGTTAGTCATCATCAGTTATTCAAAATAGCTAAAAAAATAAACGCTCAAATTTTATGGTCAAATTTACACTTGTTATTTTGGTTGTCTATAATTCCGTTTACAACTAACTGGATAGGAGATGGCGATCATCATACTGACATTGTTCCAGTTGTTTTATATGGTTTTGTACTTCTAATGAGTCAGTTGTCATTTCTACTTTTAAGAAATTCTATTGTTAAACTTCATGGTAAAAAATCTCAGGTAGGAATACATTTAGATAGAAGAGCTTTAGACTTTACCTGTGTGTTTATTTATGTAATTGGTTTGTCATTTGCATTTTTGAATACCTATCTAGCAATGGTTTTCTTTTTATTGGTAGGCCTGCTTAAAGTAAATGAGTTAAATTCTACGCCAAAAAAAAATATGATTACCAACATGTTTTCTAAATATATAATACGCTAGGAAACCACCTAATTACCTGAAGCTAAATAGGTTCTCATGTATTACTCAAAAACAAAAATTATGAAAAAAATATTTATTTTACTTATCGGGTTTTTAGTTATCTCTTGTATTCAAGATAAAAGCAAAAAATCAAATGCAAATGAGAATACTTCTGAAGTAACTAATGATTTTGATTGGTTATTGGGTAAATGGAAAAGGAGTAATGAGGAAGTTGGGAAAGAAACATTCGAAAATTGGGAAAAAATAAGTGAAACGGAATATATAGGATCTAGTTATACAACCCAAAATACAGATACTATATATCAAGAAAAATTTCGACTTATAAAATCTAATAATAATTGGAATTTTAAAATTCAATTAAAAGGTGAACTTGAACCTTCTACATTTAAGATGACAAGTTTTAATAACCAAGAGTTTATTTGTGAAAATAAAGAGCAAGATTTCCCTAACAAAGAGCTCGATTCACCTAATAAAATAAAATATTGGAAAAATAAGGATAAAATATATGCTACTGTTTCTGGAAAAAAAATAGAAATACAGTTTGAATATGAAAAACTTTAATAATTAATTTAAACTTATCTCGGAGTAATGTTTAACTCCGAGATAAGTATTAGCTGTTAAGGTTTGAAGCTAAATTTAATGATTATGTCCAGAATGATCCTCAACTTGAGTATCACCTTTTAAACTCATTTCCATAGTATGATCATATTGACAGCAACCAGGTAAGTTGTTATAAGATTCTTCATTACCTGTAAATTTATCAGTATCATATCCTGAGTTAGCGATTGCTTTATGAATAGCTTTTAAAGTTGTTTTAGTATCATCAAAAGATACACTAACTTGTTTTTTTGAACCATCCCATTCTACTGATTCTAAACCTTCAACACCATTAGCGGCTTTTTCGATGGTATTCTTACACATTCCACAATTACCTCTAACACCAAATGTTGCATTTGCCATTGCAATTTCTTTAGTTGCTGTTTGTTCCGTATTTGTGGCATCTTTTTTTGCATCACTTTTACAACTTACCAATCCGATAGTAGCAATTATTGCTACACTTAAAATTACTTTTTTCATTGTTTAAAATTTAATTGTTATTTATTGTTTCTTTTACTTCTCCACACTTTAGCATCATATTACCAAAATAGGGATTTAAAATTTGTTTTTCTTTACTTAACCAATAGGCTCCATTATCACTATCTGCCATGGCACAATATTGCTTATAAGTAGTTTCATTAATTCCAAAAGACTGTACAGCTGAAATTAAATGTTCTGATACTATTTTAAACTGTTTGCGTTGTTCTACAATATCTGTACTAGTAGCAATCTTTTTACTACTAGAATTGAGTAGGGGTAATAATTTCATCCATTTTTTATGAGCATCTTTATTTGAGAGTAAACTCATGTCAATCTGTTTAAGTGTCTCAACTAATTGTTGTGCTTCCTTTTGTGCTAAAATTACATTTGTTTGTATCAATGCATCTTTCAAAATGATATACTTATCATAAGATTTTTGTAATTGCGATTTGAAGTCTATTGATACTTCAAAATCTTCAATTATTGCTTTATCATGATTCATCATTGATTTTTTTCCTTGTAATTGAGCAGCTGCATCAATTGTAAAAGCACCATTAGTTACTACTGCATCACCATTTTTTAAGCCTTTCAATATTTGATATGATTCTCCAATTTGTTTGCCTAAAATTACTTCCTTCATTTTAAAAACGGGTTCACTGGGATTTGTTTTCAAATAAATAACGGAACGTTGCCCTGTCCATAAAACAGCTGAAGTCGGTATTGTTAAAATCTCGTTATTATTCAGAACGCCATCTATTTTTCCTTCAACAAACAATCCTGGTTTGAACTCATTATTGTTGTTATTCAATACCGCTCTTAATGTAACAGTACGTGTTCTTGTATTTAAAATGGGTTCTATAAAATCTACTTTAGTACTAAACAGTTTATTAGGATAAGCTTTTATACTAATGCTTATATTTTGACCTTCTTTAAAATTTTCAATTTGATTTTCATACACATCAAAATTTGCCCATACGGTATTCAAATTTGCTATCTTAAATAATGCTTGTCCTTGTTTGATAGTTTCACCTTGGTTTACTAACTTTTCTGAAACAGTACCTGATACGGTTGCATATACAGGAAAATTCTCTCTAACTTTCCCTGATGTTTCAATTTGGCTAATCTGATTTTCAGATAATTTCCATAATTTCAATTTATTACGGACTGCATTATATAGTGCTGGTTGTGATTTTTTTAAACCTGATGCAGTAATTAATTCTTGCTGGGCTGCATATAATTCAGGAGAATAAATAGTAGCTAACAATTGTCCTTTACGTACTTCTTCACCAGTATAATTTATTTTTAATTGTTCTATTCTTCCCGAGAAGTAACTTATTTGTACAGCATTTGCTTCTTCGTTTGCTGCAATTTTACCAGTAAGCTTTATGCTATTATCAACCGCATTACTATTCCCTACAATTGAAGTTTGGATATTAGCCAAAGCTATTGCGTTTTTTGTCAGCTTAAATTGATCTGGTGCCAAACCTTTAGCTCCAACTTCAGCAGGTATTAGATCCATACCACAAATAGGACAGTCACCAGGTTCAGATTGCATAATTTGAGGATGCATTGAACAAGTCCACTTTTGGTTCGTTTCTATAGCTTCGTTATGGTTATGCTCAGTGTTTTTATTAGATGAATTGCCAAAAATCAGCCAACCAAGTAGTAGGCCAAGTGCTAGTATTCCGATGTAAATAATATATTTTTTCATTTCTACTTAG
>Ga0209396_1003945_pt1 | contig 14645 bp, 11 predicted proteins | sample GOMGulsemesocosm_6_FD_184638 | JGI IMG/M metagenome (GOLD analysis project Ga0209396, IMG submission 184638) | Methane-oxidizing microbial communities from mesocosms in the Gulf of Mexico - GOM8C Gulf of Mexico (SPAdes) (version 2) | ecosystem: Environmental > Aquatic > Marine > Cold seeps...
CTGACATTGATCTGGGCAAATGTGATCGCAGGTAGCTTGTCAGCCATTACCCCAATATCGATTATTGCCGGGGCAATTTTGATGAACCGCATGATGTGTCTATCGGGTGCTGAGAATACTATCAGTCGCTGGTTAGAAGGCATTAGCCGTAATAAAGTTGCTCAGTTAATGATTATTGGTTGGGCGTTTGCCTTTATGATTGAAGGTGCGTCAGGCTTTGGTACACCCGCGGCAATTGCAGCACCTATCTTAGTTGGTTTGGGTTTCCCACCATTACAAGTGGCGATGTTAGCGCTAGTGATGAACTCCGTTCCGGTATCGTTTGGTGCGGTAGGTACACCGACCTGGTTTGGTTTCTCAAATCTGGGTTTAAGTGATTCAGCATTACTTGAGATTGGTCAGCAAACTGCAATGATCCACTTCTTTGCTGCATTTGTTATTCCGGTGTTGGCATTACGTTTTGTCACATCTTGGACTGAAATTCGTCGTAACTATTTCTTCATTTTATTAAGTACCTTATCTTGTACTGTGCCTTATTTCCTATTCGCACAGTGGAACTATGAATTCCCTGCATTAGTGGGTGGTGCTATTGGTCTGACTATCTCGATTGGTTTGGCTAAGTTAAATGTCGGTTTGCTGCAAACAGCAGAAACGCGTGATGATACCGCAACACAAACCAACGTATCTCGTGGTGAAATCTTCAAAGCCATGACACCAACATTACTGCTTATCCTGATTTTAATTGTGACGCGTATTAAACAGCTAGGTATTAAATCTATGCTGACAGATGCAACTGAAGCAATGTCAGCATCGTTAGGTAGCTTTGGTGACTTCAGTATTAGCCAAGCGTTAATTTTCAAACTAAGTAACATCTTAGGGACTAACGTAGCCTGGGCATACAAAGCACTTTATGTGCCGGCTCTGGTTCCATTCTTATTAGTGGTATTAATTTCTATCCCGCTATTAAAGATCAAAGGCAGCATGGTTAAGCAGGTATTCACTGAAACGGGCAGCCGTATCAAAATGCCATTTGTTACTTTAATTGGTGCATTGATCATGGTGAAACTGATGATGGCTGGCGGTGAAAACTCCCCGATCCTTATCATCGGCATGGCGTTCTCTGATTTGATGGGGACTAACTGGCAGTTTGCTTCCGCTTACCTTGGCGCTCTGGGTGCATTCTTCTCAGGCTCGGCGACGGTATCTAATCTAACATTTGGTGGCATTCAGCAAACAATCGCAACCACAGTAGGCTTACCAGAAACGACTATCTTGGCACTGCAATCTGTTGGTGGCGCTATGGGTAACATGGTATGTATTAACAATATCATCGCAGTATCAACTATCTTGGGTATTTCGAACAAAGAAGGTTACATCATTAAACGTACGGTTATTCCAATGATTATCTACGGACTGATTGCAGCGGTAATGAGCACGTTTTTATAAGTGTGATATGTAGGGGAATAGCCCAGCTTGATTAATGTTTAAATAAAAAACCAACGGCGAGAGCTGTTGGTTTTTTTGTTTAAGACTGGCGATTGATAGATATTCACGTATAGAAGAAAAGTCTCATATCAAACACTGTATGATTTTCGTCTGTAAACGCCTGTTCACACCTATTTCAGCCACAGCTCCCCTCACTGATTCAGGTGTTTTTTCCTTCGTGTACATTAGAAAATATAAATGTAACCAATTGACATTAATCAACTTAGTCACATTGTATGAATGTTAAAATCTGTAATAGATACAAGTTGTATCATGGCCACAATTATGGACGAAAGATGTTATTTTTAAGAGGAACTAACTGATGGGATCATCAGATAAAGGATTATTTGCACAAGCTCCGGCTATATGTTTTACCTGGCGCCTTGAACCCGATTGGCCAGTTTTATCCGTCACTAACAATATCAACCAGTTCGGCTATACGGCAGAAGAATTCCTGTCGAAAACACGCTTGCTAGCGGAAATTGTCCACCCTGAAGATAGAGAGCGTATTACAGCCGAAGTTAAGGCGTTCTTAACTACTAATACTGAATCGTTCCAACAAAATTATAGGATCATCACCCATAGCGGGAAAATTCGTGATGTATGCGTTTATTCCGGTTTCCTGCAACCTACTGACCACACTGTATTCTATTCTATTGCCCATGATATTACTCATCAGCGCCAAGCCGAGGTGGCCTTAGTCAAGAGTGAGCAACAGTTTCGCACCGTTATTGAGACCACTTCGGAAGGTTTTTTGATCATTGATAACCATTTTAATATCACCTTTGCCAACCATGCGCTGTGCCAGCTAACCGGATATGAACTCGCAGAATTAAAGGCGAATTCTGTCATTGATTATATCGCGCCTGAATTCAAAAATATTCTTACACAATCAGTTAACCAGCCCGGTATTCAACAGCACTGGCGCGAAGATTTGATTATTCATCATAAAGATGGCCAGACGCTAAACGTACGTTTGACGGCAACAGCTATGGATGACAGCGCAGGATTTTTTGCTTTCATTACTAATATTACCGCCCACAAAAAGACTCAAATACAGCTTCAAAAACTCTCAAGAGCAGTCGAACACAGTGCGAGTTCCATCATGATCACTGATAAAAATGGCATTATTGAGTATATAAATCCTAGGTTTTGCGAGGTGACTGGATACAGTGAAGCTGAAGCCATAGGTCAGACCCCAAGTATTATTAGCACCAAGGAAACACCACCAGCATGTCACCAAGAATTATGGAGTACCATACTCGCAGGTAAAAACTGGCACGGTGAAACGTTCAATCGGACTAAAAACGGGGCCTATTATTGGTCACTAATGTCGATTTCTCCGGTCATGGATGATAATGGTGAGATAAGCCATTTTATTAGTGTCAGTGAAGACATCACAACACAAAAAGATCAGCAAATTAAAATTGAGAAAATTGCGCTTTACGATCCATTGACTGGCTTAGCTAACCGACGTTTGTTATATGATCGCCTGAATCAATCGACTGAAATTCTGCACCGCCAACAAGATGCTGGTATCGGGGTCATCATGCTTGATTTGGATTATTTTAAACTAATCAATGATACCTACGGGCATGATGTCGGTGACGAACTATTAAAAGAGGTGGCTCTTAGGCTCACTGATTGTGTACGTTCGGAAGATACGGTTTCTCGCCCTGGCGGTGACGAATTCACGATCTTACTTCAGGACGTCTCAGCACCAAAAGACATACAACCGGTCGCTCAAAAGATCCTGAAATCGCTTCGTCACAGTATCAACATCGATAAATACAGCTTTAAAATCACCTGCAGTATCGGGATTAGCATTGCGCCATTACATAGTCGCGAACCTAAATCGTTACTGAAATATGCCGATCTCGCCCTCTACCGAGCGAAAGATTGTGGCCGTGACAACTTTCAATTTTTTAGCGTTAATATGCGAATCAAACATCAGGGTGGTATGCAGAAGGCATGATTGATGTGCTATACCGCGTCATTGTCAGCTAAAAGGTGAATAACGTTATGCTTAGGCACTGATCCTTTAGCCGAGCCACCGGGATTACTAATAGTGGTTTGCCATTTATCCTCCACATGACTATGCGGACGATGAACGTGGCCGCAGAGCAGATATTTAGGGGATATAGTCCCTGATTCCAATGCAAATTCGGTCTCTTCACTGCCCCAATCGTCTCCTGCCTGCAAAGCCGTTTCAGTGCTAGTGGGTGGCACATGCGTTAGTAATATGTCGCAATCGCGAAATCGAGAATAGTCCCTTGTATCATAACGAGCGCATCCAAACGTCCAGCCTTTGAGTAGATTAATCGAGCCATCGATATGGGTATTTGGCGCTGCCAATTCTGTTATCCAGTTCGTTTCACCACTAGAAGTACTATCAGGAAGGAAATCAAACTCATCGACCTCATCGAAATCGACATCAAAACTGTCAGTTATATTCTGCCATTCAACATCATCTTGTTCGATATCATGATTACCAGAGCAAATATAAATAGGCACTAACAATGTCTTAAAAAACTGGCGATACCATTTAGCCTGCTCTGAGCAAGATAGCGATGCATTAACACTGTCATCAAAAAGATCACCTGAAATACAGATTACATCGACAGATGTCTGTTTCCCCAACCATTCACAAGCTGCGCGATTAAAATGCAGATCGGTAACGTGTAGGATGCTTAGATTCTCTCTTTTCGTCATGCGCTTTCGAATGCCTCTTTAAGCTGTGAATATTTAAAATTCGCCTTAATTTTCTTCTGTAAATAGAAAAACTGCATCGATACAAATGAGTAATAACGATTTCTACAGGTTTTAATAATACGCAGTTTATCTTAAGATCAAGCAACCTCCAACTAGGAGGCGATTTCAATGAATCACTGTAGTGGAGTTGCCAGTCGTTCCTGAACAAATGCAATAAAAGCCTTTAACTTTGCAGATGGGTAAATCAATTGCGGATGCAGCAGATAAATGCTCAGGCCATGAATATATTCATTTTCTAATACCTTCTGTAAACGTCCCTCTTTGAGCTCTCTATCGACATAATAATTAGCAACTCGGACAATCCCTCGGCCTGCTAACGCTTGCTGTTTCAGTAAGTGGTGATCATTAATCGTCAACCAACCTGTTATCAGCGAATCTGTCGATTTAAGAGGCCAAAGCTGTGTCTCAACTGCCGATAAACAGTGATGTGAGGAGAGATCATTTATGTTTTTCGGCGTGCCGTATTCAGCTAAATATTCAGGTGACGCATATAAACAATGTTGATAGGAAAATAGTTCTTTTGCCACCATATTTTGCGGAGGCAGTAGCGTGGCACGAAACGCTAAATCAAAATCATCCTGGTTTAAATCATAATTGGTATAACTCGAGTCGATTATGAAATTAATGTCCGGATATCTAAGCTTAAAGTCATGACAAATATCGAGAAGAAAGCGTTCTGTAAACAGAATAGGTGCGGTGATCCTTAGCGAACCTGATATTGCATTATGCTCCTGATGAACATTGCGATCCAAATCCAACATCGTCGCTTTGATTTTCTTGCCCTGTTCTAATATTTTCTCTCCCTCAGGCGTCAAACGTACACTACGGGTGGTGCGTACCAATAATGGACATTTGAACTCTGCCTCGAGCTTTTTTATCTGATCAGATAAATACCCTTTCGATATCGATAAGTTTTGTGCTGCTTTGGTAAAACTCAGTTGCTGAGCAATCTCAACAAATAACATTAAACATTCAATTTTTTTATGCTGCTGCATTATTCACACCCAAGATAAGAAACGATACCAACCAATATTCTATGTTATAACAAAAAATAGGCCGGCATTGTTCTATATAACTAACAATGATTTCATTTTTGTGTGCTTACTCCATAATAACTATTGTTGCTAGAATCAAACTCTACACATATCTAATTGGACTTTACGATGAATAATGTTGAAAAAGTATTAATGGCACCACAAGGGCCTAAATTTTCCAAATTAGTTCAAGGTTACTGGCGTTTAGAAGCTTGGGAGATGGATGCACAAGCACGTTTATCTTTTCTTAAAGCACATGTTGAAATGGGTATCACTACCGTTGATCATGCTGCGATTTATGGTGGTGGTAATTGTGAAACTTTATTTGGCGAAGCATTAAAACTCGATCCTGTAATGCGTGATAAAATTGAAATAGTCTCTAAATTTGGCATTAACGGGATTGCGACTGGCGCTGGAGAAAAACGCGTTTCTCATTATGACAGCAGTAAACAGGCTATTTTGGAATCAACAGACAATTCATTGCGCCGTTTAGGTGTGGAGCAGCTAGATACTTTATTAGTACATCGTCCCGACTTCCTGATGGATGCAGATCAAGTAGCCGACGCTTTTACGCAATTAAAACAAAGCGGTAAAGTAAAACACTTTGGTGTATCAAATTTTACGGCATCACAGTTCGATCTACTGCAATCTCGTTTAGACACGCCCTTAGTCACCAATCAAGTTGAAATTAACCCAATGCACTTTGATGTGCTCGAAAATGGTTGCTGTGACCAACTACAGCAATATCGTGTTCGCCCGATGGCATGGTCATGCTTAGCGGGAGGCCATATCTTCAGCGAACAAACCGAACAAGCCAGACGTTTACGTGAAACATTACAGGATCTTGTGCAAGAGTTAGGGGCAAATTCAATCGAGCAGGTAATTTTTGCATGGGTATTAAAACATCCATCAAACCCTGTTGCACTTATTGGTACTGGAAACATAGAGCGTGTGACAGATGCGGTTGGTGCATTAGCGCTGCAGATGAATACTGAGCAATGGTATCGCGTTTGGGTAGCATCAAAAGGCTTTGGTGTGCCATAGAAGAGTTTGTTGTGCTATAACATCGTAACGATAACTCGCTAGTACAGAGACTAGCGAGTTATCAGTAAACCTAATTAGATACGGTAAATAGCAATATCAATCACCCAAACTAACCCAGTGAGCAATTAAATAACTCGAAATTGAATCGCCTCTTGGCACTTTAAAACCGGGAGCGTCATCACCCCACTCGCCAAACGATTGGATTTCAGCGCGAGAGAACCAGCGGGCATCATCGATTTCATGCTTATCAACCTGAATATCATCACTGCTGGCATCAGCGATAAAACCAAGCATGATAGAAGATGGAAAAGGCCAAGGTTGCGAGGCTATATACTGCACATTAGTAACGCGAATACCCGACTCTTCTTGTACTTCTCGGGCAACGGCCGTTTCTAATGTTTCACCAGGATCAACAAATCCCGCTAAGGTCGAGTACACGCCTTCAGGCCATTCTACTTGACGGCCTAACAGACAACGTTCAATACCATCTGCAAACAGCTTTCGCACAATCATGATCACCGCAGGGTCAGTTCGCGGAAATGTTTGATGCTTACAATCAGAATTAGTACATAATCGCGCATGTCCCGCAGGCTCAGATTTATTCACACTGCCACAGCGACCACAAAAACAATGCGAACGATGCCAAAAACATAAACCCCGCGCCAGTGCCATTAATGACGCCGACTGATTATCCAGTATCACCGCCACTTTACGCAGATCGCCAAATTCACCGACCACCAAAAATGCAGCGACTAACGCGTCATCAACTTGGGTTAAGTCCAAGGCAAAATAAGGTGTATTGTCATTGTTTTCATCCAGTCCTAAAAACACAGCGGCGTCTAAATCAAGATGCTGGACAGCCTCTAGCGGTAAAAATAACGGCGCATTATCCGCTTTATCAAAGTAGTTTTGATCTGTGTGGGTTAGTACCCAACGGCTGTTATTATTTTTTTGAGTTGCTAACCACTCAGGGCTTTTACGTTGATTAGATGCACGATCAAGTAACATCTCACTATATTTAAGCATCATTATCATCCTTGCTTGTTACTTGTTACTGATTATTTATGAACAGTTACTTATGAATCGTCACTTGTTTACTTATGTTGTTTTGGTCGCACGTCAGCGCTTAACTAAAGCTATCTGCTTGGCGTTGATAAAACTGGTAAATATGTTCGATAAACAGTTTCACTTTTAACGGCTGTAATTTGGTATACGGATAAATAGCATAAATACCTAACGACTTAGCCACCTGTTTTGGCAATACTTCAACCAAGGTTCCGGTTTGTAAATCATCGGCCACCAGCACTTTAGGTACGTATATCAGCCCCAAATTAAACAAGGCTGCTTTACGTAAGGCAGCAGAGTTATTAGTACTGAAGTTACCTGATATTTTCACACTGTAGTCTTCCTCACGGCCTTTAAACAACCACTCATTAGCACCGCTTTCCTGATGGCTGTAGGCTAGACAATTATACTTGTCTAAATCTTGGGGACGTTTCGGTGTGCCGTTTTTGGCTAAGTAGGTTGGTGATGCGCAGATCACCCATTGCGCTTGCACTAGACGGCGAGCAATGTAGCTCGAGTCTTGTAATGCACCCGTACGGATAGCCAAGTCAAAGTTGTTATCAATTAAATCAACAAAGCTATTATCTAAATCCATGTGCACATGAATATCAGGGTAACTGGCACTGAAATCAGCAATGGCTTCGGCTAAGATAATTTCACCAGACACTGTCGGGACAGTTAACCGAATAGAGCCGGATAAGCTATCCCCTAGTCCATTCATCGCATCGACAGCACCTTGCACTGATTGATAAATGGTTCTAGCGTGTTCAAAAAATACTTTGCCTGCTTCCGTTAACGTTAACTTGCGGGTGGTGCGGAAGATCAGCTGTACACCCATCTCTTTTTCTAAACGGGTAATGTGTTTACTCACCACTGACTTAGTTAAACCAACAATATCAGCCGCTTTACTAAAAGAACCTTGTTCAATCAGGTGATAAAAAATTAAAAAATCATCGGTACTTCGCATTATTGGTCCACTTTATGAAACAGTCATGTGTAATCGAGCTAGTATATCAAATAGTGCGATGACGGTACTATGTTCGCAATCGCATCATTACATAATTAAACAAACATAATGTGGCACATTAACAACAAAATAAAAATAACATAGCCGCATTATTAGGAGCCTGCAATGTCTGACCCTTACCACATACTGATTAGCAAACTACGCCAGTCTATTGATGAAAAGCGTATTATTACCGACCCTACACTCACCTTAGCTTACGGTACAGATGCCAGTTTCTATCGTTTAGTGCCAAAGCTAATCTTACAACTGGCGAATTTAGACGAAGTGGTATTGGTGATTAAAACTTGTTTTGAGATGGCAATTCCAGTGACCTTCCGCGCAGCAGGCACCAGCTTATCAGGGCAAGCCTTGTCAGACTCGGTACTTATCATGTTGACCTCTGATTGGCGCGAACATAAAGTATTAAACAACGGTAAACAGATCTGGCTACAGCCGGGTATTATCGGTGCTGAAGCGAATAAGATCTTAGCCCCTTATCAACGTAAGATCGGGCCAGATCCAGCTTCTATCAATACCTGTAAAATTGGTGGTATTGCAGCAAACAATTCATCTGGTATGTGCTGTGGTACTGCGCAAAACAGTTATCAAACCTTAGCGGGTATGACGGTGGTACTAGCTGACGGTACTGTACTGAATACCTTAGATAGCTATAGTGTAGCGCAATTTAAAATTAGTCATCACGAGATGCTCGATGATCTGACTAAACTTGCCCAAGCCTGTAAAGACAATACCGCATTAGCAGACAAGATCCGCCACAAATATCGCCTTAAAAACACCACAGGTTATAGCCTTAATTCATTAACGGATTACAGTGATCCGATTGATGTATTACAGCATTTGTTTATTGGCTCGGAAGGCACGTTAGGCTTCATTGCAGATGTTACTTACAATACGGTGATCGACCATAGCTTTAAAGCCACAGGTCTGTATTTATTCTCTGATATTGAACAAACCTGTTTAGCCGTGAGTGCGCTTGCTAATACTAGCGTTGCCGCTGTAGAACTGATGGATAACCGCGCCTTAAATTCGGTTGCAGATAAACCGGGTATGCCAAGCTTTATTACTCAGCTTTCTCAACCTTACCTGCAGCTTCAAGGCTCACGTTCCGCTGAAAAGAATACCGAAGCTGCTGCGTTGTTAGTAGAGATCCACGCTGAAAATGAAATCTCACTGAATCAACAAGTAGCAACAGTAAGCAGCTTGATTAATCAGTTCACACCAACTGAAGCAGTTGAGTTTAGTACTGATACCAAGATCTATAATCAGTTATGGGCGATCCGTAAAGAGCTATTCCCCGCAGTGGGCGCGGTACGTGAAGTGGGTACCACCGTAATCATCGAAGATGTGGCTTTCCCTATCGAACAGTTGGCCGCAGCGGTACGAGACTTAGAGATCTTGTTTAGAAAATACCATTATGATGAAGCCATCATTTTTGGTCATGCGTTAGCGGGCAATTTACACTTTGTCTTTACCCAAGCATTCGAAACAGAAGAAGAGATCACCCGTTACAGTGGTTTCATGGATGATGTGGCGCAGTTAGTCGCGGTCGAGTATCAAGGTTCATTAAAAGCCGAGCACGGTACAGGCCGTAACATGGCACCGTATGTCGAGCTTGAATGGGGCCGCGAAGGTTATGCCTTGATGCAGTCAATCAAGCGTATCTTTGATACAACCGGCATTTTAAACCCTGGCGTGATCTTGAATGATAATAAAGACAGCCATATTACCAATTTAAAAATAATGCCTGCAGCAGACGAGCTTATTGATAAATGTATTGAATGTGGTTTCTGTGAACCAGTTTGCCCATCACGGGAGTTATCACTAACACCACGACAACGTAATACCGTATACCGCGAAATCAGCCGCTTACAGCGTAGCCAAGAAGATCCGGCGCGTCTTGCCGAGTTAGAAAAGTCGTTTGAATATTTAGGCATTGATACCTGTGCCGCAACAGGCTTATGTGCCGAGCGTTGCCCTGTAGATATTAATACCGGCGACCTGATCCGCAAGTTACGTCAGGAACACTCCCCAATCGCTAATGTAATTGCCCGTTGGAGCAGCGATCACTTTGCAGGGGTGACCACTGCAACCCAAACAGGACTTACAGTGGCTAACGGTATTCATACTGTTTTAGGTACGAAGGCAATGCGTGTTGTCACCAAGGCTACACATAAAATTAGTGGCGGTGCGGTACCGTTATGGACACCGAGCATGCCGAAAGCGGCAGGTAAAGTGAAGCTATTAGCCAGTGATATGGATAGTCTAGGCTTAGCGCATAAAAAAGTTGTCTACTTCCCAAGTTGCGCTGCGCGTAATATGGGTACAGCAAAAAATGCCATGGATAACCGCCCACTTGCAGAAGTCACTCAAGCAGTATTGCAAAAAGCCGGTATTGAAGTGGTTATGCCCAGCAAGTTATCAGAAAAATGCTGTGGCATGCCATACAAAAGTAAGGGATTTGTTGATACAGCCTTAAGTAAATCGGAGCAGCTAGAAGCGGCATTATGGGAGGCTTCTGAGCAAGGTAAACTGCCCGTGCTAATGGATACCAGTCCATGTGCCAGTACCAGTATTGAACTGATGACAAAAGACATCTCGATTTATGAACCCTTCCGTTTTGTGGCTGAGTTCGTGATACAGCATGTTGATATCAGCCCACAACCAGAACCTGTAATGTTACATATTACCTGTACCTCACGTAAACAAGGTCTAGCAGGGGTAATGGAACAGGTAAGTCGCGCTTGTGCAACAAAGGTGATTATTCCTGAAGACATTCAATGCTGTGGTTTTGCTGGTGATAAAGGCTTTACCACACCAGAGTTGAACGCCTCGGCCTTGTCGCCATTAGCACGTCAAGTACCGAGTAATTGCAGTGAGGGTTATTCGAATAGTCGCACCTGTGAGATTGGTTTATCAGAGCACAGTGGCATTGAATATCGCTCGATATTATATCTAGTAGATAAAGTGAGTGAAAAGCGTGCTAGCTAAAAGCGCATAATTATTAGCTCATAGTAAAGATAAGCAGGTTTCGGCCTGCTTATTCATTCCGCAATACCAGATAATCACCAACAACACCGGTACCTTTACCAACCTCAATAAACCCTTTGGCGAGATAAAATTGCATCGCTTTTTCATTCTTAACCATGCATTTTAATATCTGCGGTCTGCTATTTATCTCAGTGAGCATAGCGAGTAATTTAGAGCCCACACCCATGCCTTGCGCACCATCGGCAACAAACAAATGATGGATGAAATTGTCCGGTTCATAAACGGCGATAAAACCAAGTACCTTGCCACCCATAACAGCTAAATAAATAGTGTCATCGGTAATATGCGCATCAAAATCCGTCAACTGATAACCACTGCTATCTAACCAAGTAAAAGTCGATGTTCTTGATGCCATATAAAGCGCACGTAAAGCCGGTAAATATTGTGCTGAATAAGCTACTATTTCCATATATTAGCTATGTCCTTATATAGGTTTATCGTTAGTTTCTAACTTGGTTTTGCCAATAACGGTATAACCCGTCGATATCTTCAGAACACATAATTGACATAGCACCTTTCAGCTGTTCTTCAGTCCATGCCCACCATTGCATTTCAAGTAGCATCGCAATTTGCTGCTCGCTAAACCGATAACGAATGTGTTTGGCCGGATTTGAGCCGACGATAGAATAAGGTTCAACATCCTTAGTCACCACAGCACGGCTGGCAATAATCGCGCCATCACCGACTTTAACGCCGCTCATTATCATCGCTTCGGTACCAATCCAAACGTCATTACCAATCACGGTATCACCAGCGCGTTGAAAACCGTCTTTTGCATCAGCAAAGTTTTCATTGTTTTGATAAAAGAACGGAAAGGTACTGACCCACTCATGTTGATGGCCTTGATTACCTGCCATCATAAATACAGCGCCTGAACCAATAGAACAGTAACTGCCGATAATTAACTTATCAACGTCAGTGCGATCAGGTAACAAATAACGCGCGCAATCATCGAAGCTATGATTATGATAATAGCCAGAATAGTAACTGTGTTCACCCACAATAATATTCGGGTTTGTGACCTGATCTTTCAGTGATTTCCCCACGAATGGGCTTTCAAAATAATTGTTCAACCTAGACCCTTTGTCCTTATAATGTATTAATCAAATTAACGCTTTGATTATCCCATTATTAGTCAAATTATCCTAGCGTAGATCGGTGCGATGGATACCGTAAACCGCGTGATCGATTATCTCGCCATTGACGTTTTCACGGTTACTGATAATACCTTCTAAGGTCATATTCAAACGCTCACAAACTCGGCGGCTTGGGCCATTATCAGCAGCTGCACATATTTCTACTTTATCCATGCTTAGTTCTGAGAATGCGTGCTCAATTAAAAAACTCACGGCTTTGGTTACTATGCCCATACCTTGGTACTTTTCACTTAACCAATAGCCAATTTCAACCTTTTTCAACTCCTGATCAATGCGGTTAAAACTGACATTACCAACAACCGTATGCTGATAAACAATCGCACACGTCATCGATTTACCTTCAGCATAACCTTGTAATGATTTACGCACAAACTCAAGAAAGAAAGCTTCATTATCAGCATGTGTCGCCCAGGGTAACCACTTGGATAAATACGCCCGCTCCGCTGTCACTATATCTAAATAACATTTCGCGAATGACGGCTGCACAATTGCTAATTGTAAATCTGGACCAATATTTAATGTAAACATTAGCTCTCCTTAATATGATTTATATATCTTCATACTAGGGTTTATTTATACCTCTAACAAGGTAATAGATCACAGATGTAAGATAAAAACAGACCCGGTTTAAAGGTTAGTCACAACGATAGTCAGCTAGCCTAAATAATGTGCCAGTGACGATTCACACTTAATTAAGCTTGGGTATAACTAATGATATTATGGATGGTCACTGGCTTCTCGGTCATATTGCGGTAACCGTGTTGCTGATCAGCATTAAACTTAATACTTTGCCCTTGCTTTAGAGTATGCCACTGCTGTGCAACACCATCGGCAGTCAGTGCTAAGAAGTACTCCATTGTGCCATCAACAGCAATAATATGTTCGACCACACCAATATTATGCGGTGCCGAGATATGTTCACGTCGTGGATCAAGCGTGATCTGGAAGACTTCAAGTTTGGTCACCGCGTCATAAGGAAATAATGTCACGATATGAATATCATCTTCATTATTCTGCAATTTATTCAGGGCTGTATTTAACGATGTATTGACTGCGTTATCTGCCTGCGCTTGCGCTAAGTCGGTCAAAAAATAAGATAACGGCAACTCAAAACCATTGGCGATATTCCATAATCGCACCACGGTTGGACTAGATTCCCCGCGTTCAATTTGCCCCAGCATGGCTTTTGATACACCAGTATGTTGACTGGTTTTATCTAAACTCCAGCCTTTGTTAGTGCGCGCGGTTTTAAGCCGACCGCCTAAAGATGTGTGAATATTGATAATAATGTTCCTTGCCATAACCTTTTTGTAAAAGCTTTCAGTGGTAATAAAAAGAAGCTTGTGCGTTATAACATACAGTGCTATTTTGAATAATAATTTGTGCGTTATTACGTACAACACTTTATCACGGAATAGATAATCGGAGAAGTAGCGGCAATGACCAGCACAATTTTAAATAGAATAAACATGGGTTTTATTGCTACTTTAATCGGCTTTACCAGCTCTATTGCCTTGATATATCAGGCTGCGTCTAACCTAGGGGCTGACTTGGTGATGATATCAAGTTGGGTGCTTGCATTAGGACTTGGTATGGGGCTCACTTCGATTGGCTTATCACTCTATTACCGCACCCCGCTATTAATCGCTTGGTCCACCCCCGGAGCCGCGTTACTGATCACCAGTACCCAAGGCTTTAGTATTAACGAAGCCGTTGCCGCCTTTATATTCTCGGCTGGTTTAATTACCTTGTCAGGTATATCTGGGTTATTTGAAAAGTTGATGGACCGCGTGCCACTCCAAATCGCCAGTGCCATGCTGGCCGGGATCTTACTGTCGTTTGGCATTGAGGTCTTTAATGTCATGAACGCTTCACCCCAGCTTGTTGGTCTGATGTTTATCACCTACTTAGCCTGTAAAGCACTTATGCCACGTTTTGCCATGCTAGCGATTTTAATCGTCGGCGTTACATCTGCATCGATGCAAGGGCTGTTTGTCGTGCCTGAATTAGAGT
>Ga0209396_1003946_pt1 | contig 14640 bp, 17 predicted proteins | sample GOMGulsemesocosm_6_FD_184638 | JGI IMG/M metagenome (GOLD analysis project Ga0209396, IMG submission 184638) | Methane-oxidizing microbial communities from mesocosms in the Gulf of Mexico - GOM8C Gulf of Mexico (SPAdes) (version 2) | ecosystem: Environmental > Aquatic > Marine > Cold seeps...
ACCTCAATTTTTGCCCGAGGCGACCAGTCTGAGCACCGTTTGAGGTGGCTCGGGTGCAATTTCCGTAACTTTCGAAGCTGCAGTAAGTCGGTCAGAAGCGGCATCAACGGCGTCGTGCAATGTTTCTGTATTTAAGTGTGCATAACGCATCGTCACCTTAGGATCTGAATGACCAAGTATATGCTGAACTTCATATAATGAACGTCCACTATTTACCAACATAGAAGCGTAGTTATGACGTAAATCATGCAACCGAAACTTAACTAGACCAACTTCATCACGTATTCTTGACCAAGTTTTCTTTATGCACTTGTAAGGATTACCCGTTTTAGTGTTAATGAACACATGCTCGAATTGACCGCGAGTATCGACGGCTTCCAAAACCGATATTGCTATACTATTTAATGGTATAGCACGCATGCGTTTTGACTTAGAAACCGAAGCAGTCACACGCCAAGTCTTATGCTCGATATCAATATTTTCCCAAGTAGCCGTTAACGCTTCACCTAGACGAGCACCAGTAGACAGTAAGAACAGAATGATATTGCTTACCATCCTATTTTCATCATGCTTAAGCACATGAAGTAAACGCGACAATTCGTCATCACTCAAATAACGCTCTAGCTGATTATCTTCGTTGAACAGTTTAAGCCGAGCCAAAGGATTTGAGTCAATAATGTTCCAATCTACGGCAAGGTTCAGGACTCTTCTAATGAGCTTTGCATAATGGTCACAAGTAGCTGCTGACAAATTACTTTGACGTAACTTTAGATGAAAACTCTCTACATCTAACCGTTTGATTTCATTCAAGCGTAAATGACCAAACGCAGCGTTTATATGCTTATCAAACATCTGTTCATCATTACCCCAAGTACGTTTGTGTTGCTTTACATAAGGCATATAATTATCAGCCATGAAGACAGACAAGGTAGGAACCTGCTTACGTTTCAACGTTTCAGCCTTTGGATCAGAGCCTAAACTGACATCAGCGCGTAATTGTTTTGCTCTATCACGGGCCTCGGACAACTTGATATCAGTGGTTGAACCTATTTTAATGGTGCAGGTTTTTTTATGAAAATCCTTGTAACGCAAGTAATATGTGCCGACACCTTGTTGAGTTTTCCTGACTTCAATAAACAGGCCTTTGGTTTCGTTGCAACAGTATTCAATGCGACGTTTATCATCAGGACAAATTAAACCTGTCTTGATAAAGCGGTTATCTAGTTTTACGATTGGCATAAACTACTCCTTAGTTGATACGAATATATAAATTTGCTTTGCCGCGTTTTTCGCCAGTTTTCTTGAAACCTAATGTTTTACGGGTTGACCAAAAGCGAAAACCGAAGCGTCGTCTTTCTAAAAGGGAAAGTTTCAACCAAAAATTTAGGCCATAAATGTCTTTCAATGTGACGGCTTTATTCGACTTGCAATGTTTCAAGTATTCAGTGACAACGGGCTTTAAAATATTGTCAATTAGTTGGTTGTTCGAAAGAAATGTTTTCATTTTCAGCTTCCTGATTTAAATTCCAAAGACACTTCATAACAATTTATCTAGAGTTACCAGTAGAGATAAAGTTGTTATAGAGTTAAATGACATTACCCTGATGATTCACTGAATCGCCTAGATTAAACATCGATGAGAATGACTAGTTATTAGTCATAGGGTGAAGTAATTAACTAAACTTGACATGAGAAAGTAAAAAACCTTCTGGACCAACCCAAATAGCAGTTTCACACCCATTATTTTCAAAACGTACATCGATGAGATGACATTCAAAAGCCATTAACAGATCTTTTTCCTCAAGATATTGAACTGTCCTTTTAGAAAGAACATCTTCTATGGTAAATCTAACTTTGAGTGGTAAAGTGATGACTGTAATCATAGCTTCGTGAACAGCTTCATCTACTATGTAACCTTTTAGGTTAGGGGTAAACTCATAGCCTTCGAGAGACTCAACTGCGCTGTCAAATTCTTCGTTGTTTAGTTTATTATTCATGTGGTATTCCTTAATTTTAGTTAAAATAAATCAGCAAAAAATTACTGAAATAGAATTTGGGTAACATACCCGACGTAACCGTCAACCTGTCGGTACGTCGAATTATTCAGAGGTATTTAATGTTAAAATTGGTTTTCGTTTCTAATTGTGATTTTTCGCGTTGAACCACGAGTAAACTCAATAAAAATTCCTTGAGAGGCTAGTGCAGTAACTAAAGGTTTTAACTTTTTCGACATAGAGATAGCGGTCTGTGGCCAATGACGTGAACCTGTTTTCTCATGAGAGGAATATTCACTAAGAGTGTCAAATAACTTAGTGGGTGAACCAGACCATTCAGCTTGACCTTGCATGTAATCTAAAACAGCGGCACCTAGTTCATTCTCGTATAAGTTGTCAAAAGTAGCTTTTTTGAGATTATCTGAATAAGATTTTTGAATGCTTCCCACTTCAATGTTTGCGTATGTGCGCGTCTTACACTCAGGCAGTGCTAATTCAATAGCAGCCAACCACGTACAAAAATCCATCATTCTTTCAGGAGATGTGACTTGAGCTATTGGTAATTTACTAAGCGCTTTAGCGGTCAAAGTAAACAAGCCAGCCATCAGTCTTGGTAATGCTTTTTTAAATGAATTTTCGAGCTCTTTTTCTGTTTTTCTATCTTCGCGAGCTATGGGCGGGAGACTTAAACTCAGACATCGTTCAGCTAAATCACTTTGGTTGATAAATGCATGTATACCATTCAAAATTACTGGAACATGTAAATTGAATACCATTTCTTCATTATTACTGTAAAGGCGACGAACCGTACGCGTTCCTCCGGTTGATGTTTGACAGAGGTTGTCTGCCATATTCTGTGTAAAACCTCTGACGTTATCAAAAACTAATAAATGTGATGATGCTGCCATAACAGCTAAATCTTCAATTGACGTCGGCATTCTTTGAATACCAACCGTGCGAGGATCTACCAGTTCTCTAATGATCTTACTTGCAAACGATTTCCCTGCACCTTGGCCTGCTTGTAGAACAAGTATAGGGTAAGTGACGTATTCACTTTTCGGATGGCTCAGTAGATATGTTATCCATGCGAGCAATAACAATGAATGTTCGTCTGATAAATTGAACAAGTCGGGGAAAAAGTCAATGATTGCCAAATTATCCGGTAAACAATAAGCCTTTGTTGTAGAAGAGCTAATGAAAGGAACAGTGATGCCCTTTTTAACTATTGAATAAAGGCCTTCATGAAAAACAACTCTGCTACAGTCAGGATCACCTAAGTCTAGAATTACTTTGTCGCCGTCAGAAGCGACTCTAACTCGTGGGTTGATTAATTTACTTGAAAAGAGGGCTTCAGATTCAATATCTGCTTTCAGCTCTTTAAACATGTCTTTTGAAAGCTTAAAATCTTCCGCTCTTAAAAATTTACGAAGAAGACCATCACTAACGCGACTCCCGTGAGGCATGATCCTAGTATTCCCTTTACTATTATCGCTAACGTAGACATTCTCTTCTTGATCTACACTGAAACTAAAATTTTCTTTTATAAGTTCTAGATATGATTTTTTTGACATAATATTCCTCTTAGCTAACAGGAGTTGTGGTCAACAAGGTTGTTGAACATCAGGTGTGTCGGCTTAGGGTAAATACTAAAATTTTATACGAGAGGTTCGCTTAAATTGAAAATATTAATTTCTAATTTAAGCATGTGGTGAAAGGTTTTTATATTGTTGTTTTAGTGGTGAAAAGCATTGGGTAGGTTATTAGTAAAGTTGAAATATATTTCTTTTTGTTATTGATTTAACAATGTTCTGAGTAGTATTCAAATGCAGAGTCAATATAGCGTTTTATTGTACCTTTACTGAAAGCCTTCTTAGAATTTTTATGTATTTCAGCAGTGAGGGCGTCGACATTTGGCGCAGAATTACTCTTTTTAAAATTACGTTTACTTTCTGCGAGCGTTAATATTGTTATAGCAAGAATGGCTGTCTGCGTATTTTCTGCCTTTGGCGTATTCCGTTTCTTTTTTCCTACATTTATCTCGCCAAGTTTTTGCTTTTGAAAGGATGCTAAATTCTCCCAATCCGTAACATTGATAGAATAAGTTAAAAACCAGTGGTACAAACTTTCATATGAAATGTAGATTTCATCTGCATCGATGTCTTCACACTCATCATGGATTTCTAATAAATTACTATTTTTGTATCTAACAGAATCAACTTCACTCAATAATTTTTTTGTTAAATGCTGCAGTAATTCTCTGTGTTCAAGGATCACTTTATGTTGTGAAAGTGTTTTTGGGTTATTTTCTTTAAATTCAGACCTAGGATCTTCTTCGTCTTCTTTCAACACTTCAAAGTACTTTACTGGTTCGCGACAATAGAAAGCCAATTGAGATATTTCTTGAACCAACCTAATGTCACAACCGAATGCTTTCAGCACTGCCATTTTTGCGGGTAATCCACGCTTGTATAAAATAGCCTTTTGAATCTCGTCAGGCTTTATGTGTTTTAGAAGTAAATTCTCTTCTGTCATGACTATACCTTGTGGTGTCTTTGAAAATAGTTTTTGCTTCTTGCCGCAGGCTTGATGACCTGACTAAAAAATCATAATCGACGAATTAGCAATTTCTCCTCAGTCCTTGGTACAGATGGAAACTCGTCAAGTCGTCGGGTTCGTCGGTAAATTTCGGCTAAACTTTTCGGTGTTATTGTGTGCTTGAATCTTAGTCTAAATTATTGTGTAGTGATTTTACTAATAAATATTCTTTAAATTATTGATTAATATTAAAAGCTCTCTAATGTGTATTAAGGTTTAGTTATTTATTTTGTTTTTAAAGGGGCCATATATAAAGTTCATTAAGGGTCCTAATATATCTATTATGAAAATTAATTAACTTTAGATATGGCCTTAATTTCTAGTTTCTAGTTTTCTCTCAAAACTTTTTGGCCACTGACTCGACGAACCCGACGACTTGACTGTTTTTCATGTACCTCATGGCTTTGTCACCGTCCGTCGAGTCGTCGGTTTTCTGGTGGCTAGTCGAAATCAACGCCAAACTCACCACGCTTCCTTTCCAGATACTCCATCAAATACTTTTCTAACTCACCCTCAGAGTAATCATCGAACTCACTATCAAGTATTTGAATTGCCGCTTGCTCATATAATTCATACATTTCTTGCGGTGATAAGCCGTCCTGTGAAACAACCATTACAGCTTTCTCCAGACGAGATCCTACCTCCGATATTTTACGGATAATCATAGTTATCTCCTGACTTATTTAGATTTGAATTTATGGAAACCGTAATAAACTACAGCCGCTATAACGAGTGCCAATACAGCTTGTTTGGGAAAGCAATACAGAAGTAATGCTACGACGACCGCTTGTTGGGCTTTCTTTGGACCTATTAAGAGTAATATTGCTGCAACTACCATGAGACTAAGCATGTGCATTCCTCCTTATACGACTGACTATCGGCACCGAAAACCTTCCACCTCGGGCTGTTTGAAGGCCACGATTGTTCAACTCGTCCGCTATGGCTTTACAGGTAGTGATGTTTTCAGTTTGCTCAAGGTGTTCAATGACTTTGATTATCTTCGATTGCCATTGAGCCTGCTCAGTTATTCGTTTCGTGTTTGCCGAACTCACGTCACGGTTTCGCTGTATGGCCAGTAGTGGATTGCCCATTTTTACGCCTCGTTTTATTGCTTCCTGCATTGCCTGTGTAGTTCTCACCGATATCATCCTTGCTTCATGCTCAGCCATTGCGGCCAATATATGAATGGTAAGGTTATCTATCTCTGGTAGATCACATAGTTTGAACTTGATGCCACGCTTTTGTAGACTGGTGACGAAATGTAAGTCACGTGACAACCTATCTAACTTAGCTACCAGTAATGTCGCATTGGACAGCTCTGCATAATCAGCCGCTTTCGAGAATTCAGGTCTGTCTGGGCGTTTACCGCTTTCGACTTCCATAAATTCAGCTACTAACGTGCCGCCAAATTGTTGAAGGTAATCGCGTACTGCTTGTTTCTGTGCATCAAGGCCAAGCCCTGAACGACCCTGCTTTTGTGTACTTACCCGAAAGTAAGCAACATACCGTTGTTTTGAAATATTCATTGTGAATGGACTCCTAGGCCCCAAATAACGGACACGACTATGCCTACGCATGATGACGCATTTCGCTAAAGGGACCCTTTGGGTTATGTGAAGTTGTTATTGGATTGGGTTATGCTTTTGCTTCGAGCTTATCGGCTAACGCTTTGAGTTTGGCTTCTTTCACGGCCTCACGATCAGCTATTTCATCAGGTAAGCTGACTTTGTTTTTGACGAGCTTTTGCATAGTTTTAGTGAACGCTGATATATCACCGACAGTGTGTAGGCGTTTGGTTTCTTTGAAGCGGAGTAATAGATATTCAGATTTAAGTACTGCGGCAAGGAACCCTGCATTGTTAGCACTCTTGGATTTGAATAACGGTGTGAGGGCGGTTGCGTTGAAGTTGCTATCTGTTGGTAGGCATTGCGTTATATAGTTGAGGCTAATCCATTCGTGTGAGAAGAAGCCTCCGCCTACGTTGTCCGTGACGCGGAAGTAATATTCATCACCGCAATGACCGATGTTGTAAGTTAATGTTTCTTTCTCTGGCGTTGATACTTTTCCGCAATTGGTTTGCTTTATTATTGTAATGTTCATGGTAGCTCCTTTATGAGTTAATTGATTTCCATATAAGGTACCGACTTAACCGTAAAGGTGGTTGGGGGAGAGCGTTGGAGGGCAACTTGTTAAGTTAACCCTGATTGTTTATTTTTGGGTTTTCGTGAAATGTGTTTTTTTAGGTGGCTGAGGGGAGAAGCTGAAAACCTGATTTGCTGAAACCGTCACTAATGCCACAAACCCGAACTAAGATTTTAAAACCATAACGTCAGCTCTGGGTTAGTAAGCTGTCTTAAATTACGAGCGAAATCACTATATCTAGCAGCCACAATGATACGAAAGCTAATGTTCATTGGATATTCTCCAATCTAAGATGAGACGATATGCCTTAAAGTTGGAGTAGGAAAGAGTGAATCGCAATAGGGATATACAGTACTTGCCAAGCACACCATTATCGCGCGAGCGGTTTAGTTCAAATATACGAAAACTAATTTTTCATATTTATAACTCAAGACTAGTCATTAGTCGAAAAAGAGATTCGGTAATGTCAATATTAGTACTTCGTTTTAGGGAATGAACCGTTACATAACCGTTTTAATTCGCATTTCAAATCAATCCAAAGTTACTGTGACTATTTCAATATTTAGCTAAATAGAAACTATTATTTATTCAGATACTCCCTTATTTTATGTCAGATTCCTTTACACTATTGCTAATAATAGAAATACGAACCATTTCTATTATTAGCATGTGACTGATAGTTATTCTGATTTATTTCGTGGCAAGCATTATGCTTTATCCTGAACCTTCAACTAAGATAAATGATTTTATTTGTTTGTTGTAAATGTTTAATTCAAATAACCCATCTTAATTTGATACGTCTTTTCATATAAATTTTGGAGAACATCAAATGATCAAAATATCTAAATACCTATTAGCATTAATGGTATCTGTCATACTAACATCAACGGCTTTTGCCGGTTCTACAACTAATAAAGGCTCTAACCCAAACGGTAAACCGTTTGTTGAAATCCAAGGTGTAATTGTTGAGATTGAAGGTGAGATAGCGACCCTTCAAGATCAGATCGACTCACTCGTTGGTCGTGTGGATTCAATTGAAGATAGATTAACCGCAGATGAAGCAGTAATTGCTACACTTGTAGCGACAAATGTGGGTTTACAGGCACAAATCACTGCGAATGCTGATGATATATCATCACTACAAACACAGGTTGGTGAACTAGAAGCTGAAAACGATGACCTTCAATACCAGATAAATGAGCTAGGAGATGCAGATAATCGTCTACAGGATCTGATTGATACAAATACAGCTATGATTACAACGCTTAATCAATCTATTACTGATCTCGGTATGTCACTTCAAGATCAAATTAATAACAACAACGACTTAATTGGAACTTTAGAAGATGAAATTATTCAAATAAATGATTCTCTTGATATGAAACAAATGATTGTAACTGGTTCGTGCCCTGTTGGACAATCTATTAGAATTATACAGGACGATGGTGGTGTTGTCTGTGAGATTGACGATCAAGGTACTAGCTCTATTAGTCAATATAGGGTATATAATTATCGATATATTAGTAGAAACTACTCTGGTAGTGTTACTGCTGTATGCCCAAGCGGCTATATTTTAACAGGCGGGGGCTCTGCTCATCAATCTGGCGTTTATGGTTATGAACGGTCATCTCCGTATGTTAATTCGGGTAACGTTGCTAATAGTAATTATTATGGACGTGCTTGGTATGCTTATTTAAGTAGACCTTATTACAGTACTTATCTATACGCATATGCTGTGTGCATTAGACATAACTAATATTCATAAATATTTGTAAGGGTTTTTATGTACCAAGGCCAGTGTTGGTGCATAAAAACCAGATCGTCTTAATAAATCAACTCTAATTAGTATTTGAGTGTAATTACTGAATTCAACCATAGAGGTAATGCTAATGATTAGAGATGAACGACACTTCATTAATGTCTTAGCTAATTTCACTCGCTATAACCATGAAATCAAACGATGAACGCTTTTGGTTAAGCTACTAATAAATACTCATAAGTTACCGTTGGTAAAGGTCTATCAATAGCCTATCACAGAGCTGACCTAAATGAGTCCTCAATATTAGGTAGATTTATGTTCGCTTTGGATACTAATATTGATTCCATTTTTTAATGTCACTATTTATCATTTAGTTAAAGATATGGACTATTGTGAATAAATTAGAAGTGTAAATAAAACCGACAGATGTCAACCAGTTTAACTAATTGAAAAGTTTGAATATAGCACTATAAATAATTATCGTTAACTGGGTCTATGCTGTAGGGTGAAACTGCGTAAATTAAGGCTAATGTCTCCTCTGCGCACAGTTTGAACCTTGCATCACACAAATTAATATTGATTAAATCAGAATTTCAGGTTTTCAGGACTCATCAAAAATGCATGCAAAAGAGGCCCTAAATCTATAAGTCGGTGGGTTTGGAGTATTTGATTGATTTGTAAGAGAAAAATGGTGGCCCCTCCCTGACTTGAACAGGGGACCTGTCGATTATGAGTCGTAATAAGTATACATTTCATTAAATATCACAATCATTCAGATTTTTAAAACTAATAATTAAAACACAGGCTTAAGTTCACTAGCATCTTTTGTATTGATTCATCACGTTGCATTATATTACACTCTTACTTGACTAATAACATGACTAAATTAACCTGTAGTCAAGTAAGGAACTATAAGTGTTTACTGCAACTCAAATTAAAGGCCTTAAACCAAAGGATAAACCATACTACAAGTGGGACGTTAATGGACTACGTGGAGTTGGAAAACTTGGCTTACAAGTAACGCCTAAAGGTTCTAAGCAATTTGTATTTAGATACTTCATAAACAGTAAGGCAAAGTTTATTCAATTAGGTAAATTTCCTGGGCTGTCATTATCCAAAGCAAGGGATGATATTAAGAGTTATGGTCAGCAGTTAAAAGACGGTCTAGATCCTAAAGTTGAGATTGAAAAGCAATTAAAGCAAACAATAATAGAAGAAAGAATTGAATCTCAAAAAGGAAGTATAGAGCAGTTATTTATCAGCTATACAGCCCAAATGGAAAGAGACGGCAAGCGTACATATAAAGCCGTTTTATCTTCATTGGAAAAAGAAGTTTATCCCCACATTGATCAAAACACCAAAGCAAAAGACATAACCCCACACGATATAATTATTGTGCTATCAAATATGATAAAGCGGGACGCCGTCACTCAAAGTAATAGAGTAAGAAGCTATCTAATGGCCGCCTTTAATCATGGTCTTAAGCATGACAATGACCCTGCAAATTATATACAAGATGCAAAGTTTGGCCTGACTTTCAATCCAGTCGCAGGAATACCTAAACAGAAAGCGGCAGAAAAAGTTGGCGATCATTATTTGAATAAAATTGAAGTTAAATTGTTATTAAACGATATGACAAATGAATTTTATAGATTTCAGATGGGTGAAAGCATTAGAAGCTTAATCCAACTTTGTTTTTTTACAGGAGGACAAAGGCCATATGAGCTTGCGGCAACAAAATGGGATTGTGTGGATTGGGATAATAAGACTCTGTTAATTAGACCTGAAATATCTAAGAATAAAAAAGAACATTTAATACCTCTTACAAATTCATCGTTAAAAATATTACTTACCCAAAAAGAACAAAATACAGAAAGCGATTTTATATTTCCGCATAAATTCGATTCGAACAAGCACCTTAGATTAGATTCATTATCACAGAGTATTACTCGTTATAGAGACGCTAGTGACATTAGACCTTTTATCCCTAGAGATATTCGAAGAACTTGTAAAACATTGATGGGTGAACTTGGCATAAGTAAGTCAATTCGAGACAGGCTTCAAAACCATGCCTTACAAGACGTTAGTTCTAAGCATTATGATCGCTATGATTACTTACCAGAGAAAAGAATTGCTTTAGAGTCATGGGAACAACACTTAACAAATACAGCAGTTAATAATGTTGTCGCAATAGGTGTTAAATAATGAAGAATATTGAACAGCTAACTGATGAGCAAAAATCAGATTTAAAGTATAGATTTTTAACTGAATGGAGAGACATAATTTACACCACTAAAATAGATTTGGAGTTCAATAATTGGGTAAACACTCAAGACCCTGATTATATGGATTCAGTTGTCATTCAATGTCATAAAAATAATATCCCTATTACTGGGATTCTACTTGAGCAACTTAAAATTGCTGCTCTTAATCGATTGTTAAGAAAATATGATTACAGAAAAAAAACTAAAGTTAACCAAAATCTGCCATATGAAGAAGCATATCAAAATATTTTAAGGTTAATTCACTTTTGCGGTAAATCCAGAGAAGATGCCACGCTTTTAGTTGCGACTATGATGGAAAAGTATTATCCCGACCACAAAAAGAAAGCATCTACTTTAGATCATGAGTATAGAGTTTGGCGAAAGGACACAGGTCAAATGATTGTTGACTATTTTATGACTGAAAAGCCTGATGGTTGGAGTAAAGAAGAACAAGATCATTATTTATCTTTATTTCCTGAACCTAATGCGGCTTTGGAAGGTAGTCGGAGAGGTCGTACCCCCGATTAATTAAATGGGAATTTATTTGTCAAAAATCCTCCCGTTTTTAATTGAAATGTAGTGAATTAGAATGGACTCTCTTTTAGCAATATGGATTAAAAAAATGACAAAACTTATTTCACTTCAAGAATTAGCAAATCTAGTAAACAAGTCCGAAGTAACAGTGTGGCGTTGGTGGGCGAAAAATAAAGTATTACCTGCGCCAATTCAATTAAATGGTCGTTGTCTTGGTTGGCAACAGGATGTAATTGATCAATGGCTATTAAGTCATACAGAGGGGAATAAATAATGGATATTATAAACTTCTCTGAAAATACAATCCCTAGAATAGGCACTCAAGCCAGAAAATATTTAGACTTATTACTTCAAGGTCCAGTTAAAGAATGTGATGCAATGCTGATGTTTAAAGGTAACCAACGAAGCCCAATTCAAATACTTGGAGGAGATAGCGGCGGCAACTGGTTACTACATTCAATACTCGATGAAAGTGGCGTAATAGAGATGCGGCTACTAGATTGGCGACACTTATCTGATGATAAAAAACTGGATGGTCAAGCTAGATTAGAGCGAAAGAAAGAACTTAAAGAGTTGTCATGTAAAGAGGCGATTCAAGGTCATGTAAGAATGCCTATCGCTATTGCTGAAAAAAACAATGCCATAGCTAAGCATCTTATGGGTTTAGGTGATGCTGCTAATGATGAACCCAACAAAAAAGCCTCAATACTTTAGTAAAGAGGCTTCCTGACAAAGCTTGTGGTGGGTAAAGTTGTCCGACCTGAACCACCTCAAGTTTCAACGTGAGTATCCCACAATGAATGATTTAAACAAAGCTATTTTGCCTCGCTTGTTATCTAAAGGTAATGAGGTTTCAATAGTAAAAGGAAGTCCTTTAATTATAGCAGCAAGCGGCAAACAAGTGCCTGAAAAGTGGCTAACAGATAACAGGAGATTATTACTATTAGAGATCATTAATTTATTGAATGTTGATGCTTATACTTATATTGGTTATTCAACAGGGCGCTATGGTAGAAATCTTTATCAAGGCGTTACTTTACAGTTTGAAGAAACTCAAGATTTCAGCGAAGCACACGCAATTCTAAATGCTGAGATAACAAGAGCACGAAACAGTAAACATGGAAAAGCTGGCGAAGACTTACCAAAGGGACAATTTAGAGTTAGCCCTAAACATAATTTTTATAAATTTTGGCGATCAACTGGCTTAAAGTTTCCAATAAGAAATTCAGCATTTTTTGATTATATGGGAAAGTTGAAAGAGATAATATTTGTAGGTGAACTTGATTACAAAAGTAAGTTTCACAACAAAACATTAAGAGCATTAGAGCTTAGTTCTGAACTGATAATGGCAGCCTATATTCAGTCTTTACCAGACAATACCCAAACAACTACCAAACAATATCCAAACAACTACCAAACAAGAATGCCAAACAAGGAAGTGACTTCAAAGCATGCTGCTAATGATACGGCGCTGAATTCAAGTACGCGTGAAAGTAAGTACGGTTTAAGTTATCAAGGTAGTGTGGTTATAAGTAATCACTTACCTTTAATTAATCATATTAAGAAGCCATATGAACAAACTACTGATGAATGGCTAAATGATTGGGAGCAAGCATGAAAAACGGAACGGTTATCCACACTTGTAAATGGAAAAGAATATTGGAAGCATTATTAGAAATCATACTTAAAATAATCGGCGTGTATATTTCATACCTATTATTTAATTTGCTTGGCGAATTTTTACTGGGCGATAAATACCAATCCGAAACGGTTTACAGTTTATTGTTACTGCCAACCTTGTACGTTTTAAAAGGCGCAGATATTATAATTTCACCCTATTTTGTCGTTGTTAAAATATCCGAAAATGAGGTTCAATCTAGAACAGGAATTTTTACTCATCGACTAGATAAGCTTCAGCTTAAAACCGTAGAGAATATTGAAATAGTAAGTACCCTGCTAGGTAGAGTATTTAACTACAGCACCATATATTTATATGCTCATGGTTCATGGGTAAGACTGCCTTATGTAATTCAACCAGAGGAGATAAAAACGCAAATAGAAAGTAATTTAGAAAACGTAAGAAGTAAGTAAATTTACACATATATAAATTTGGTTTTAATAGGGGGAACTTTCTTCAGGCAATAAAAAAGCACCAATGAATGGTGCTTAATGTTTTACTCATTACTTGAATGTAAGAGTATGAAACAGATTAGCTTACTGTTTTTTGAATCTACGTGATGCTAAACCCATAATACCTAATGCGAAGATAGCAAGAGTAGATGGCTCTGGTACGGCATTGTAGTTGTTTCCAAAGGTATATGAAGCTCGAATGTTTTGAATGTTGTTGTAGCCAAAAGAGCCGCTTAGTAGTTCTAAGTTTGCAGAGTTGAAGTTACCGAAAAGAGTAAAGGTCATATCAACCGTATTACCAATCGCGGCATTAAGTCCCAACGTACTGTTATAGTTCCATATTATATTACTATCGACAAAACCACTATATTCATTCATTACACTTCCAGGTGTTCCCAGTAAATTATTTACCCATGAACTACTAACGTGTAGGTTAGTAATATTGGTACCATCTAAAAAACCTAATATAAGCAAATAATTTTCTGACGAATTTATTGTGCTAATAGTACCTGTTAAATCAAAGGTGATGGATGTGTCTCCGTTCTCTGAAAAATCACTTAAAATAAGACCTGCGTTAGCAAAACCACTAACAGATAAAATTATACCAGCCAAAGCGGCTTTTAATATTCTTAATTTCATAATTACTTTCCTTTAAACGCTTTTCTATTGAATAATAAATGAAGCAAGCTAATTAATTACTGCAAACATAGCTTGCATAAAATAGTCCATATTTGTTACGTTGCTGTTTTTTTTACATAATTTATGAAGGGTTGATATAATGATAATTGGGAATTGTAAAATATCATGACACCTAATTGTTGGAATAGTATTAATTTAGTTACAATAAATCAATAATTGCTAAACTGCCACGCTTAGCAACATTCCTGTGTAATCTTGCTCATTAAACAATTGCCTTAACTATATAATACCTAGTGATTATATTGAATAAACAAGAGAGCAGACAATAAACCAGTATAAAATAAGCTAATACACTGTGAATTCATAAGAACAAGCCGATACAAAAACATCTAGTAAAAGTAGTATGGAAAGCCTGTTTTTCGTACAAGATAAAAATGATATACTGTAATAATATTATTACACGCTAGGTTTCTAACATGACAGCAGCTAACAAAGCGCCCACCAGTAAATATATGGCTGGCGACATTAGGCATTTAATCAACAAAGCCATTCAAGATGAACTAGCCAACTTGCCAGCAACACT
>Ga0209396_1003950_pt1 | contig 14633 bp, 12 predicted proteins | sample GOMGulsemesocosm_6_FD_184638 | JGI IMG/M metagenome (GOLD analysis project Ga0209396, IMG submission 184638) | Methane-oxidizing microbial communities from mesocosms in the Gulf of Mexico - GOM8C Gulf of Mexico (SPAdes) (version 2) | ecosystem: Environmental > Aquatic > Marine > Cold seeps...
TTCGGTATATCCGGTATGTTCGCCGCAACTTCTTCAGGAATTTGATTTTAACACCCCAAAAGATTTATTGCAGTGCTGGTTAGTTGGTTTGGAAGGGGCTGGTAGAGTAAATTGGGCGACTTGGTTTAAGAATGCCGGGGTAGCTGAATTTAAAAACCATGAGTTATGGACCGAGGTTAGTACCGGTGATACTGCGTTAAGTGCGGTGTTATCGGGTCATGGCGTTACCTTGGCATCTCAAGCGCTGTTTGCTCAATATGTTGCTACTGGGCAATTAGTGGTACCGTTTCAAATTAAACATCCGGTGTCATTTCATCGATTTATTGTGTTTGATCCTAACTCGGTAAAATCGGCGCGGATGCAGGTATTTATCGATTGGCTTAAAGCAGAAACATTGCGCGATGACGCTATTTAAGCCAGTCAATAGTGGCGTGTGAGCCGTTGAGCGTAATTGCTAGCTGGCGGTGGTCGCTAATGCAGTGGTTTTAGCTTCAGTCTCTTGATGTTGCTCAAGCTCTGTTGGTTCTTTAGCTGACTCTATCGTTGATTCTAACTCTGGCTCAATAGTTAATTTAGTGGTTGTTTCAATGGTGGGCTCAGCTAAATCCTCAGTTAAAGCCTCATTTACGGCCTCAGCGCTGGACTCAGTGGCGGTTTCAAATTGCTCAGTGCCTTTGCCGACAATCGGTTCAACTTTGACGAGATCAATTTTAGCAATATCTTCAATTCTAAAAACTAATTGGCCGCTGTTTTCACCATCTTCATAGTTATAAATGACATCATGCTTGCCCCAATATTTAACGTCATTAAGTAAGATAAAACCTTGATGTAGCTTGTTTTCACTGATTTGGGTGTAGAGTGATTTTGATATTTTTGCGTAATAGTAATATGACTCTAAGTCGTCTTTTTCTTCTCTAACGTTGAACTGCGCAAATACCCAAACTTTTTCATTATCAAGGTTATTGTTAACAGCAGTAACTTCTTGCTCTGCATCACAACCGCTGATCGCGAGTAATATAACCAACCAAAGTGCTTTCATGGTAATTCCTTTTTGTAGATGAATATGCGATTTAAGCAAAGCCGTAGTGTGCAGGGCTTTGCAAAATCTTTAGTAATATTACTAAGGTATATCATAAGAATAGTTAATACAATCAGGGTGATAACTATTAGTAAATATTATCGCGGCAAGAAGAGCGCAAGCTAATGCAAGTAAAGTGTGCTAGCTACTAGGTCAGCAATTATAATTAGTGTTGGTGTTAATCTAAGTGTTTTTTGGCGAGTAGAAGTGAGTATTTTCGAGCAGCGTTAGCGGTACACTCAGCGAGTATACCGCCAACTGTGTGCTAGTTGTTTAATTTAGCGTTAACTTGCTCTAGCGTGCTATGACGTACATCTTTACCTTCTACTAAATAGACGATGTATTCACACAAGTTGGTGGTGTGATCGCCAATACGCTCAAGTGCACGAGCACACCAAGTTACCCGTAAGGCATTTTTTATTTCGCGTGGATTTTCCATCATTTTGGTAACCAGTAAACGAGAAATATTATCAAACTCTTCGTCGATAACGTCATCATCCTTGATAATCGTTAATGCGGTGGCAACATCCATTTGCGCATAGGCGGTTAAGGCTTTATGCAAGGTTTCACTAACATGCTTACCTAAATGCTTTAGCTCGATTAATGGTCGAGAGCCTTGGTCATCGGCAAAATTTCCTTTTGCCAATTTAATGGCATTTTTACCGAATTTTACCGCTTCATCGCCCATACGCTCTAAATCAGTAATACTTTTAATAACACTAACGAGTAGGCGTAAATCACTGGCAGCGGGTTGGCGCCTAGCTAAAATTTGGGTGCAATATTCATCAATGGCTAATTCCATGTTGTTAACTTTTTGATCGCGTTCAATCACTTTCTTCGCTAATTCAGCATCAGCATTGAGTACCGCATTTAAGCCATCGTTAACTTGTTGCTCAACTAGCGCACCCATATCCATCACTAGGGTTCTCACTTGCTCTAATTCTTCATTAAAACGACGAGAAATGTGCTTGTCTAAATGTAATTTACTGGTGAAGCCCGAAGGCGATGTTGTTTCGTTTGATGTGCTCATGTCATTCTCCCTATTAACCGAAGCGGCCAGTAATGTAGTTTTCTGTTAGTTTGTGCGTTGGGCGGGTAAAAATATCTTCTGTTTTACCCATTTCAACTAATTTACCCATATGAAAATAGGCGGTATGTTGAGAAACACGGGCGGCTTGTTGCATTGAGTGCGTAACTATTGCGATGGTATATTTCTCTTTTAGCTCGTCTATTAACTCTTCAATAATTGCGGTAGCAATAGGATCAAGCGCAGAAGCGGGTTCATCCATTAAAATAACTTCTGGGCTAACGGCAATAGTACGAGCAATACATAAACGTTGTTGTTGGCCACCAGATAAGCCGGTCCCTGGATCTTTTAAGCGGTCTTTAACTTCGTTAAATAAGCCGGCTTTTTGTAAGCTGCTTTCAACAATTTCATCTAACTCTGCTTTAGAATTGGTTAAGCCATGAATACGGGCGCCGTAAGCAACATTGTCGTAAATAGACTTTGGAAATGGGTTGGGTTTTTGAAACACCATTCCCACACGAGCACGTAGTAATACCGGATCAAGGCCTTTAGCGTAGATATCTTCGCCATCAAGCATGAGTTGTCCGCTAACACGACAAATATCAATGGTATCGTTCATGCGATTTAAACAACGTAAAAACGTTGATTTACCACAGCCTGAAGGACCAATTAATGCCGTTACTTGGTTTTTCGCTAAATCTAAGCTGACATTATGAATGGCTTGTTTGTCACCGTAGAACACATTGGCGTCACGAATTGACATTTTGGCGTTGTCAGCAAAAATGTTACCAACCGTTTCAGTAAGCTCTACTTGGTTTATATTTATATTTAAATTTGTCATGGTGTTTTTCTCGACTTTATTTCTTTTCAAACTTAGAACGCAACACTGTTGCCGTTACGTTTATCACTAATAGTAGTGTGAGTAACACTAAAATAGCGGCGGAATTTTTTGCTAAAAAGGCTCTTTCTGGACTGTCTGCCCATAAAAATATTTGTACGGGTAAGACGGTCGCTGAATCAACAATACTGGTCGGTACATCAACAATAAAGGCCACCATACCTATCATTAATAATGGGGCGGTTTCACCTAATGCTTGGGCAATACCAATAATGGCTCCGGTAATAATACCCGGCATTGCCTGTGGTAATACATGTGAAAAGGTTACTTGCATTTTTGACGCGCCTAAACCTAATGCGGCTTCTCGTATAGACGGTGGTACGGCTTTGATGGCGGCGCGGCTGGCAATAATAATAGTCGGCAAGGTCATTAAGGTTAATACGATGCCGCCCACTAATGGTGCTGAGCGCGGTAAGCCAAATACATTGATAATAACGGCTAGACCCAATAAACCGAAAACGATAGAAGGTACCGCGGCTAAGTTATTAATATTTATTTCTATAAGATCAGTGATGCGGTTTTTCGGGGCAAACTCTTCTAAATAAAGTGCGCCGGCAACCCCTAATGGAAATGATAATAAAATAGTTACAAACATGGTTAGTAAGGTACCGGTTAATGCACCTCTAACTCCCGCTAGCTCAGGCTCTCGTGAATCACTGGCAGTAAAGAAACCAACATTAAAACGTGATTCAATTCGTTGCTCTCGTTGCAACTTCGCTACCCAATGAGCTTGCTTTTCATTGATACGTAAGCCCGCTTCGCCTAGGGCGAAACCCTCTTTTAAGTAAACATCAACGTCGTCATCTAATTTGATCCAGATGCTCACCGTTTGGTTGAAATCTTCCGGTGAGGCAAGTAGGGCGTCTCTAATAGTGAATTCGCCATTAGTCGAGAATAGCTTGAATACCGCGCGCTTATCTCTTCGTGATAGCTTAGGTGTTTGCTCATCGACAAACATCGGGTAGATTGAGTTTTTCAATACGGCTCTAAAGTTTGCACCCTTAAGCTGTTTGGTTAACTCGTAACCACTTAAGCGCTCATCAATGCCTAGCCAGTCACCTTGATAATTAATATCAAGCTTGACCCAATGTTGGTGAAAAGCGGGTAGGGCTTTACTGGTAATATCCCCGAGTAATATTACCACCAGCATAAAGCCAAACAGCACAGAAAATAAACCAAAGGCTTTAAAGCGATTTTCTTTTTGATGACGCTTCTTTAAGCTCAATGCGACTTTTTCAGTGGTAGAAGACATAGTGTTGTTTACCTTAGTGCTTTTTTGAGTACTTGGTTTAGCCGTTTTTATCGTGCTGCTGGTATTGTTAGTGGTCGAATTAGTCATATTGCTCTCGATATTTTCTAACCACTTTAAGCGCCATAATATTTAGGCCTAATGTGGTAATAAATAGCATTAACCCTAACGCGAACGCCGCGAGTGTTTTCGGGCTATCAAATTCTTGATCGCCGGTTAGTAAGGTTACAATTTGAACGGTAACTGTGGTCACTGAATCTAGCGGGTTAGCGGTTAAATTAGCCGCCATACCTGCAGCCATTACTACAATCATGGTTTCACCAATAGCGCGAGAAACCGCTAATAAAATAGCACCAACAATACCCGGTAAGGCAGCAGGTAATAATACTTTTACCACGGTTTCACTTTTGGTAGATCCCATGCCTAACGACGCTTCTTTAAGCGCATTAGGCACCGCGCTAATGGCATCTTCAGAGAGTGAGGACACAAAGGGAATGATCATTGTACCCATCACTAAGCCGGCAGCTAATGCACTTTCTGAGGCAACACTTAACCCAAAGTACTCTCCGGCACTACGAATGACTGGTGCCACGGTTAAAGCAGCAAAAAAGCCATAAACAACGGTAGGTATCCCGGCTAATACTTCTAGCATTGGCTTGGCAATGCTTCGTAATTTTGCGCTTGCATATTGGGATAAATATATAGCAATCATTAACCCTACTGGCACCGCTAACAGCATGGCAATAAAGGTAATTAGCATAGTACCGGCAAATAACGGTATAGCGCCAAACGAGCCAGAGCCACCTACTTGGTCACTACGCATCGCTGTTTGTGGGCTCCAGTGGGTGCCAAACATGAAATCATTAACAGGTACACTTTTGAAAAACTGAATTGATTCAAATAATACTGAGACCACAATGCCGAGCGTGGTTAAAATGGCAATGGCAGAAGAGGCCACTAACAGCGCTTTAACAATCGCTTCCGCTTTTTGGCGTGCCTTAAAGGTTAAATTAAATTTACTGACTAATAAAATAACGCTGACAACAGCAATAATAAGCACTAAAGCCGTTTTTAACCAAGACGATTTTTCGAAAAGGTGTTGTAAGTTAAGTGCTGCGGTAAGTTGAGCTTGCTCTGCTAAATCTCCACTGGCGTGTAATGACGCTGTTAATGCTGCGGTTGATGCTGATGAAGCCATTGAGCGAATATTATTTAAATACAAACCCAAATCTATTGATGAAAGTGTCTGAACGTTTGTCGGTAAGGTTTTGGTAAGCAACAGCTCAATAACAAATTGCTCTGCACTGTTGAAAATTAATAAGGTAATAAGGGCCGGTAAGCCGCAAACCATTGCGGTTAATAAGCCAAATTGCTCAGGCAAGCAGGTAAGTTCTTTTCTATGTTCGCTGCCACCAGCAACGTTTATAGAACGTTTTATACCAAACCAATAACTCAATAAAGTGAGGCAAAGGAGTGTTGCAAAAAGTAAAGATGAATTCATATGTCAGGCCACGTTTTCTAAAAACAAAAAGCAAAGACGAGAACACGTTCTCGCCTATTATTTACAGCGTAAGTTGTATTAACTTACTTATTTAACACTAACGGCGTTAGTGATAAAACGTTAGCACGTACCTTAGCCAGCTTATCTCCGCCTAACGGAATTAAGCCTTTGTCGGTTAAGTAGCCTTCTTCACCCATGGCTGCTTCACTGGTGAATTCAGTTAAGAACTCTAAAATGCCAGGCACTTTACCAACATGAGCATTTTTAACGTAAAAGTATAAAGGGCGAGATACTGGGTATGAACCATCAGCAATGGCTTCAAACGTAGGGCTTTGACCATCAATAACTGAACCTTGTAGCATATCGCTGTTTTGATCTAAGAAACTAAAACCGAAGATCCCAAAGGCTTTTGGGTTCGCCGTTAATTTTTGTACGATTAAGTTGTCGTTTTCACCGGCTTCAATGTAGGCATGATCTTCACGAACACTGTGACAAATTTCTTTGTATTTAGACTTGTCTTTCTTTTTAATTGCTTTAATCCAAGAGAACTTCTTACAACCACCTTCTAATACGAGCTCTGCAAATGCATCACGCGTACCTGATGTTGGTGGTGGGCCTAATACTTCAATTTTGTTGGCTGGCAATGCCGGGTTAATATCACTCCACAATTTATAGGGGTTGACCACTAAAGTGTGGCTACCATCTTTGGCGGGTACTTCTTTTGCTAATGCTAAAAATAATTCTTTACGAGTTACTTGCATGGTGTCGCTAGCATTTGAGTTAGCGACGACAATGCCATCATAGCCTAACAGCACTTCTGTGATGCTAGTAACGCCATTTTTTACACACATATCAAATTCACTCTTCTTCATGCGACGAGAAGCATTTGATAAGTCAGGTGTGTCGATAGCATTGCTTGCACAAAATAACTTCATGCCACCGCCGGTACCGGTAGATTCAATCTTTGGTGTTTTAAAGTCAGTGCTTTTACCAAAGCGCTCTGCCACAACCGTTGAAAAAGGATAGACCGTCGATGAGCCAACCGCAGTAATAGTATCGCGGCTGCCACTTTGTGCACTTGCGACAGCACTGATTAAAGCTACTGAGCCAAGCGATAGGCTAATAATGGTGTTCTTAATTGCATTGTTCATGAATTTCTCACTTAATGACTAGGTATATTTTGGAATATAATGTTAGTAAAAATAACTGAGTGCAGTGTAGAAATGTTATGTGACAGTAAAATGACTGAAATGTTACCGTTATATTACAGTGGGGATTATTAGATTTTTTACGGTTTGTACTATACTCAAAGGTATTTGTGTGTAAAAATAACATTACAAACGGCGTACTTAAATCTTTACGAATTTGTGTTTTTTAATATTGACTGGCTGTGTCCCAATAAAATGGCACGGTTAATGGTTATATATTGGATACAAATCTTAATTTATTCTGCGCACAGATGAGTTTTAAAATAGTAGGAATGAATTATGAGCACCTTAATTGAAGAAAATAGCACCACCAAAAGTACCTTAAATGATATTCATGTAAATGAAGAACATGTGTTAATGACGCCAGCACAATTAAGAGCGGAATTACCACTCAATGACGCTGGTAGAGACTATGTGCAATCGGCACGTAAAATTATTGCCAATATTATTCACAAACGTGATTCACGTTTGTTAGTGATCAGCGGGCCTTGCTCGGTTCATGATGTGGAAGCGGCAAAAGAATATGCGCGTGGCTTGAAAAAATTGCATGATCAATACCAAGACAGCATCTATATAGTGATGCGTGTCTACTTTGAAAAGCCAAGAACCACGGTTGGTTGGAAAGGCTTGATCAATGACCCACATATGGACGGTAGCTTTGATGTTGAAGCCGGTTTACGAAAAGCGCGTGAATTACTGCTTTATTTAACAGAGCTAGGTTTACCGTTAGCCACTGAAGCACTTGATCCGATCAGCCCACAATATTTAGCTGAATTGTTTAGTTGGTCTGCAATTGGTGCACGCACCACTGAGTCACAAACACACCGCGAGATGGCCAGTGGCCTTTCAATGCCAATCGGCTTTAAAAATGGTACAAATGGTAGTTTAGGTGTAGCGATCAATGCGTTACAATCGGCGGCATCACCACATCGTTTTATGGGCATTAACCGTCAAGGGCAGGTCGCGTTAATTAAAACCTCCGGCAACCCTGATGGCCATGTTATTTTACGTGGCGGAAAACAGCCAAACTACGATAGTGTTAACATTAAAGAATGTGAAGACGTATTAGCTAAGCATGGTTTAGAGCCGGGTATTGTGGTTGATTGTAGCCATGGTAATTCGAACAAAGATTACCGTCGTCAGCCGCTAGTGGCTAATAATGTTTTCAATCAAATTGTTGAAGGTAATAAATCAATTATTGGCTTAATGATAGAGAGCAATTTAAAAGCGGGTAATCAAAGTAGTGACCTAGCGATTGCCGATATGGAATACGGTGTTTCAGTAACCGACGCCTGTATTGATTTTACAGCAACCGAGCAGTTAATGGCTGAAGCGGATGAAATGTTAAGCGCAGTATTAAAAGCTCGTATCAGCAAGTAAGTTAACAGTGCTAAAATAAAAAACGCATCAGCTAATGAGTAAACGACGCTAGTGATACTGGCACCGATATTTCAGCCATTATATCAACCAACAGTTTAGATAAAATGGCTGACAATAGTGTTGCCAACAAAAAGGAAAACTATGAGTGATTTTGATGATAGCATCAAAGTTTTACGTGATGAAATCGATGAAATTGATAGTCAGTTAGTCAATTTACTGGCGAAAAGGCTACAAGTTACCACAAAAGTGGGTGAGCTAAAAAGCGCAGAGGGCATGCCTATTTTTGCACCTAAGCGTGAAGCAAGCTTGATCAAAACCAGACGTCTTCAAGCAGAGCAGGCCGGATTAAATGGCAACTTAATTGAAGATGTTTTACGTCGTTTAATGCGTGACTCATACGTAAGTCAAGATGCCAGTGGCTATCAATGCATTAATCCTGACTGTAAAAAGGTCGTTATTGTTGGTGGTAAGGGGCAGTTAGGGAGTATTTTTGTTGATTTATTTCAACGTTCTTCTTATCAGGTAGCCACCCTTGAACAAGAAGATTGGCCACAGAGTGACAGCATTTTAGCTAATGCCGGTTTAGTGATTGTCGCGGTTCCTATCCGCTTAACCTCAACGGTTATTCATCAGTTAAATAATTTACCAGACACGTGTATTCTGGCCGATTTTACCAGTATTAAAGAATCGCCATTATTTGAAATGATGAAGGCTCATACTGGCCCTGTGGTGGGGTTACATCCGATGTTTGGCCCTGATGTTACTGGCTTGATTAAACAAACCATTATTGTCTGTGATGGCCGTGAAAGTGAACAGTATCAATGGCTGTTGGCACAATTTAAAGTGTGGGGGGCAACCACGTATCAAGTGACTGCACACCAACACGATAAAGCGATGTCGATGGTGCAGGTAATGCGACATTTTTCCACTATTGCTTATGGTTATCACTTGATGGCGGAAGGGGCTGATATTGAAAATTTAGTCAATATGAGCTCGCCTATTTATCGCTTAGAATTAATTATGGTTGGTCGATTATTTGCGCAAAACCCGGTGTTATATTCGGATATTATTTTTGCCAATCCGGATAATATCAGCATGATGAAACGCTTTGCTTATCGTTTTCTTGAACTGTTAGCAGATGTTGAACAGGGTGATAAAGACGCCTTTGTAACTATGTTTGCTCAAGTCTCTGATTGGTTTGGTGACTATGCCACAGAGTTTATGGCAGAGAGTAAAGCGATGCTATTAAAAGCGAATGAATTGAAAAAGTAGTTAAGCAATCCCTAAGTTTGCTCTAGCTTGAATCAGTGTGATGGCAATTAAATTGTTTAGTAGGTTTACTTGCCATCCAAAACTCGCATTCAAGCTTATTTAAACCTAAAACCTATACGCTAATCCTACCGACACTTGGCTATCTAGCCAAATTGCGCCATCAAAATAAGCAATACAATTATCCGCCGTGCAGAATAAGCTATCGTCATCTTTAGTAAACGTGGCGTAAGCGCGCAGCTCGGTAATAAACGCTAAATTATCTGAAAACTCATAGCGAGTGCCAATAGCTGCGGTAACCGATGGGTAGGTGGTCTTATTAAAATCACTGCTAAATAAGGTCGCGCCTAAGCCAATGCCTACGGTGGTGGTGTAACCTCTATCTTTAAATAAAGCGACGCCATTAAAATGAGCGTAGGTGGTATCAAACGAATACGATGACTGATTAATATTATCGGTAAATTCACGTGAGATATGATTAATTAAAATTTGCCCTTGACCGGTCGCTGATTCACGCCACGCAAAACCCAAACCAACGTTTGCCTCGTCAGAGGCGGTTAATGAGCTAGCATCAGCGCCACTACTAAGTGAAGGGCTATAGGTGTAGCCAACTAAAGGCATTACTTCAAACTGTTGGGCAGTTAAGGAGTGACTTGCTAGCGCCGTTGTTAGCATGGTCAGTATTGTTAGTAGTGAAGGTCTCAAAGATGACCTAATCACTTTTAATATAGGGGGGCTTTCCTTTAACCATTGGATCGTTATTTTTGATGAAGGCATTGTCTGGCATTCCTTAGCAGCGCCCATACGAGAGGCTTAATAATTTTTTTTATAGTACCTCAGCTTACCCAGCTTTGGCATAATTTCAAGTAGCTTGTTGATTATAGGCTAAATCTTATTATGAATAGCTAAGTTATTAGCATTAAGTTATTAGCATTAAGTTAAGCACCAGCCTTAGTGCTTAAAGCGCCAAAGTTAATAGCGCAAGTAGTACTTCACCGCCCAATTGTTGGGTCACAATGGTTTTATTAGCCGCGCCAATAGCAGGTAACTGTACATTATGTTGCTGACGGGTATTAACTTGCTCGTTAATCGTTTCATTAATGGTCAATTGCTTAATCGTTAGCTTAGTAATGTTGATAGTCGTTTGTGGTTTGCCACGCTTTTTCTTTGTTTTGGTATGTTCAACAATAGGGCCAGTTTGTGGATGACTTTCAGCGTAGGCGACTGCGTCTAAGTCAGGGTTTTTCTGTGCATAGGCTTTAGCGGCTATATTGCCATACGATTGAGGATAATCTTGTGCTAATTGCTGTTGAATTTGGTTAATAAGCTGTTTTATGTTACCAGCAGAGCCTTGCTGAGCATCTGCTAATGACTCACTGTTAATAATTAAATGTTCGATAGTGACATGTTTTAGCGTTAGCTGTAGAGCGCCGGTATGCAAAAGATCATTGTTTTGTTGTGCTGGCGTTTGTAGCTGTTGTACTAATTCAATGTTAACGCGATCAATAATAAGCGCATGCTCTGCGGTAAATTTATCAGGGTTCGCTAAAGTGAGCCCACTAAATTGGCCAATACCGCTATTACTGACATAATTAGCGGTGGTAACGGACGCTTGCTGTTTAGTGTAATAGTGCCCTTGTAATTGAATTTGACTCTTTAAATAGTCATTAAGTGAGCCATCGGCTAAATACCATAACATGGTGCTTAAAAAGAGTAATAAGGTAAAGGCAAGTACAGCGAGTTTGTTCAAAGTGGGTTCTCAAGAAAATTATGGACAGTAATGTTGCAAGCGTTGAAGAAAAATAGTACCCAATGGAGCCCGCATGAAGTCAAAATAACACCTGGGTGAAACAAGAGAGACAAGCGTAAAATAAACGTGGGGCAACATTGAATCAAGATATCAGCAGAGTGTAACAAATAAAACAGCCGGTTACATCGAATCGAGCTTTTTCTCAATCAAAGCCACTCAATTAAGGTCGATAAATTAAAGCAAGTTCATTACTAAACGTTGTAGATAACAGCTAAAGCCGCAGCTTTATCCGTTATCTACTAGCTAGTTTTAGCCTTGATAAAAGTGTAGATTTTATCAAACTTCATTTAGCTAGCAGCTAACAAATCAACGGCTAAAGCCTAAAATTAAGCCTAAGCTTATAACTCGCTACTAGGTACGCTGGTTGGCGTGATGTGCTCAATAGGGTAGCAACCCAATACTTTAATGAAATTAGTATGCTCGGTAATTTCATTGATAGCTTCTTGTAAAGCAAAGCTGGTTAAATTGGCTTCAACATCAATATAGAACATTTCTTCCCACGGGCGACCCTGAATCGGACGAGACTCTAATTTACACATGTTAATACCTTTGTCTTTCAGTACTAACAAACATTCAACTAAGGCTCCTGCTTTTTGTCCGGTTGATAAAATAATCGCCGTTTTAGCGGGGATTTGCTCGGCAACATCAACGTTCTTTCTCGCCACTAAAATAAAGCGGGTATTATTTTCGTTTTGATTCGCAATCGCTTTTTCAAGCGCTTGTAGCTGGTATAATTGCCCGCCTTCTTCACTACCAATCACGGCAATAGTTTCATCTTGAAGATCGGCCACTTTCATCATAGCATCGGCAGTACTGTCACAGTATTCAATACGAAAGTCAGTGCGCTTATCTAAAAAGTTGCTACATTGTGCAAAAGGTTGGCCATGAGCATACACGGTTTTAATTTTGTCTAAGCTGGTATTTACTGCGGTTAATAAGCAGTGCTCTATCGGTTGGGTTATTTCACCAACAATCGCTAAATTAGTATGTTGTAATAAGTCATAAACCTGATTGATACTACCCGAACTGGTATTTTCAATGGGTAACATGCCGTAATCTACTTGCCCTGATTCTACTTGCTTTAGAATATCAGCAAAGCTTTTACAGCCCGATTCGACAATGTTTTCTGCGCGTCTTGAGAAATAACGATGGCTGGCTAAATAACTATATGAGCCTTTATCACCTAAAAACGCCACGCTAACCGTCGGGGTTTTAATATTAGGATTAGCGAGGCTTTGTAAATAAGCTTGTTGATTTAATACCGAATCTTCAATAATCGTTTGAAAAACACAAGTAACATAGTGCGCATCTAAGCCTAATTCTTTACCTTGTTTTATTAAACGGATCAGTAACTCTTGTTCGCGTTGTTGATCACGAATAGGGCGAACTTGCTGTACTTTGCTTTTAGCAACATTAAGAGTTAGTGCGCGACGCTTAGCAAAGAGTGTTAATAAATCTTTATCTAAGGTAGTGATTTCTTTTCGTATTTCATTTAAATCTAATTTTTCGCTCACGGTGACTTCCTACATTACTATTTTGCTATTTTACTCAAGAAAAGACCTTCCAGAGGGAAGGTTTCAATAATTACTTCGCTAGAGCGGTTACTCTATCGAGCTTGACCAAATTCTGTCAACTTTTTCTTTAGACCAATTTTATTGACGGATGCTCATTATGGGATACACAGCCAGATAATGGTAAAACTAGCTACCGTCGCAACCCCCCAAACGAGGCTGCGCAATAAAGCAATATTGACTAAATATAAGACATTGTAAAGTACTCGGCTAACAACATGCACTATGGCTAGTGTGCCAATCATATTGCCGGTGTGATTAGTGGCAATGGCCACTAAGACAGCTGGCGCAAATATTATCAGCGATTCAAACGCATTTTGATGTGCGGCTAAGGCACGTGCGCCAACCCCTGTGAGTTTACTTTGCTGATCGCGCGGATGTTTATTGTTATAACCGCCTAACTTACTCATGGCGATGGCAACCGGTGCCTTAGCAAGTAAGGGCAGTAGTGCCGCGATAAATAGACACCAAATTAATGTCGTCATCTTTTTTCCTTTTTTGTGTTATTTAAACTATTTAAACTATTTGAGCTATTTTTTACTACCTAAGCTATTCAAGCTATTCAAGCTATATGGGCTAGCCAAAATTTTTGTCTCGTACCGCCAGTGTCATTATTGTTAAAATATAATTAACTTAAGGTCTTGTCTGCTTAATAGCTGAGTAACGTTAGCGTGTACTTTGTTTTACCCGGTAAAAAAGCTGAAGGGGTGCCTTGCTCCCAATCACTGTGCCCTTTGCCATAGTAGGGGCTCCAAGGGTGCCCCGCTTGGCTGGTTGGCATATGAATTTGCTCATGACCCGGTGACACCACCATGCGCTGGGAGGCGCCAAAACTTTTACCTTGTACGCGCGGCATATAGTCGTCACCTGACAGCTGCATTGCTGGCATATCTAACCATCGGCCGATAAAAGGCACCGCTTTACTTAACGGATGGCGAATATTGGTGGTGTTTTGCTGCCCCCAGGTTGCCGCAGATAAGGGCTGTTGCTGACCATTTATCTGCCTCATATCATCGAGGGTTTGTTGCAATGCTTGATTAAACAACGCTGTCCAAGAAGGGAATGGCATCATCAGAAAGTTGTTATCTTGTTGAGTAATCATTTGCCATAATGGTGTTTCTATTTGATGGCGAATACTACGGAATTTATAGCCATCATCCAGCCCTTTTAAGGTGGCGTTAAACTCGCCAAAAACCAGCTTACGGACATTAATGCGAAAATTTCTTACTAAGCGATAACTTACTGAATCAACAGTCGCGGCGAGGGGCTCAGCTGCTCGTTCTTTCGTTAATAAGGCTTTTGCTTGGGCAAAGTGTTCATTTTCAGCTAATGCCTGCTCCGTTAGCACTTGCGATAATAAAAACTGTTGCCAGCGCTGTAAAAATAGCGCCCGTTGATCGAGGCCAATAGCGAGTAATGACAGTTCATCAAAGTGCTCACTGGTGAATAAATCATCTCTAATTTGTTGCGCTCTGGCGCCAATAGCATAACCACCATTACCCAGCTTACTCAGTGATTCATTGCCGACAACTCTGGAGTTTGCTGTCCATAATCGTTGTTGTGGCGGGTTGAATAATTTAGGGTATTCATCAACAGCCAAATAACCTTGCCAGCCATTATCACCACTATGCCACTGGGTGGG
>Ga0209396_1003951_pt1 | contig 14631 bp, 12 predicted proteins | sample GOMGulsemesocosm_6_FD_184638 | JGI IMG/M metagenome (GOLD analysis project Ga0209396, IMG submission 184638) | Methane-oxidizing microbial communities from mesocosms in the Gulf of Mexico - GOM8C Gulf of Mexico (SPAdes) (version 2) | ecosystem: Environmental > Aquatic > Marine > Cold seeps...
AGGAAAGATTGATTACCGTCTTGTACAAATTGGTAATTATCATCCCAGTTAGACCAGTCACTCAACAGAAGATCAATATGTTCTGCTTCCCGCTCGATAGCATCCATAACTCTAGATAATTCGGCTTGGGCCTGCTGCTGTTCCAGTTCAATAAAACTGGGCAAGATGACCCAACGTTGCAGGCCATGATTAACTGCGGCAAAAAAAATGATGATACAGACAATTAGGCTTACCCACTTAAGCGCACTCATCTTCATCGTTTTCATCGTTTAAACACGTCAGCGTGTTTATTGCCCGGAAGTATAATCATCTGGCACTAGTTCAGAGTAGATTTCTTAGATTGGTGACTATATCGGCAAAGCGTGAACAGATGATGTTTATTTCCTCAGCCGAACGTCCGCTGTTTTCAAGAGCGTTAGAGAAAGACTTAAATAACTTTTCTTCTTGTTCTTCGGTTAATGCCAGATAGGGCACCTCATTGCGCATACGTACTAATTCATCCTCGGTACCACTAGTGAGGCGCAACATACTCCGCCTCAGGTCAGTCTCACACGATGACAGCTCCTCGCACACCAGCTGCACGGTGTTAATGACCTCTAAACTGGAGGTTAAATTAACGGCGGTATCAATTTCTATCACTCGAGCCGAAGCTATTCTGAGTAACAATGGAATATGATCGATCATGCGTCCGGAAATATTGCCCTCCGGCATGTTTTTAATGAGCACCCGTACGTTACTTTCATTGATCTGGTAGCGGTTACCAAACTTAAAGATACGACCCTTGCCTTTGAGCATGGTCAGTATTTCTTCTTCCATGGGTGGGCAAGGACCACCACTGGCCCAGGTTAAGGGAAATTGCTGGCCGGTGACTTCCACACTCGCGATTAAACCACCCAATTCATTCATGGTCGTCAGCACTAGCTCGGCCAATTGCTGATAATTTTTGGTTTCAAATACCTCCACCGTAAATTTCAGCAGAACCCCCTGCTCGCCGCCACTGGTAGCCGCCTCCATGAAACCGCTAAAAATTTCCTGACGCTGCTCTTCCAGTTGCAGGTATTGCTCTTTTTGCTTCAGTATCAAAATAATCTTGGCCAACAATTCCTGTGGATCGCAGGGTTTAACGATATAGTCATAACCACCAGAGGTATAACCTGCCAGCCGCTCCTCGTTGCTGGCCAGGGATGAAACAAAAATCACCGGAGACGGCGACTCCATATCTTGCAGGCGCCGACACACTTCCAGTCCGTCTAATCCAGGCATATTCACATCCAGCAGCACAATCTCGGCCGGAGATTGTTCAAAGGCTTGCAGGAAACTTTCACCATTTTCGAAACATTGCACCCGATAATCATCTTCAAGAATGCCCTGTAACAGGTCTCGGTTGATTTCTTCATCGTCAACCACGTGAATCAATTTTTGAGTCGCTGTTGTATTCATCTTTCCTACCTTAATAAATCTATAACAGCCAAATTTTCCCTAATAATTTACAAGCCATAACATTTCGAAATTTTGTTCACTATTAATGCCAATCATTTAATTCGTCTGGTTCACTTGTGCGCAACAATCATTTCCGGAATTTTTTGCAAAGCGATCTCATGATCGATGGCACCCAGTTTTACCGCCTCTTGCGGCATGCCATAAACCACACAGGTGGCTTCATTTTGTGCGATGGTCTTGGCGCCGGTATCGTGAATTTCTTTAATGCCGCGGGCACCATCATCCCCCATGCCGGTCATAATTATGGCCAACGCATTGCTGCCGGCAAATTTAGACACCGACCGAAACAATACATCCACCGACGGTTTATGACGGCTCACCAAAGGGCCATCCTTCACCTGAACCGAGGCACCGAAGCGGGTGCTTTGCAACATCATGTGTTTGCCTCCCGGGGCAATTAACACTCTTCCTGGTAACAAGGCATCGTTATCCTCTGCCTCCTTAACTTCCACCCTGCACAACTCATCCAGACGTTTGGCAAAGGTGCGGGTAAAATTCTCTGGCATGTGCTGCACAATCAGTATGGGCAATATGTTGGCCGGTAATGCCGTTAAAATCGCCTCCAAAGCTTGGGTGCCCCCGGTTGAGGCCCCGATTGCAATCATGGAACCGGTCTTAACCGCGTGGCGGCTGGCTGACTTGGTTAACATGGCATCGGCGGTAAGCTTAGTGGCCACCTTGGAAGCAGTCTTGGAAGTGCTTGAGGGCTGAACTGAGATGTTATTGGCGATGGGGGTAATGGCTTGTACTCGGGTGCCGGCCATATTGGCCTTAGCCGCAGTGCGAATGGCTGCTATCAATTCAGTGGATGCTTCAGGCAGAGATGCTTTCAAATTTGCCTTGGGTTTGGCCACCACATCTATGGCGCCGATACTCAGGGCTTGCAAAGAGGTTTTTGAGCCCTCTTCGGTGAGTGTGGAACACATAACCACCGGAGTGGGTCGCTCGCGCATGATTTTTTTTAAGAAGCTAATGCCATCCATACGTGGCATCTCCACATCCAGGGTAATCACATCCGGCCAGTCTTTTTCCATTCTTGACTGGGCAAATATAGGGTCTTGCGCAGAACCGATGACCTCTATGCCAGTGATGCTGTCCAGCATCTCGGTGAGTACTTTTCTCACCACCGCAGAGTCATCAACAATAAACACCCGTATGGCCATTTTCACCCAACTCCAAATTTTCTTTAAGGTGCCTCTTGATCCGGGACAACCTTAGACAGTGGCGAATACTTCACCCAGACATCGCCGTTACTCACATCAAAAGCAATACGACGGTGTCCCTTTTTCCCCACATGAGAAAAAAGTAACCTTATGTGCTGTTCCTGTAAGAGCCGCTCGGCACTTTCAATATTTTTAATACCAATCAGTTCGCTTTCATCTATTTGGCTATATTCCAGCATATTGCCACCGCCAAAAATCTTGGCTTCATATTCTCTAAGCTCTGTCCCCCGTCGCTTGGCCTCTTGGCGAAACAATTCCATGGCATCGGGGGCATAGCGGCCATCTAATGGAGCCGTTTTAGATGAACCATTCTGACTTGCCTTGCCACTGGGCAGTACAAAATGGCACATTCCGCCTACCTTAAGAGTAGGATGCCAAAGCGTAATTGCAATGCACGAACCCAGCAGTGTATGAATTTGGCAATCGGCTTCGCAGAAGAAAAACTCCCCCGGGTTTAGAAAGCGCCGTATTGCCTTAGTGCCGTCGGTTGGTGTCGAGATTTCAGGGGGCAAATTCACTGACATTAACCGCCTGAGGTTTTTCGGTACACTGTGGGTATCACAGATTCCAAACCGGCATGGATCCCCTTTAAGGACTCTGAATGGCCGATGAACAATAGACCGTCCGGGGTCAATTTCTCCGCCAGCTGTTTAATGATCTGCTGCTTGGTTTGGGTATCGAAGTAAATTAAAACGTTACGCAAAAATATAATGTCAAATGGCCCAATATTCCCCAAAGGCCTTTTCAGGTTCACCGCACTAAATGTGACTTTATTGCGCAGCTGTTTATCTATCAATAAGGTTCCCTGGTACTCACCCTTACCTTTAAGGCAATATTTAAGCAAAAAGGATTTGGGAATGCCCTCAATTCGATTTTGTTGATAATGCCCCTGTTGTGCCGTTTTTAACACTCGACTGCTGATGTCAGAGCCAAATATTTCCCAGGGTTTACCCTCTAACATATCATCTAACAACATGGCGATGCTGTATGCCTCTTCTCCCGTGGACGACGCCGCACTCCACACCCGAAGGGGGCGAGGCGAACGCCAATTTGGCAGAAATTCTTTTTCCAAAAAGGCAAAGTGTTTTGGCTCGCGAAAAAAATAAGTCTCATTAGTGGTTAGTAAGTCTATGACCACCTGACGTTCACCGTGGGGCTGAGAGGCCACCACCAGGTTAAAATATTCGCCAAAACTGTCCAAGGAATAATGGCGTAGTCTCTTGCTTAAACGTGAGGTGACGAGAGTCTTTTTTTCATTGCTGAGATTAATACCCACTTGTTCATAGATAAAATCTTTGAATAAAATAAATTCTTCATCGCTAATTTTAAACTCTAGCATCGAATAAGTTTACACTCGTCTAATGGCCTGACAAATAAAACACACGTTTACACGGCTTCAAGCACACAAAGCTCGTCAACACTGAGAATATTTCCAATATCCAACAATACCAGCATTTGACCGTTTACCTTGCCCATGCCGCTGATAAAGTCGGTACGAATTTTTGTGCCAAATGCTGGCGCAGGTTCAACATTACGTTTAGAGATATCAAGCACTTCATCTACGATATCAACGGTGATGCCAATTTCCAGAATTTGATCTTCATATTCAACATCCAGCATTACGATGCTACTGCGTTTGGTTCGCGTGCCTGATTTTTTACCAAAACGCAGGGCTAAATCTACCACTGGCACCACACTACCCCTAAGGTTAATCACCCCGGCAATAAAACTTGGCATCATGGGCACGCGGGTTATCTTGCCATGATCGATGATCTCTCTGATGTTAAGAATATCAATGGCATAGATTTCGTCGTTCAATTCAAATGTTAAAAATTGCGCAACCGTTTCATCCCCGGAATCACTGGCCAGTTTTTGACTCTTTGGCTGTGATAACAGCTGATCTTCCATAGTTACCTGCTCCTTAGAGCTTTTCAAACTCAGATTCATGCAAAAACTTCACGGCGGTATTTCTCACGTTGGCCCTAGCCTCGGCCATCATTGGTGAGTCGGAAAAAACCCACCACCTCGTGTAAATTATTAGATTGAGTCTGCATGGCCTCTGCCGTAGCGGCCAACTTCTCAGAACCGGCTGCATTTTGCTGGGTTGCCTTGTCCAGTTGCTGCATGGCAACGTTAATTTGCGAAACCCCGCTGGATTGTTCTTCCGAAGCGGCACTGATTTCTTGCACCAGTTCAGCGGTCCTGGTTATGTCGGGCACCATTTTTTCGAGCAAGGCCCCGGCTTTTTCAGCCACCTGAACACTATTTGTGGTTAGGGTGCTGATTTCTGATGCCGCCACTTGACTGCGTTCGGCCAGCTTTCTAACTTCGGCTGCTACCACCGCAAAACCTTTACCGTGTTCACCCGCCCTGGCTGCCTCGATTGCCGCGTTTAAGGCCAGCATATTGGTCTGGTAGGCAATGTCTTCGATGATGGAAATTTTTTGAGCTATTTGCGCCATGGCGGCCACCGTACCCTCTACAGCCTCCCCACCTTCCTCGGCCGCGCGGGCCGATTCACTGGCAATCCGGTCTGTGGTTTGTGCGTTTGAACTATTCTGGCTAATGGATGCTCCCATTTGTTCCACCGAAGCGCTGGTCACTTCAACGCTGCTCGCTTGCTCGGTGGCGGCCTCACTCAATGAACTGGCGGTATCACTCACCTGAGCCGCAGCGGAGGAAATTTGTTGTGAGTTATCCTGAATCTCTTGCACGACTTCAATCAACTTTTGTTGCATATTGATCATGGCGCCATAAACACCACGGGGTTTATTATGGCCATTACTGTTTAGATTCATGGCAAGGTTACCGCTGGCAATGCCCTCCGCAATGTTTTTAACATTCGAAGGATCCGCTCCCAGTTGCCATAAAATATTTCGCAGCAGTAATAACAAAGCAAACGTCATCAAAATGGCCGAGCTTAACAATGCAGAAATAAACAAGGTATTTGCCAGGGACGAATCCGTTTTGAACTGCTGTTTATTGCTGCTCAACATCTGGGGAACGTTGGCACGCATCTGCTGCAAAGTCTCCTCCATGGCATGAACATACTTACGAAAGCTCTGCTGTATTTCTGCCGCCGCCTCCATGTTATCCACTAATTGAGTAAAATTGGCCTGATAGTCTTTCATGCCTGCTGCCAGTGCTGTTACATTTTTTGCATTTAATCGCTCTTGGTTTAACAAGCGATTAAATGTATTGTGCTCCTTACTCATTTTTAATACATACTTTGGCAATTTTCTCGCCAGGTAATCTTTTTCGTGTCGCCTCATCATCAGCACAGAGACGGTAAGCTGTAACTTATTGGCCTTTTTGATAATCCCCTCAACATCATGCACTGCCTTTCGAAGAGAGCCACGATTGCCTGTCTCTGGCGTCAGCCCAGACACCTGCATATTATCCGCCAGTTCAATAAAACCCGCCTGATATGCTCTCATCTGAATTCTAAGTCGGGTGATTTGACGCTCTTGCTTCTCATTGCTGAGGTACTGAGCTGTTTCATCCAGATTGGTTAACATTTGACCCATTGTTTTTTCATGCTTGAATAAATATTTTTCCTGAGAGCGCAGAATAAAATCCTTTTCGTGTCTTCTTGCCTGCAGCATTTGAATGGATATTTCATCGATAAGCCGCCCTAGACTCAAAACCTTATCCAGTTCTGCGCTGGCTTCATCTTTCACTTTAATAGACTGTACATAGGCAAAGAAAATTATCAGCATGGCCATAACCATTAAAATGATTAACGCGATCAATTTATTTTTTAGGGTTAGGCGGTTCAACATTGTTCAGACCCATGAAAAATCATATTTGAGTATTGGGCTCATTTAAATATTCCGGTTATAGGCATGGCCATGCGCACTTTTCAGCAACTTTAAAAGCGTTCAAACTTAGATTCATCTATATCCGTCACTTCTGTCTTAGGGGGTGACGATGCAGCCGGCTGACTGGTGACTGGCGAAGGCGTTGATACAGCCGGCTCTGCTGTGTGTTTTTGCGTAGCCCGCGAGGAAGTAAGACGGAAAAATGAAACCACCTGCTGTAAATTGGCAGATTGCGCCTGCATCTCTTCTGCGGTGGCAGCCAACTCTTCAGAACCCGCCGCATTTTGCTGGGTTACCTTATCCAGTTGCTGCATGGCACTGTTAATTTGCCCTACCCCACTGGACTGCTCTTCCGAGGCGGCGCTGATTTCTTGCACCAGTTCCGCCGTGCGAGTAATGTCCGGCACCATTCTCTCAAGCAAAGAACCCGCTTTCTCAGCCACCTTCACACTGTCACCTGTGAGGGTACTGATTTCAGAGGCAGCTACCTGGCTTCGCTCGGCTAGCTTTCTTACTTCCGCTGCCACCACAGCAAACCCCTTGCCGTGCTCTCCCGCTCGCGCCGCTTCGATAGCGGCATTGAGTGCCAGCATATTTGTCTGGTAGGCAATGTCTTCGATGATGGAAATTTTCTGGGCAATCTGGGTCATAGCGTTAACCGTGCCAGCCACCGCCTCTCCCCCTTCACCGGCGGCAATGGCCGACTCACTGGCAATCTTATCTGTGGTCTGCGCGTTTTCGCTATTTTGGCTAATGGAGGCACCCATTTCTTCCATGGAGGCACTGGTCTCTTCTACACTGGCGGCTTGTTCACTGGCTGCTTCACTCAGAGAGCTGGCAGTATCACTTACCTGAGCGGCGGCAGACGAAATTTGATCCGAGTTGCCTTGAATCTGCTGCACCACATCAATTAATTTTTGCTGCATATCAATCATGGCCGCATACACCCCTACCCTCATGCTCTTGTGAACGTTGCTCAAGTCCATAGTAAGGTCGCCATCGGCAATGGCCTCGGCCAGTACCCGCACTTCTGCCGGATCGGCCCCCAGCTGCTTCATGACATTACGTACAAATAACACCGCAATCAAAACGATAAATCCCACTGCCACCGCCATGGCCATGATGATGGCAAACTTAAGATCATTAACGGTTTTGAATGCCTCCTCTTCATCTATTTCCGCCAACAGTACCCAGTCAAGGCCTTTGATATTCAAGGGTGCATAGGCAGACAGCACATTGATACCCCGATAGTCAGGGGTGATCTCTGCTCCTTCTTGCCCGCTGATGGCGGCATTGGCCGTTTTACTATCAATTTTGGTGGCCAGTATGGTATTGGTATCTGAAAACCGTGACTGAGAGCGCATTAGGTTATCACTGCCCACTAGATACACTTCCCCCGACTCACCTAACCCTTCGGTTACCTTAAGACGTCGATTAATCTCCTCCACCGGCATTTGGAAAACCAGCACACCCAACATCTCGTCGCCATCAAAAATTGGTGAAGCAATAAACGCCGCGGCCGCGTTGTAAGATGGCACATAAGGGTCAAAGTCATTCACAAAGGTTTGATCCTTGGAGCGGGCATTGGCCGCCTTTTTCACCACTTGGGCAATGCCCGAGTTTTGATGGGCGCCGGAATATAAATTGGTGGCATAATCAATTTCCTTAAATACGGAATACACCACATCACCGGTGGCCTGATTCACCAAGAAAATATCGTAATAACCAAATTTCTCCAGATAGCTGCGCATGGCCGGGTGGTACCAGAAATGTGCCTTGGTATAGGTGGAGCCATCATCCGCATCATCCAGCTGAGACTTACTGCCCAATGGATGTTTGTTATCCGCCATATATAAATACTGGGCGATAATGCCCCCCTCTGAACTCGGCACTAACTGGGCCGACGAAATACTCTCTCCCGTCTCTTGCTTAAACTTACTGCCAAATTGACCATCGTAAAATCGTCTAACATCCTGTTTATATTGCTCCAGGGTATTTTTTTCGATTCCTAAGTCACTGGGTAAATCATCAAAACCCTCTTTTATTTCGCGCATCATTTCTATGGTCATCTGATTTTCAGAGAGAGTGATGACCTGGTTTTCGATCTGTTTAAAATAGTTTTCAATTTCATCTTTCTTGACGGTCTTGAGTGACTTGAGTTGATCAAACCCTTTAGAATGCAGTGCCGCTGCCGCACCATTGAGTGCATAAAGGCCGGTACCAATCAGTGGCACCAGACCGGCAAACAGCATGGCGATGATCAGCATCCATTTCATTTCAATATTTTTGAACATCACGTTCTCCAGTGCCTGTTTCCATGTTAAAAACTAATGAGTAAAAATCACTTTAATCAATTACGCTCTCGGATGAGTCATGCTGAATGCCTCCGATGATGGAAAGCTCATCGATGGACAATACATGTTCAATATCCAGCAAAATAAGCAACTTGCCATTCATCTTGGCCATGCCACTTATAAAATTTGTTTGAATCTGATTACCCAGGGACGGAGCCGCTTCTATCTCTTCCATGGGAATGTCGAGCACCTCATTGACCATGTCCACCGTGACGCCAATCTCTATTCTTAAATCGTCATTCTTGACCTCAAGAATAATGATGCTGGTGCGCTTTGTTTGCTGCATGACTTGGCCTGAAAAACGTTGACTAAGGTCTACCACAGGCACCACATTGCCGCGTAAATTAATGACGCCGGAAATAAAATCCGGAGTCATGGGCACTTCGGTTATATCGCCATATTCGATGATCTCTTTAATATTAAGGATCGCCAAACCATAAATCTTGCCACCCAGCATGAACGTAAGATACTGCTCGATCTCTTGTGAATGCAGGGCTCCACCTTCGAGGCTATCTTCTTGCACTTGCATCGCCTTCTCCCAAACGCCCCATTTTAATGAATGGTTTTAGCGGCAACGGCATCTATGTTGTCCCTATGAATAATTCGCTTCACCATCTCGGGAATGTCAATAATCATTGCCACTTCGCCACTGCCCAAAATGGTAGCACCGCTAATTCCCTTCAGGTTTTGAAAAACTTTGCCCAAGGGTTTAATCACGGTTTGATGCTCGCCTAATAATTCGTCCACCACAAAACCCGCTTTATTACCGCCAAAACGCACCACCACAATATTGTCTCGTTGCTCCGGGTTCCTTTGCGCGGCGCTCTGGCCCTCTTCAATCAGCAGGTCACCCAGATAACTGCGAGTGGCGTTGTACTCTTTAACCCCCAACATGCCTTCGGGGTCAGACTGAGAGCTTGCGACAGTTGAATGGGTTACCGAAAACATGTCTCTTAAATACATAAAGGGCAAAATTTCACCACGCAAGTTTATGTAATGGGCGTTTTCATCCTTGCTGCGCAGTGACTCATTTAATTCAATACATTCGTCTACCAAATCCAACGGCACAATATATTGGCCATCACCTACTCTTACTTGGAACCCATCAATGATGGCCAGGGTCAGTGGTAGCCGAATAGAGAAGGTGCTGCCCTTGCCTTCTTCACTTTCAATCTCCACATGACCTCGCAGTGCCTCTATATTTTTGCGCACCACATCCATGCCCACCCCTCGCCCCGACAAATTACTCACCGCATCGGCGGTGGAGAAACCAGCGGCAAAAATTAAGTGATAAATTTCCTGGTCACTTAACTGCTGTCCTTTAGCCACTAGGCCTTTTTCCATTGCCTTAGTGAGAATTTTTTGTTTGGAAAGCCCCCCGCCATCATCGCGAATTTGGATCACTATGCTGCCGGAATCATGGAAGGCATCCAGATTAACAACGCCCTTGGCCAGTTTACCTGCCGCCATTCTTTTATCCGGGGGTTCAATGCCGTGATCGATGGCGTTACGCACTAAATGCATAAGCGGGTCGGCAATTTTTTCAATGAGGGTTTTGTCCAGCTCGGTTTCGGCACCACTGATGCGCAGTTCGATATCCTTACCCAGGTCTCGGCTTACCTCACGAACCACGCGTTTGTAACGATTAAAGGTCTCACCTATTTGCACCATGCGCAGGCCCAATGTGGTATCGCGTACTTCCTCCACCAGGCGCAATAGATTTTCCATAGCTTCATTAAGGTCATCGTCTGCCAGCCGACGGGCATTAAGCTCGGAATTGGCTGACCCTATGACCAGTTCGCCCACCAGATTTACCAGGTTCTCCAATTTAAGCGCATTCACACGAATGGTTTGTTGCCCGCTCTCGCGCATCTTCTTCTGCTCAGCCTGCTTCTTAACGGCGGCATCCACCACCTCTTGCTGAATTACATGTTCATGCACCGCCACTTCTCCCAAGGGCGGCACTAACCCACCCTCACCTTGGGCGGTGACTTCATCGGTAAGTTTGTCCTGAGCATTCAATACATTTTGTTTTTCTTGCAAGGTAAGCGCGCCGCAGGCCAACAAAATATCGCCGATGCGCATGTCTTCTTCGGGCAGCTCTTCAATCATTTGTATGTAGTCGTCGATATGACTGTGGGGCGGCAGCACACTGATCTTGCAATCATCCTGCACAAATTCAAAGACCTCTTCCAAAGCCTCTTTGTTGGTGCTGGGGGCAAACAAGGATATTTCAAAACCCAGGTAACAGCTTTCAGGGTCAAATTCAGACCAGGCCGGTATGGCATCATCTAACAACACCACACTGGTGAGATTTCCCATTTTATTGAGATAACCAATAAAAGAGGCTGGATCCATGCCGTTACGCAGGGCATCAACACCAAACCGCAGGGATATATGCCAGTTTTCGTTTTCTACTCCGCCGTCAACCTTAGGGCCCTGGCCCGCAACGTCCACAGGGGTTTCTGCCACCGACGACTCTACTGGCTCCAGGCCCAGGTATTTGTTTAGGCGATTAATCAGGTCACTGTCGGTTTGTTTAAGTTCGTCACCCATGCCAGGTTCACCACTTAGGGCATGGGCTACTAGGTTCTCCAGGTGATCACGGCTTAACAAAAACAAGGAAACCATGTCATGGTCTACCTTGAGGGACCCTTCCCTTACTTTGCCCAACAGGCTTTCCACTACATGGGTAAATTCCACCACTATATTTAACCCAAATAGACCCGCCGAACCTTTAATAGTATGGAAAGTCCGAAACAGATCATTGATGCCTTCCAGAGTCTCGGCGTCATCATCCAAATTATCCAGGTTAAGCAACGCCTGTTCGGCCACGCCCAACAAATCTTCAGCCTCATCGGTAAAAATTTGCAGGCTTTCGTCACTCATTGTGATCTCCCGTGTTAAAGCGTTCGCTGAGGCCGTAGCTGGCCAACAATTGCGTCACCACCGGACTCACATGGGTCAAGCGCAGTTGCTTTTTTTCGAGCATGAGTTCACTTTTAAACGCCAGTAATAGCTGAACCCCGGCCGAATCTATTTCTTCCACTTGGGCCAAATTGAGTTCGAAGCTTTCATAACCAGCAAGATGGGCCGCTAAGCCTTCTTTTAGTGCTTCGATGGCATAGATGGTCAGATCTTCGGCGAAGACTAATTTGCATAGCCCTTCAACCGTCTGTTCACCTTGCTCCAATGTAACTGTCATGGTTGTGTCCTATCCGCTTTGGTGTCTGCTCCAAATTTTCTTAGGCTATTAATTTAGACACCACATCCAGTAACTTGGGAGGCTGAAAAGGCTTTACAATCCAGGCCTTGGCACCAGCGGCCTTGCCTTCCTGCATTTTTGATTGCTCGGCTTCTGTGGTTAACATGCACACCGGCGTAAACTTGTAATTAGGTAACTTCTTTAACTCTTTAACAAATGTAATGCCGTCCATGTTGGGCATGTTCACATCGCTCACCACCAGGTGAATTTTTTGCCCGGTAAGTTTACTGAGGGCATCTTTACCGTCACATGCCTCAATGACCGTATACCCCGCCCCCTTGAGCGAGATGCCCACCACGCTACGTACCGAGGCGGAATCATCCACGATTAATATGGTTTTCGACATCGTCCCATTCTCCTAACAAGGGCTATTATAAAAACACCACTTCACCATCATCCGATTCCTGAGCCGTGTCCTTAAGCTCAACGCCGGTGAGTTTACGGTGAATCTCCCGCTCACTGGTGGTGGTGTACTCGGCGGCCATTTTGTCCAGCAAGCTGTCTACATCCAGGCCAGGTAAGTCATCCAGCATCTGTGAGAGTGAGGTCAGATTGCCGCGCACATGACCCAGTACTTGTGACACTCGATCCTGAAACTGCATGGAAACCAGGGCCGTCTCAATATTGGTGGAGATGTCCGACGACAAACTCGCCAGATGCGCTGCTGCCTCGTCCCGTTGCCTATGGGTTTCGTTATGTTGCGTGATCACTTCCTGGATATGAGTGCCCGCCGCCTCGATAAGGTCGCTTTCGATGGACACGCTGGCTTCCGATTTTTTTTCCATGCGATTAAAACGGTCATTAATCTGCACCACATTATTAATAATAGCCTCGGCAATTTTCCCCGAACGATTTGCCAGGCTGCGCACTTCGTCGGCCACCACAGCAAAGCCACGACCCAACTCCCCCACCCGCGCCGACTCAATGGCGGCATTTAATGCGAGCAGGTTGGTTTGATCGGCAATACCCCTCACCTCTTGCGCCATGCTTTCCAGTTTTATGGTGAAGGCCAGCAGTTCATCAATTTCCTTTTTCGCCTCTTGCCTAATACCCACTAAAATAGTGAGGGCGGTTGAGATGCTGTATAAACGATTTTTGATCTGATCTACTGAAAGCTTATCGGGCTCGACCTCACTCGTGCCTATGTCACTTAAATTACTCACGATGCCGGCAAAACGTTGTGTTAATTCATCCATCTCTTGAGTGGTGAGGTTAATACAGTCAGTCACCTGGTGGGCCCATATAGGCAGGTGACAACTACCCAGTTTCTGCACCGATTCACTTAAACCTTCACTGGGCTGGCTTTGGTTTTGCAAAGCCTTTACCTGATTTTCAAGCCGGGTTTTATGCTCTGTTAGTTGCTGCAACGTCTTCGCGCGCGCAAGACCCAAGGCCAACTCCCCTATCACTAAAATAATGGCAGGCACTATGGAAAATAGTGACTGACTGAATATCACCAACAACAACGCGATCAAGCCAGCAACTCCCGCGGGGAGCTTGTGCCAGATAGCAGTATTCACTTCCACCACCACTTCGCTATTCAAATGAATGGCTACCCGATTTATTACTAATACATTAGGAATAGACCAGAACTGGGCACTTTGCGAGGTAAAAGGCGCCGCACAGAGCAAGATATTCGCAATTATTAAAGTAGATATTGAATATGCGATATTGCTGATAAAATAAGCACTAATAGATCTATATAATTTAAAAACGAGAGCCATGAACGCCCTACCCGAACTCGATTATGTACAGCCCTTTCAGGCTCTGCCCAAGCAGCTGTATAGCCAAGTAAAGCCGCAAGGTTTGTCCAACCCCAGACTGGTTATAGCCAGTGAAAGTACCGCTAACTTACTGGGTCTGGATATCAATACCCTCGAACAACCAGACAGCTTAAAGCTCATTTCCGGGCAAGCGCTGCTCAATATTTGGGACCCCATCGCCATGAAATACACGGGCCATCAATTTGGCCAATACAACCCGCAATTGGGTGACGGCCGGGGTTTGTTGATTGCCCAGGTTAATCACCAGGAGAAAATCTGGGACATGCACCTCAAGGGAGCTGGATCTACGCCCTATTCTCGACAAGGGGATGGTCGTGCGGTATTGCGCTCCAGTATTCGGGAATTTTTATGCAGCGAAGCGTTGGCGGCACTCAACATTCCCACCACCCGAGCCTTGTGTGTGGTGGACAGCGATACCCCTGTGTACCGTGAACAGCAAGAAAGCGGCGCCATGTTAATTCGGGTGACCCCCAGTCATGTTCGCTTTGGCCATTTTGAGTTTTGCTCCTTTGGCAATGAGCCGCCACTGCTGCAAACCCTGTGTGACTTTGTCATCGAGCAACATTACCCGCAGCTTATTAATCATGAAAACAAGTATCTGGAGTTTTACAAAATTACAGTACAAAAAACCGCCTCTATGGTTGCTAACTGGCAAGGCGTTGGCTTTGCCCACGGGGTTATGAA
>Ga0209396_1003953_pt1 | contig 14609 bp, 11 predicted proteins | sample GOMGulsemesocosm_6_FD_184638 | JGI IMG/M metagenome (GOLD analysis project Ga0209396, IMG submission 184638) | Methane-oxidizing microbial communities from mesocosms in the Gulf of Mexico - GOM8C Gulf of Mexico (SPAdes) (version 2) | ecosystem: Environmental > Aquatic > Marine > Cold seeps...
AAAGCCAATTCACGATTGTATTTTTTAGGGTCACCCAGTAACCAGCCGTTAGCCACTAACTGCTGGATCATGTCGTTTTGAAAAACGTATTCTGTGGACTTATCGCCGCCGTAGTAGGCCATGGTACTTCCTTATGAATCCAAGTCTTTTCGTAATGCGTCTCTAAATACCAATATCTTTTCCACTAACATTTCAGGTGCGTCACTACCAGTTAAATCATCTAGTTGCATTTCAAAGCTACAACCATAAATTCCACTTTCTTCATCGACGCACTCAATAACCGGTGATTGGCTGCATTCAAAATCTGAAGAATTACACCATATATCTTTATACCAACTCCGCGAACCTTCTTTATAGGCGTACTGAAGATGGCAGCGTAATACGCTTCTCGCATCTTCAGCGGACACCTTGAGGTCTAAAGGATCCATATTATCGTCGTCCCAATCACCAGAAACACCAGTATCGGTAATAACATGACAATCTAACAACCAATCACCTTTCGATTGCTGGTCGTTACTCTTGCCACAATAGAATAAGTAATGGGTACTTATTCCCGGTAGTAAATCCCACTCCCATGATTCAAATACATTACTTTTTTTATTGCAAGGTCGATTAAAGTCATGAGTATCCCACGAAAGGAAATTTAATCCCAAGCGCTCATCATTCGTTACTTCTTTAAGTAATTGAAATAAACGTTTGTAATATGCAACCGCCATGCGATGGGCAACACGAACCTGTTTAAACATTGCCTGGCTTTCTATTTTGTCCATAATTCCATTCCCTTTAGCTGCATACTGTTATCATTTAAATAGGTTGCCATATCAGGCCAATACAAATCATGACCTCGCACCCCGTAAAGATTCAATGACTTCAGCATATCTTTTAAAATTATTTTATCCTGCGCATTAACTGGACTAGATTTCAGTAAATTATAAATATAAACCGCTAACTGCTTCCACTTAACCGATGCCAGCATAAAGTGTTCATCATTTACTTTTGACTTCAGTTCACTTATTTCGGCATCGCTAACTTTATTGATTCGACCAATCGCCAAAAATTTTAGCGGCTTCACCTTAATTTCTTGCGCTAAATACCCTTCAATTTCTAATTGCCATTGATCAATATACTGGTCACCACCCTGTGGTGGCTTCACCTCAACCAAAAGATCAAAATCTTTAAACTTAATAAGCAAGTCAGGCTCTACAAATTCCCTCCCTTCACGTTCTGGTAAATCGTATTTAGGCCAGTAATCTATTTCTTCAAATTCGGTAAAGTCACCCTGCCCAGAAAAGCAGTGCTTTAAAATACGATGCTGATTTACTGGGGACAAATAAGAAAAACGAGAAAAGAATGAAGCCGTTAATAAATCTTCACGCTTTTGATATAACTGTTTCCAGCTTATGGATTCTTCACCCGAGCCCACGTTAACACGGCCCGCTTTTCCATGGATTATTGCATTAAGCATTTTTAGTGGTGTCCATTCCAATTAACGACATTAATCGCTTTAACCCACATTTTTAGCTTTATCGAATTCGATAAAACTGATTCTAATGAGCACACAAGTATTGAAAAACAAGTAGAATCTTACATTTATGCTAGCTTAAACAATTGTTTTATAATCACAAATAACTGAGTTTTATACGTATTATGTCAGTACTCTTGTAACTACTACTCTACAATTCGCTTATCTGTAATTTCCCCTTTCGCCCAGTCTACATTCATAGAACAGTCATCAAACTCTAATTCTTTATTTGAAATCATATTTTTGAATACATAATCCCTATAATAGCGTGATAACCTTCCGATTGTTTTTTCTGGGATAAACCAAAATCCAACAATAGACAATAAAGCAGTGAATATAACTACCAACAAATGATTCTCATTATCAAAATTTACGCCAGCATAGATCATCAAAGAAAATATAAGCAGAATGGACAGCATTTCAAATCGTTTTTTTGCTTTTAAAGCTAACTTTACCTGCAAACCAATCTTCCCTAAAAGAGCATTAAAAGATTCTATCTCTATTGACAGTATTTCTTGACGATGACTTTCCTGAAGATCATTAATCTCACTACTTCTTAGCTTTTCATGACTGAGTTCAATCCCCTTGATTTCAGCCGCTTTGTCCACCTCATGCTTTTCAATTAGCGAATTTTTAAGGTTATTTAAAACGTCCGGCGCATTATCTTGCGTTAGAAAGCTTGTATTACCTAGAGAGTGCTGCATCAAGTACTGCCCCGCACGCTCATCACCCATCAAAGATTCAAACAAATCAGCCTGTGACGAATCTACTTTGTCTAAAAAACTGTACATCTTTTTTACAACACCAGCGTTTGGCTCCAAAACTGCAGAACAGTTAGCAAGTAAAAGCTTTCTTGAGAGGTTTTTTCCTTTAGCACCAAACAAAACCATCAAAAGCCCTGATAAATATCGGCAGGACATGGAAGGAGGGCAACACCTCTCTTCAAGGAGGTCATTTCTAACCATAAATTTCATAGATATATCAGGAATAAAAGAGTTTTCTGTCAAAAATATATAATTCTGCTTATAAAAATCCTTCAAATGACTCTTAGTTCCATTCCTGTAGCGCATAGTCATAGCAATGGACTTAACATCACGCTCACGAGCAATCCTATTATAATAATCGCCTAAAGAGTTTGCTAACGAGTCCATCAAGCCCTCAGAAAAAAACTTTAATGATGTCGCATGGTCAATAGCTTTGAGTACCTTAATTTTATTGGTTCTCAGCGCCAACTCGGGATCATTAAGAATACTATTTAAATACACTGAAAACGAAGAATCTCTAAGCCGCCTCCCTGTAGCACCAAATGCTGTATTTTTTTTAAAATTCTCCGTAACAGCTCGCAAATTACCTTTCAGCTCATCGACTGAATGAGAAAAAACAGATAATGTAGCCCCATTTTCGACCAGCATGTCACAAAGATCCTTGGAGAATTCATGCTCTTTTGGGCATGATAAATTTAGATACTCCATTAAGAATGGCGTGTCTAAAATTATGTTTACTCTATTCAGATTCACACCTTCATCCGGCTCTTGAAAATTCAAAACCACCTCAGAAACTAAAGCGCCGGAAACAATACTAACAATAAGGTTATACAGATTTAAATCATTATGATACGCGCTAACAACAAATCCAGCGCAAAGAATATTCAATTTACTTCTTTTATTTGAAATATTTTTTTTATCTTCACTATCGTAACTATATTCATTAGGTTTCAAAGCTACAGAGATAAAATTCATATCAGTTAAATGATCAAGAAACGCCTCAGCCAATTCCTCCTTGCCAACGTCTAAATCATTCCTTAAAACTGAAGGTAATGCGTACTCAATAAATTTATCTGTAATGTCTCCTATATCCCTTTCCGTTATTCCAGTAAACTCTTCATCCATCTCTGAATACAAATACCTACACACTCCATCAGAAAGCATGTCTTTAATTAAAAAACCTCTTTTTACCAGTCGCGGCATCAAATCTCTAACTGCCAACACGGTTAGCTTCAAACCATAAAGATCATCAACTAAAGTGCAAAACTCAGATTCATCAAACGTCTTGCCAGACTTCATCCTAACAATAGGTTTGAAAATAGAGGCTATACCACCAATATAATCATTAGAATCAATACTTGCCTGCGCCAAATATGAAAATGATATTAATTTTCTTTTGAAACCAGACTCTTTATTATCAAAAATATCCATATCTATAATCCTTTAATTTTTTACAATTATTTTTCGGTAACGGCGGCAGTGGTTATAGCTGCACGGCTCCACTGTATTAAACCGATAGTTTTTTCCGCTTTGGAAACCAACTTACTCATGATATTTCCTTGTTCTTATTATCTATAACCAATGTCAATTTTACACTCTTACTTTACAGCGAAAGCATTTAATATCACTTGCAAAGTATCAGTAAAAAAATAACTAGATATCGCTACTAAACCTAAACCGTATGGAGCTAAAATATCTAACTGCTCTCTATTCGAGAAAAATGCTGAATATCGATGCTTTAGCTCCAGTAGAATAACCGTGAAATAATTTTCCCACCCGACCCTAACTTCAGCTCTATTCATTGTATGTTCATCATGGGCCCAATACTGTATTTTCCTTATTAGCGGAAATTGACACTTATAACTAAAGCGCCAGTCATATTGATTGTTATGACATTCCTCAGGTTCATATCCCTTAGGTGAAATATTACTTACCAAACCATTTACCGTTGAATCATAAGAATTAACAATATAAAAAAACGGCTCTTTATTTAATCTATTAATCCAAGCTTCATGGCACAGACGATGATACTTACTCGCGTAATTGTGATATCTAATCAAGAGAAAAATAGTTGCCAGAACTAAAAGTATTGCAATGCCACTCTGATTATCAAATTTCAGTTTAAGGATAAACGTATTAGCCTCTTCAACCTTCGCACCTGAAAAGGTAAGTGCTAACAATATTAGCGAGGTTATAGTCAAAAGCTTACGTTTTGATTTAAGCCCTTCATCCTGATCTATTAACTCGGTAATAGTTGGCTCTTTTTCTTTCTCTACCATTTATTTAGCCTCATCAACGTTTTCAATCACACTCGGACCTTGCCAATTACGCACGTCGATTTTACCGGTGACGGCGGCAGAGATTAGGGCGATTCGGCGCTCAGATAAAAGCCCTACAGCAACTTGAGCATTTGATAATAGGCTATCGAACTTATCTCCCTGTCTTTTCACTTCGCTTAGAATTTCTTTCTGCTCGACAAGAGTCGGGGGGTATGGAATCGGCAACTCTCCAATGATCTGCATATTAAGCCCATCCATCGTAGAACCCTTAGCCGCAAACAAGAGCTGAGACTGGCTAACATCACTTAAAATCGAAGCTTTAACAAAGTGAGGAAGTACTTTATCTTCCATAACTTTATACTTCACTAATCGAGGGTTAATAATACCACGCGCAATATTTTGTGGGGCAACCGAAACTTTACCTACAGTCCCCATAACACTAATCAGGATATCATTTGGGAACACTTCATACCTTCTCATTCCCTCAAACTTTGCTTCAGATATATAGTAATCACCAGTTGAAAGGTCATCAGGGATAACTTGCTGCTGCCCATATACCTTAATGCCAGAGGATGTATACATAGATTTTGTCAACGACGCCCCGAACGGACCAGCTGCGCTTTCTGCAACCAAATGTTTGAATCTAGCAACCGCCCAATGCTCCGGAACCTCACCTAGCCACTCAACACCAGAGTCGCGCATGGGGGCATCAGGGTTCAAGCCATTGGTTACGGCGTGGCTGATGACGGCTTGGCGTTTTTCTTTTAGCAGTGCAATGAGCTGTTTCTGTTTTTCGATCAGGGTGTCGATTTTGGCGGTTTCGTGGTCGAGGAAGTTGACTATACTTCCAAGTTCTTCGTTTTCAGTGCACCCGATTTTAATTCCACCAACAGTATCTGTATTTAAATTTAGCTGAGTTCCAAATTTCCCAAGCCCTTTGTAAGCTTGCTCACCCGCAAAAACATAAAACAAAAACTTACTTGGTATTTTTAATTCAGGAAAATATACAAATCCATCATGAATACATGCTTTCATCCCTGTGATACAAGGCTTACCTACTGTTCCCGCAATACTAAGAAACAAAGACTCCGGTTCAAGTTTTACACTTAGTAAGCTACCTAAAACAGACAACCTTTGAGGTGCCTTTGTTAAATACACATCAGACGCTGTTACATCAGCTATTCGTGTCCATACATATTCGCCTTCATCGTCAAAGTATTTTGGGTCATCAATTGGCCTAGGGGAGGCTCCTCGCTTTACAACGCTAAGGTGCTTTATTTGAATCACATCCCAATGACTAGGAACTTTCCCCAGCCATTCCTCACCTGACTCTTGATACTCAGGATAAGCCTGATATTTGCCTGACATTACGAATGTACCTCCTGAAGTAGGTTCATAATCTCGGCACTTACCTTATCCAAATCCGTATCTATCTCTAACAAATCCCTAGGCGGCTGGTACTGATAAAAATGGCGATTAAACGGAATCTCATAACCGACAATACCTATCTCGCCGTCTTGTGCATCGGTTTTGCTGGCATCTATCCAAGCATCAGGAACATGAGGCTGTACTTCTTTTATGAAATAGGCTTCGTTAAGTGAATTTACGGTTTGGCTTGGGTTCAGATTAACATTTTCATTATCACGTAGATCCCCATCGGGCTTGTATTCTACAGTCCGCCCATCAACCTCAAACAAACCATAAAACGGATTCGCTTTTGTCTTATGGACTTTCTTGATCACCTTCTCCGCTTCTGGATTTTTCCAGCTTACAGCAGTGGTGATGGCTTTTTTGTCTTTGGCTTCTAGCTTGATGCTTAGTTCTTTGCAGGCATTTTTAAGTACTTCTTCATAGGTGTTCATGTCGTCACATTGAGCTGTGCCTATGGTGGACTGGAGCGATACACCCTGAGCATGAAGTTGTGCATGGTAAACCCATAGCTTTTCGCTAATCAGTTCTTTAATTTTGGCTTCTTTTACATCGCTGAAATCGGTTTTGATGTGCTTGCGGATTTGTTCTTCGTGGTCGGCCAGTGTTTTGGCTAAGTCTACTTCTGAGTTAAATAGATCGTATTTATCCGCCAACCATTTCATGGGGGCGTTTAGGGGTTTGTTAGCAAAGCGTAGCTCGGCCAATAGCTCATCACTGAATTGATAGCTTTCGCGTAATGGGCGTTCGATGGTAATGCGGCGATAACCGAATTCATGGGTATCGAATATTTTACTGGCGAAGGTTTTTGGAGTTTCTTTTTTCGGATTCGCTGACTGACGACCACGGTTACTTTTAACTTCAGCAGGTTTATCTAGCTCGCGAGCGTCGACCACTTCAAACGCGCCAAAGGTTTTGGTAATGGTGGCAATGTCATCCTCACTCATTACATTACGCTTGCTGCCTAGGGATTTACGCATTTTACCGCATAGGTTTACGCCGTTTATTAGTTGCACCTTGCCTTTGCGTTCGGCTTGTTTGTGGTTACTGATGATCCACACATAGGTGGCGATGCCTGTGTTGTAAAACATGTCGGTGGGTAAGGCAACTATGGTTTCTAGTAGATCGCTTTGCAGTAGGTAGCGGCGAATTTCAGATTCACCTGAACCTGCACCACCGGTAAACAAGGGCGAGCCATTTAAGATGATGCCAATGCGACCGCCACCTTCACTTGTGTCGCGTAGTTTTTTAACCAGGTGCATTAAGAATAATAATGAGCCGTCGCTTACGCGCGGTAAGCCTGGGCCAAAGCGCCCATCAAAGCCTTTTAGGGTGTGTTCGTCTTTGATACTAGATTCGATTTTTTTCCAATCTACCCCAAACGGTGGGTTAGATAACATGTAGTCGAATTTATCGGCGTAGAGTTGGTCGTTAGACAGGGTATTGCCCAGTTTGATGTTTTTAACTTCTTGCCCTTTGATGAGCATGTCAGCTTTACAGATGGCGAAGCTTTCTGGGTTAAGTTCTTGGCCAAAGGTTTTCATGATGCCTTGTGGGTTAAGTTCGTGCAGGTATTCCATACCAGACGATAGAAAGCCACCTGTACCCGCTGTTGGGTCATATATGGTACGGATGATACCTGACTTGGTTAGGGCGTCGTCGTCCTCCATGAACACCAATGCGGTGGTTAGGCGCACGATGTCGCGAGGGGTAAAGTGCTCCCCTGCGGTTTCGTTTGAGCCTTCTGCAAAACGGCGGATTAGTTCTTCAAAGGTTAGGCCCATGTCGTGATTAGAGATGGCCTTTGGGCTTAGGTCGGTTTTGCGTACCTTTTGCACCACTTTGTAGAGTAAGTCGGCGTCGTTTAACTGGCCGATGAACTCTGCAAAGTTGAAGTATTCGAATATTTCGCGGGCGTCTTTTGAAAAACCTTGGATGTAGCTTTCTAGGTTAGCTTTAATGCCTGTTTCGCCCAATTTGGATAAATCCATTTTGGAGGTATTAAAAAAGCTTAAGCCGTCTTTGTTTTTGCTGGTTTTGGTGGCGCGCAGTAAAAGCTTTTCTTGGGCTTCTTCTGGCAGGTTCATTTTTTGAACCTTCTCAACCTCGGCCAGTACGGCATCTTTGGTTTCTTCTAGTACGCCTTCTAAGCGGCGTAACAGGGTAAACGGTAAGATGATGCGACCATATTGGCTTTGCTTGAAGTCACCGCGCAGTAGATCGGCTATAGACCAGCAGAAGGCTGCTAGGTTGTTAGGTGTTGATTGATCAGACATACGTTATATCAGCTTATATTTGTTAAATTTGGGGTGCATTGGCAATTGAAAACTGCATAAACATGGATAACTAAGACGTAAAAGCCAAATGACGGGATGTAGATAGGTCATGGCCGTCCTTAACCAATGCCCAAACAATCCTAAACCGCTGCATTTGTTTATTTATTGAACAGCTAGAGTAGTACTTTTGTTTGGTGGTCTTTTATACCTTGCTGGGCGGGTTTGGGCAATGACACTTAACTGATATGCCTGCTATACATAATATTTGGAAACGATGTAAGTAATCGCTATTAACCAACCTTGTGGTGCCCTGTGAGTGAGCTTTATTTTACTAGAGACCGCCTATATGAAGCGGTTTGGTCAAAACCTTTACCACACCTTTCAAAAGACCTAGACATTGCTAAAGACAGCATTGCTTTTGCTTGTACCGAATTAAAGGTTCCTAGGCCCGAATCGGGCTACTGGAACAAGATCAAAAAGGAACCTAGCCTACTCAAACCTTCCCTACCTTTACTGGTAAAAGACGGCAGGACCGGGTTTGACTTTACCCCGTATATTCTTGATGGGGTAACAAGGGCTGGCTTAGAGGATAAATTGGGTGCTTTGCATATATCCGTAGAAAAAAAATCCTTTCACCCCACCGTTAAAAGGAGCATTAAGAACTTTAAAAAAGCGACGCCTGATGACCGAAAGGTTTTAATCCCTGGCAACGATGAACATCTAGACATTAGAGTAACTAAAAAGTCATTGGATAGGGCGAATTCAATAATGAATACGCTTTTACACATGTTTGATACGCTTGGCTGGACTTTCACTATTGATACCGATCGCCGAACTAGCATGCACGTAAATGTTAACGGTATTAAAATTCGCTTCTATTTAATGGAGTGGATTAAAAGAGAGAACTACCAATTAACTAAAGCTGAACAATCAAGGCGTGACAAAGGCCATTTCGTTTACACGCATAAGTATTCACTTGTTGCCACTGGCGAGTTATTCCTGAAAGTTAAAAACACCTTAAACCGGCTAACCAAGAGCTCATTCAAAGATAGTGCAAAGATGACACTAGAGGAGCAGCTCATACCCTTTTGCTCTGCATTAGTGCCTATGTCTCGCAGTATTATGGCTAGAGACGCCGAGCAGGCGGAGCGGGACAGAAAGCGTAGCCTAGAGCGAAAGCGGGAACAAGATATAAGAGACGCTATAGAAAGAGAAGAAAACGCGCGCCAACAATTGAAGATAGACACTGAAAACTGGCATAAGGCCGAAAAGCTTAGGCACTTTATAAATGCCAAAGCCTTGACATCAGACTCGAACGAAATGAAAAAATGGGTAGAGTGGGCTAATCAATATGTTAATTCAATAGATCCGATTAACGACCCATTAGCAGATTAAAAAATCAAGAGTATTGAATAGCAAAACCTATAGATTAGCTACACTAAAAACATTGTGGCGATACTTTTTAGTCTATTAGTTAAGACTATCATGACGCTAGATGCGTGTTATTTATAGGCTGGGTATAACTCAAAAATTTCGGGGTAATAATCAATTAAGTCGCGTTCTAGTTCTTCAACTGGTAAAAATATATTATCTAGAGGAAAGCTTGAGTTTCCATCCACCCAATATAGCCCTAACAGCGGCTCCATATATTTTTCAGCGTCAACCCCACCAAAAAACTTCATATCCCTGTAGAGCGAGTCTTGATTTTTTAAACTATAACCAGTCTTTTTATTAAAGGCCCTTACTGCAAATAAGTCCCTTGCAATCTCACCCCTGTTACTGCCCGTAGTCATCTTACCTGGCAGCTCTAAGGCCTTCTTAAATAGGTTGTCAGCCTTATCTATATTCCCTTTAGATAATTCATGTTTAGCTTCAAATTGAATAAAATCTGACACTATATTTTCGTAACCATCAATGCCCTTAGCCTTTTCTAAAATACCATCCACTATTGATTCTGAATACGATGGGCGGTCTCGCTTAGTTTCATTATTGAGTAACACCGCCAACTGGGCAATATAATGATCAAGCCTCTTTGTTGGTGAAAGCGTCAATTCATCTAAGCGATGAAACCCAGCCTGTCGAACGCTTTGATTAACAGAGCGACTACACACTATTTTTATTAAGACTTCAGGCAACTCCTCCTCTTTAATTTTTGAAATAAACTCATTTATGGAGTATGTTTTTATATAATCATTAAAGCTACTGGTATTTAAGAGATATTCTTGAGTCGCTGAAATATAAGCTAAAGACAAATGAAACTCTTTTGTTGAGCTCCCTTCAAAACCTAAGACATCTAATATAGTATTTGGATCTAACACTCGCATCAGCGAATTAAGGTTATTTACCACCCTTTCAAAACCATCATACTGCCCCTTTCCACACAACACCTGAAGTAGTGTTATCTCAAATTCGTCAGGCACTTCTTCATCAAATACTTTGTCCTCACTAGAGAACAACGCCCAGCGAGTTTCTGGATTTACATCACACGAAACCTGATAGGTTAAATTATAAACATACTTAAAAACAGTAATCAGCTGTACTAATCTATTCTGTTTAGGGTCCCTACTTGTCGCGTTAAACGCTTTACCATCTATGAGCCTACCAAATCTTACATAAGCGTTTTGAAACGCCTGAGCAATACTAAAGAATCTAATAATGGTTTTATTATCTGGTTCCGCAAATCGAATAATAATAGCGTTAATAAAATGAATTTTGAGATCATTGCTGCACACACCCTTTAACACCTGATCAATTACATATTCACTCTCTATCTGTATCTCTGGGTATAAAGTCTTCCCTGTATGCCCTTTTTCTTTTACAAGTTTCACTGCTCGTGTAAACGTATCATCCAAAGTTTCATTTTCTTTATATTTAAACGTACCCTTAAAGTTTAAAGCCAAGTCATCACTAAAATAATCCTCAATCAATTTGGCGCTTTCTTTCCCTGTAGCTTTCTTCCAGTTTGATAGAGTCCGCTTAAAGCTCTCTCTTGACACCCCCAAACGCTTGGATTTCAAGTCTAGGTTATCTTTGCCATATATTTGATCTTCTAGAGGATTTTCTGAATCCAAGACCAAATCTTCCAGCCAGCTCCAAACTTGAGTGATTGGGAGGTGCAGTTCACCATCAATTTCCTCAGGCAGGTACCAAAACAGATTCGCAGGCATACCCTTATCCATAATGTCTTCACGCTGCCAAAAAGCAGCCAACTTAGCGAAACACGGTATATAAATGTGGGTGGCCAGTAGCCACAATAAATTCTGTTGACTTACAGGCCCAGACCACAAGGTTTGATTTAGCTTCAAGCTCATTACAGACCAGTCCCTCACTTGCGATTCAAATGCAAAAATGTCTTTTTCTGATAACCCCAAGTGCCTCACTAAATCGTCTTTCAGTTTATTGAACAGGCGCTTATGAACGCCCTCACTGCTTTTTACATGAATAAATTTCGATCTATCTTTCGTCAATGGAAGGCCAAAAGATTTCCTTATTTCTATTAACAATGTTTCAAAAGTAGGTACTGCGGCCATATTCATTCTCCCTAATAGGGCCACCCTAAGTAATTAGCTATAAACATTCAATGAAAGCTGCTCCTCACCCCCTAAACGAGGGCTGACGGATTTGCTTTCCTACCATGAAACCTAGCTTGCCCGCATAGTTGAATCATGAGAACAACGAAGCCCAGCCTCGCCTCTCAATTCCATATTAACTAGCGTGAATCTTTTAAATGAAAACTCAGACGATCGACCAAAGAAGTCATTCTCCAATATCCAGCGTGATATTAAACAGCATCGAACGTAAATCCAACCTGCCCAAAGCAGTCGCACAATTGAACTTTGACCGGCTAAAACATAAATACACCCAAAGCGATGAAGCAAGTATGTCTGAACATGACTGGGATAAATCAGAAAGAGAGTACCGCCGTTTTCTTGCTTTGAAAGTACTACACCCTGAAACGTCATTAGTACCAAGCAAGCAAGTAGATGAGGTTTGGCATGCTCATATACTTGATACAAAAGCCTACAGGGAAGACTGCCTAGCACTATTCGGCCGCTTTATGGATCACTACCCATATTTTGGTGTTAATGGAGAGGAGGACTACAAAATGCTGCAAGAGGCCTTTGCAGAAACCATAGATATCTATGAGGCGCAGTTTGGCTCCTACCCAAATCCCAGCCCATTGAAGGCATCACGATGCCAAGAGCACGCGTGCCATGTTCCTTCTACTTGCGCATGCCGCAGCGGTCCGGGGAATTGCAAATAGTTATTCGTTAATTAATGTGAATGTCGCTACTGATCTTAGAAAGAAAAGCCCTAGGTCAGTGGCCCGTCCTTTATTAGTAATTTTAAACAACAAAACAATGCTTTATTAAACTTACAATATGCCAGCTTTCTTCATTCCCTATAACAAGCTCAAGTTACACAAACCCAGTCCAATTAGGACTCGACCCATACTCCTCCTAGCGGCTTTATAGTGCATCAACATGATCAGCCCAGTTCTGTAGCCACAATTTACATTCTTTTTCGTATCCATGAAGGTTATAGGTACCCTCTATTCCTTTAGCTGAATGCCCTAGCGCAGCCTCTGCCACATCTCTTGGGCACCCCAAACGAGACAGACCGGTTCTTACTGTTCGCCGTAAATCATGAGGCGACCAATCTTCAATAGAAGCTAGCCACCGCTGAGCTTCTGAGAACTTGCGACGATTAGTTAAATTATCAGCATTTTTCAGCTGCCACTTAGTCTCAGACAATGACTTCTGTTGAATTGGCTTACCGGTGCGCATAGATGGAAATAAATAGGTTTCTGTTGTCAGTTTTAACTGCTTAAGGAATTCCAGTGATTGCTTGGGCAGCTGCACATATCTATCAGCGCCATTTTTAGGGTCACGGATATGCCACGTGGCTTTTTCAAAATCAATATCTCGCCACTGAGCATCACAAACCTCACCTGTTCGACTACCGGTCCATAAGGTAAAACGAAGAATGTTCTTCTGGGTTACCGAGTAACCTGACCCTGGTAACCACTTCAGCACCAACTTCAACTCAGGATCTGTGAGTACTCGCTTGCCTTTAGCAGATGTCAGTTTCAATTTAGCTTGCTTTAAACTTGCCTTAGCCAGTAATGCAGGATTAGCAAATTCATCATCAAAATGGCCCAGCCCAATTGCGTACTCATAGGCCGAGGATAGTTCGCGAACCACATTGCCCGCTTGTACATTGGCACCGCGTTCAACAACCTCCATAACCATATCGACAACATCTTTTCTGGTTACCTTATTGGCTGACTTCTGGCCCAGAACGCGAACAGCATCACCATATAAGGTACGACGAGTCTCTGCTTGCCCCTTAGGCTTGCGTGCACCCGCCACCTTTTTTTGTTTAGTTGGGTCCTTCTTATCAGAAATGTACCTATCTTCAATAAAGCCCTCCAGATAAAGCTCTACTAGGCCCTCAACTGTAAAGCTCTTAGTTTGTGCTACCTGTTGCAGTTCAAGGCGCTGTTGATCTTCTTGCTCTTTTTGACGAAGCCGCTCAGCTTTTGGGCATACACCTGATTTACGAAGGTTTTTGAGTTTGACCAGCTCAACTCGAGCCTCAGACAGTGAAATATTAGGGAAGTTACCTATTTTTATTTGCGTAAGCATGCCTGTTTCAGGGCTTTTATAGCGATAGGAGAAAGTCTTTAACCCTGTAGAGCCACACTTAACCCTCAACCCTGTATTTTCGCCATCATCAACTAGGACAGGAGCGCCCGGTTTAAGTCTTTTAAGTGTCAAAGGACCCAGTTTTGTAGCCTCAGGCTTAGGCTTACTACTCTCCTCTGGAGATAGTGATTTTGGGTCAATTTTGGTATTCTGTGCGGTATTCATAACATCAACTTAGTTGTGCAGTTGTAGGCAGGCATCCACCAGCAAAAGTGTAACTTTTACTAGTCCAGGTGTAACTTTACAGTAGGCCCTGAAAAGTTACACCAAAAGTTACACTTTTTGATCGGATTCATGCGTTTCTCTATGGAGTCATGTAGACCACCATGGAAAACAGATATATAGCTACACCCTTGATTTACAAGTACTTTATATGACAAATACAGCTAAAAGCCCCGTTAAACCTAAGGGTGATAAAACCGAACACACCCCTATGATGCAGCAGTACCACCGCATCAAGGCCGAGCACAAGAACCACTTAGTGTTTTACCGTATGGGGGATTTTTACGAGATGTTCCATGACGATGCCAAGCAGGCGTCACGCTTGCTGGACATCACCCTTACCGCCCGTGGCAAGGCCGGTGGCAATGCCATTCCCATGTGTGGCATCCCTTATCATGCCGCCGAAGGCT
>Ga0209396_1003954_pt1 | contig 14609 bp, 8 predicted proteins | sample GOMGulsemesocosm_6_FD_184638 | JGI IMG/M metagenome (GOLD analysis project Ga0209396, IMG submission 184638) | Methane-oxidizing microbial communities from mesocosms in the Gulf of Mexico - GOM8C Gulf of Mexico (SPAdes) (version 2) | ecosystem: Environmental > Aquatic > Marine > Cold seeps...
GTCTGTATGGGAAATATTTGTCGTTCGCCCAGTGCGGAAGCTGTTTTTAGACATAAAATGCAAGCACAAGGTTTGGCGTTAACAGTGGATTCTGCTGGTACTCTGGGGGCACATGCTAAAGAGAAACCCGATCACCGTGCTCAAAAAGCGGGTGTTGCACGTGGCTATTCCTTTGATGGCATTAAAGCACGTAAAGTTACGTTACAAGACTTTCACGACTTTGATCTTATTTTAGCGATGGATCATGACAATATCGAAGAACTTAAAAGAGTAGCGCCGATGGCTACTCAAGACAAAATTCATTTGATGCTAGATTTTGCCACAGAGCTTGAAGAAGAGCAGGTGCCAGATCCTTATTATGGTGGAGCCAGAGGTTTCGATTATGTTCTTGATTTAGTTGAAGCGGCAAGTGATGGTTTATTAGGAAAGCTATAAATTCACAGAGTTATCCTCAATGGTTAATGATTTTATCTGGCTAAGAGTGAATTATTAACCTACCAAGCACAGAGACACCAAAATTACAGACTAACTACAGGAATTTTTCAGCTAGTTAGACTAGTGTATGAATCACATTTATACTTTAAGTCCTCTTATTCCCATCTCACTACTGCCCATTAAACGCTGCCGGCCAAACTCTACTCAAAGTTAGTGAAACGATATGCCGAATATGTTCACCTGCCTAGGCCTGCCTCTCAACATAATAAAAATAAAAAGACGTTATAATTTTTGTTTTTCTTAATATGGACTAAATTTAAGTGATGGTGTTAAAAGTTCTTTCAAATTATTCATACCCGAAATAACTCTATAGGCTTAAAGCATAAAATGAAAATAAAAAGATTACTCATAATTGTACTAATTTTCATGTCCATTTCCCCCATTATATTCAGCTATTATTTCATATCAGCAGAAAGCAAAACACTGCTTCATGATAATAGTATTTCAATACTGAATGACATCGCCATCTTGCAGCATAAGCGGATACGTCAATTGTTAGTGAGTAAGAAAGAATCGGTAAACTTAATTGCTAGTCGAACACAACTAAGATTAATAGTAGAGCGTATTCAAAAAATCGATTCAACAGAGAATTTGAATCAATTATTAAAGATACTTGAAGACGCGAAAAATTCTGTAAGTAACATAAAAAAACTATCTATCATATCTCTCGAAAGGAACATTCTTGTTACTACTGATATCGAGTTAACTCCTCAACATCAAGATACCTTTACTTATTCAAATAAAACAAAAGATGATTTTTTTAATATCCAAATTTTTAGAGGGAACCAAGGTGGATTAATAATAGGTTTTTTAGAAAACCTTTATATAGAAGATAAACTTATTGGTTATATATCTGTTGAGTTTTCCAGCCAAGAGTTACTTAATATTATCTCAGATTACACAGGGTTAGGGCATACTGGAGAGGTAGTACTCGCGGGTAAGGATACCGAAGGTAATACGATCTTTTTAACGCCAACTAGACATAATAAAAACTCGGCTTTTAATATTATTATCCCAAAAGATAAAATAGATATCCCGATTATATTTTCCATGAAAGGTGAATCGGCGATATTAAAGGATTATGTTGATTACCGGTCTGTTCCTGTACTTGCTATATCTCATCACATACCTGAGGTGAGTTGGGGCATGATAGTTAAAATAGATAGTAATGAAGCGTTTGAAAAATTAGATTCTTTACTCTCTTTTATGCTTCAGCTAACCATTCTACTCATTAGTATTGCTATTGTTATATCCGTATTTTTAAGTAAAAAATTATCTGGGCCTATACAGGCATTGCAAAAGGTTGTTATTGGTATTAACCGAGGAGAAATTAACTTAAGGGCTGCAAAAACTAAACTATTCGAAATAAATGAACTTGGCCAATCATTTAACAAAATGTTTTCAGCTCAATTAGTTGCAGATGTGGCATTGCATGATGCTATAAAACAGTTAACCACTATGAATGGGCAATTACAATCGGAGGCTGAGCGATTCAAACGGTGGAAAGAATCTAATTTTATCGGCATTGTTCATTCTGACGCAGAGGGTAATATATTCGATGCAAATAGTGCGCTGTTGAACATGTTAGGTTACAGCCAGGTAGAGTTGATAAAAGGTGATATTGATTGGAAAAACTTAACACCTAAAGAGTTTCTTCATTTAGATATGGCAGCCATAGAAGAAGCACAAGAGAGAGGTTATTGGACACCATTTGAAAAAGAGTATTTTCATAAAGATGGCCACAGGGTACCTATTCTTATTGGTGGTTCATTATTTAAATATGACTCAAAAGAATTTATTGTTTTTATCATTGATTTAACCGATAGAAATATACAATTAGATGCATTAGAAAAATATAAACGCATCATCGAAGATTCAAGTGATTTGATAGCCTTTATCGATAAGAACTATCGGTTCAAAATGGTTAATCCTACTTATTGTAAATACCATGGGATACCTAAAAATAAGATAGAAAATCATTATGTTGGTGATGTCCTAGGTGATAAATTTTTTCAAGAAATAATAAAACCGTTAATCGACCGTAGTTTATTAGGTGGAATTACCAAAAGCTCAGAAACTGTTAAGTTTAGTGCTTTAGGGGAAAGGTTATTAAATATAACATATACCCCTTATAAAAATGATGAGGGCAATATTGAAGGTCTTATATTTAGAGGGGAAGATATTACTGAGTTAGAAGAGCATCGACAGTTGCTTGAATCTACCAAAGTAGAACAACTACAAATTATTAATAGCATGCTAGAAGGCGTGTTAACAACTGATAATAGTGGTGTTATTTTAACATTTAACCCAGAAGCCGAAAATATATTCGGTTATAAAGTCGACGAAATAGTCGGTAAAAATGTCTCTTTACTAATACCGCATAAACATGCTGTAAAACACGATAACTACTTGATAGGTTACTTAAAAGGCAATGAATCAGCTATGGTTGGTAACCGTCAAGGACGCAGCGTTCTTGCTTTACATAAACAACAATATGAATTCCCTCTTAGAGTTTCAATTGCTGAGTTACCATCGAACCAACAAAGTAAAGCAAGGTTCATCGCAAACTTTCAAGATTTGACAGAAGTCGAGCAACAAAATGAAATTATAAACCGTACTTTAAGAATGGAGTCATTAGGCAACGTTATCGGCGGGATTTCTCATGATTTCAATAATATATTAGGCATAATTACCGGGTATTGTAGCTTGCTTTTAGATTCCCCAACCACTGAATTGGATAAGCGCTATTTGTCGACAATATCGACAGCCAGTGAAAGAGGGGCCAAATTAACTGAAAAATTATTATCCTTTACTAAAAATCAATCTTCAGATATTAGCTTGTTATCACTCAATGAAATTATTGTAATGAATCAGGATGTGATAGAGAGGCTGCTCACTAGCAAAATATCATTACAATTAGCTTTGGAGTCTAAGCTACTATTGACCTGTGTTGATAAAGGTTTGTTAGAAGATTTATTGTTGAATATGTCAATTAACGCCATGCATGCAATGCCTGATGGTGGTAAATTACAGATTGAAACGACCAACACAGTGTTGAGTAATAGTGATAAGTTTGATTTGCCTTTTCAAGCAGGTAAGTATGTGAAAATCACTATTGAAGACAATGGTTGTGGTATGAGTAAAGAAGTGTGCTCTCAAATATTTGAACCTTTTTATACTACAAAAGGCAGTGTGGGGCATGGTCTAGGTTTATCACAATGTTATGGTTTTGTTAAATCAAGTAATGGGGTAATAAAGGTTGATTCTGTTATCAATCAAGGTTCAATATTCTCCATCTACTTTCCTGTATCTGAAGCACAACAAGATACTGTGAAGTTAACTAGTGTTATTAGCCAAAATAAGTTTGATGCGAAAAATTACACGCTACTCATTGTTGATGATGAAAATGAAATTCGATTATTAAATAGTGAGCTTCTTAGCAATGCAGGTTTTACTATTTTTAGTTTTGACAATGCAGCAGAAGCATTGGTGCTTTTGGGTGAGCAACATATTGATATGATAGTCACTGATGTGGTCATGCCTGAAATGGGCGGAGGGGAATTTATTACTAAAGCAAAAGCCTTAGTTCCAGAAATAAAGTATCTTTTCGTCAGTGGTTACCTTGATGAAAAAGATACAACAAAAGCTCAAAAAATAACACCCTTGTTAAATAAGCCGTATAAAGGAAGTGAACTAATTTCAGTAATCGAATCGATAATTCAGCAATAGTACCAATTCCATTAAATTATTGCCCACTTGTACGGGTTTAAATAATCCAGGCCTGCGTTGCTCTCAATCCCAATAGCGAGCTATTACTCAATCAAGCGCCTTGCCCTGATTTATTTATCCTACCCACAACAAGATCACAGACTTAGTGGAAAGGGTATAAATATCATTTAGGGTAATAAAAAAGGGATCAATAAGATCCCTTTGGTAAGTGAATATGTATCTATTTGCTAATTTTATTTAAGCGAACCGTGTTTTCACTGCATCAGCCAATATAGATAAAATATCGTCACTTACTGTTAAATCAACACAAGCATCAGTTATACTTTTTCCATAAACTAACGGCGTGCCTTCTTTGACTGCTTGATTACCTTCTTCTAAAAAGCTCTCAATCATTACTCCAAACAAACTTGCTTCACCTTGGCTGATTTGCTCTGCTAAAGAGCGAGCAACATCAATTTGTTTGTTGTGATCTTTAAAACTATTGCCATGGCTGCAATCAACCATAATACTTTGAGGTAAGCCAGCTTTATCAAGTTTCGCGCAAGTGTCTTTTATATCATCAGCATGATAATTAGGTACTTTACCACCACGTAGAATTACGTGAGCAAATGGATTGCCGTGGGTTTGGTATATACACATTTGGCCACTCTTATCTGGCGAATATAAAACATGCGGTACACTTGAGGCTTGAATTGCATCGAGTGCAATTTTTACGTTTCCGTCAGTGCCATTTTTAAAACCAACAGGACAAGATAGCGCAGAAGCTAGTTCACGGTGAACTTGGCTTTCAGTAGTACGTGCGCCAATAGCGCCCCAACTTATTAGGTCTGAGATATATTGACCGGTAACCATATCTAAAAATTCAGTACCTGCAGGTAAGCCTAAATCATTAATTTCAACTAATAAATTGCGTGCTAGCTTTAAACCTTTAGCAACGTGAAATGACTTGTCTAAATCAGGATCGCTAATTAACCCTTTCCAACCAACAGTAGTGCGAGGTTTTTCAAAATAAACACGCATAACAATGAGTAATTCATTTTTATATTTGTCACGTAAAACAGTTAGCTTTTTCGCGTAGTCAATAGCCGCTGTTGTGTCGTGAATAGAGCAAGGGCCAATGATGACTAGTAAGCGCTTGTCTTGCCCACTAATGACAGCTTCGATTTCTTTACGGCTTTGCATAATGAAGTTTGCAGTAGCAGTACTTAATGGGATTGTTTCAGCAAGCTGCGCTGGAGATACTAAGTTTTCAATAAGTGTGGTGCGTAATTCATCAGTTTTAATGGTCATGAAATTCTAATACTTGTTTAATTTTAAATTGTTTCAGTTTAAGTGTAGTTAAGGTATTGCTTAGTTTGAGTTCAACATTTTTATGAACCAGTCCCTTACTACACATAAACTAATTTATGCGCTAACATAGCTAAATTAGTCACTAATGTGAACTGTTTACTCATATTAAATTAATATAAAGCAATAAAAATGGAATAAGATACCGGTAAATTGATTTTAGACATTTATTTTAATATTTGTAACGCTGTAAACCTGTTTCAGCAAGTATCTTTGCGGTAATTTCTTCCACCGAAAACTTGGTTGTGTTAATGAAAGGTATCTTCTCGTTTTTATAGAGTTTTTCTACCTCTCTTACCTCCATACGACATTGCCTAGCAGAGGCATACTTACTGTTAGCCATCCTACCTTCTCTTATATCAATGAGTCGTTGTGCATCTATGGTTAAACCGAATAATTTCTTATGAAAAGGTTTTAAGAAAGTGGGGATTTTTAATTCTTCCATATCATCATCGGTAAATGGATAGTTGGCAGCCTTAATGCCGTATTGCAATGCCAAATAGAGTGAACTAGGGGTTTTGCCAGACCGTGATACTCCGACTAAAATAACATCAGCATCTTCATAGTCAGTGATATTAGAGCCATCGTCATTGGCTAAAGCGTAGTTTACCGCTTCAATACGATAATCATAACTATTCTCATGAATACTATGGGTTCTATGCGCTGTCGGCTTAGCTTTGATTGCTAGTTCTTTTTCAAGGGGAGCAACAAAGGGTTCTAAAAAGTTATAAATGACGGCGTCACAACTATCAATAATTTCACGAATGTCATTATTAACAAAGGTGTGAAATACCAAGGCAGGTTGTCCGGAACGACTAGTCGCTTTGTCAATTTTTGCTTTTGCTTCGTGCGCTTTTTCAATAGTCTCGACAAAGGAAATGGTGTGGTGTTCAAATTCTGTAGGGAAAAGTGATAGCAGTGCATGTCCAAAAACTTCAGATGTTATAGCGGTTCCATCGGAGATATAAAAAGCTGATCGCATTATTAATTCTTCTTATTTAAATGATGAGTTGAATAGTTATTTATTAGTAGTGAATTTATCATGAAAGTTAGACTGAAAACTTTTAACTTATATTTCTTTTTGTCTTTTAGTTTGTACAACTGGCAGTGTAGAATGTATTAAGCTACAAATAAATAGATAAACAAACAATCAAATTTATTTTTTAATTGGAGAAGTGACGTGCAAGAAAATGTTCTTTGGTATCAAAGCTTAGGCATGAACGATGTAGACCGCGTTGGTGGTAAAAATGCATCCCTTGGTGAAATGATTTCTAACTTGGCTAATGTTGGCGTGCAAGTCCCTACTGGATTTGCTACTACGTCATTTGCGTTTAATGAGTTTTTAGAGCAAAGCGGTATTAATGAAAAAATTTATCAATTACTTGATGGCTTAGACGTTGACGATGTTAACGCTTTAGCCAAATGTGGTGCTGTTATTCGTCAATGGATTGTCGACACGCCATTTCTTCCTCAAATGCAGAAAGATATTGAAGCTGCATACGCTAAACTTGCTGGCGACTTCTCTGACGATGCCTCTTTTGCGGTACGCTCATCAGCTACGGCTGAAGACATGCCTGATGCGTCTTTCGCTGGTCAACAAGAAACCTTTTTAAATGTACGTGGTTTTGATGCAGTAATGGTTGCCATCAAACATGTATTTGCATCACTATTTAACGACCGAGCTATCTCATACCGTGTTCATCAAGGTTACGACCATCGCGGTGTTGCCTTATCTGCTGGTATTCAGCAAATGGTGCGTAGTGATATTTCAGCTTCTGGTGTTATGTTCTCTATTGATACTGAATCGGGCTTTGATCAAGTTGTCTTTATAACTTCAAGCTTTGGTTTAGGTGAAATGGTAGTGCAGGGTGCTGTTAACCCAGATGAATTTTATGTTCATAAGCCAACATTAGCGAAAGGTAAACCTGCGGTAGTACGTCGTAATATCGGTAGTAAAGCCATTAAAATGGTGTATTCAGACAGCCAAGAGCATTCGAAGCAAGTTGAGATTGTTGATATTGATGAAGCCGACTCTAACCGCTTTTCATTAACCGATAGCGAAGTTGAAGAGCTAGCTAAACAAGCGGTAATTATTGAAGAGCATTATGGCCGAGCAATGGATATCGAGTGGGCTAAAGATGGCTTAGATGGTAAGTTATACATTGTTCAAGCACGTCCTGAAACGGTTAAGAGTCGTGAAAATGCCAACGTAATGGAGCAGTTCCAATTAAAAGCGAATGACAAAGTAGAAGTCGTTTGTGAGGGTCGCTCAATAGGTCATAAAATCGGTAGTGGTGAAGCGAAGGTTTTATCATCTCTTGCTGAAATGGATAAAATCCTACCAGGTGATGTATTAGTTACTGATATGACAGACCCTGATTGGGAACCTATCATGAAACGTGCATCAGCAATTGTTACTAATCGTGGCGGCAGAACTTGTCATGCAGCTATCATTGCCCGTGAAATGGGTATTCCAGCGGTTGTTGGTTGTGGTAATGCTACTGAGCTTATTAACGCAGGCGATAACGTTACTGTTTCGTGTGCTGAAGGTGATACCGGTTTCATTTACCGTGGCAAATTAGATTATGACGTTAAAACGTCTGAAATTAATGATATGCCAGAGTTACCTCTTAAAATCATGATGAATGTTGGTAACCCGGATCGAGCTTTTGCTTTTGCCCGTCTTCCTCATGCTGGTATTGGTTTAGCGCGCTTAGAATTTATCATCAATAAAATGATTGGTATTCACCCTAAAGCACTGCTTAATTTCGATACGCAATCGGCTGACTTACAAGATGAAATCAATGACATTATCGTTGGTTACGATAACCCTGTTGAGTTTTATATTGCTAAACTAACTGAAGGTATTTCAACTTTAGCAGCAGCATACTCACCAGAAAAAGTGATTGTTCGCATGTCTGATTTCAAATCAAATGAGTATGCTAACCTTGTTGGCGGCGAAGCGTATGAGCCACACGAAGAAAACCCTATGATTGGTTATCGCGGCGCAGCGCGTTATATCTCTAAAGATTTCAGAGATTGTTTTGCCCTTGAATGTGAAGCGATAAAACGTGTTCGCAACGACATGGATTTAACTAACGTTGAAGTGATGATCCCGTTTGTACGAACGCTTGAGGAAGCTGCTGCGGTTATAGATATTTTGGCTGAGCATGGCTTAAAACGTGGCGAAAATGGTTTACGCATTATTATGATGTGTGAGTTGCCTTCAAATGCATTGTTAGCAGATCAGTTCCTTGATTACTTCGATGGTTTCTCAATCGGTTCAAACGATTTAACGCAATTAACCCTTGGTTTAGATAGAGACTCAGGTTTAATCGCGCATTTATTTGATGAACGTGATCCAGCAATTAAAATACTATTAGCGATGGCGATAAAAGCCTGTAAAGCACGTGGGAAATACGTGGGTATTTGTGGTCAAGGACCTTCAGATCATGAAGACTTTGCTGCTTGGTTAGTAGAGCAGGGCATTGATAGTGTTTCGTTAAACCCCGATACAGTATTACCAACTTGGTTATACCTTGCTGAGCAATTAGCTAAAAAAGGTTAAACCTGTAAATAAAATTAATAGCCAAAGTTTATAACCAAACCTTAGCTATATTGAAAACACGTTAATCTCTTATTGAGTTAACGTGTTTTTTTATGGGTAAAATAAGGAATCATTAGGATACTTTATTGAGCTCAAAGTGAAGTAGGGTTTTAATCTTTATTGTCACTGGATTTGAGCTATGCGATTATTCGATTGATTATCGCCTTATTAGGGCGTTTTCTTTTTGTTAAATACATATTAAATCTCAGTAAGCTAGAGTAACGTCATACTCATTTAATCCATTAGAGCTATAAACAGATATCATGACCAGAAAAATATTATCACTGAACGTTAAAAGAAAAGTAGTCGCTAAACCAATAGTTGAAGTGGTTCAAAATAAGCCCCATGTTGACCCACAAAAGCGTTTTTTAAATGGCACAGCCATAAACCCTGATCAATGTATTCGCCTAGAGTTAGGCTCACCACAACTTTCTACGCGCGCAATGGATATATTTACGCCCATTGGAATGGGACAACGAGGTTTAATTGTTGCGCCACCAGGGTCTGGAAAAACGACCCTGTTAAAGCACATTTGTCAGGCAGTAGGTAAAGCGCATCCAGAGATAAAACTTTATGCATTACTCATTGATGAGCGCCCTGAAGAGGTGACTGATTTTAAGCGCAGCGTGCCAGCAAAAGTTTATGCCTCATCTACAGATGAAAGCTATGACCATCACGTTCGTGTCGCCAATGATCTCCTTAATGTCGCGAGAAAAGAGGCAGGTGAAGGTCACAATGTCATGATTGTGATTGACTCTTTGACAAGACTCACGCGAGTTTACAATGCCAATCAAAAGAGTAGCGGTCGCACCATGTCAGGAGGTATTGATGCCAGAGCGATGGAAATACCTCGAAAACTTTTTGGTACAGCTAGAAATATAGAAAATGGTGGCTCTATCACTATTCTTGCCACCGTACTTGTTGATACGGGCAGTCGCATGGATCAGGTAATCTTTGAAGAGTTCAAGGGCACTGGCAATATGGAGGTGTTTTTATCACGAGAGGCTGCTAATCAGCGAGTTTTTCCAGCGTTGGATATTGCTAAAAGTAGCACTCGCCGCGAGGAACTTATTCTCAATTCGAAGGAGCTCGAAAAAATCAGAGTTTTGCGTAGAGCACTCACCGATCTTAAACCTGTTGATGGTGCAAGGACACTTGTTGAATTACTTGAAAAATATCCAACGAATGCTGAGCTATTAAATCGTTAACTAATCCTACATGTAACATCTAATTATAGAGGTTAATTATTGAGTTTAATTGCTTTTGAGGCATAGCTGACAGTTTGGGGTAATAACTCAATGTCAGCTTGCCTGTATCATCGTTATCAATAACAAAATAGTCTAATGAACCTTTGTAAACAAAACTGTTTTTGGATATTGGCATAACTTCATAAGGTAATGAATCATCTCTTCTCGTATAGATAAGTCCTTCTTCCACGAATAAGGTTCGGGTTGAGTGATTGTCTATTTTATACTGTCCTAAAAACTTATTAAGTTGGCTTTTTTCCATTGCAAAGGGGGCATAGTCAGGGTAACTAATACCTAATATCTCAGCAGATAATAACAGGGTTAAATTGAATGGCTTAGAGGAATAGTCATTGCTTAGTACAGCAATGTAAATGTCTTCTTCTGGAAAATAAACGGCAGTTGTTTTAAAGCCAGGAGTACTTCCTTGATGAATAATTGCCTTATGTTTATGGATTTTAGTATTATTTAAACCAAATCCGTAACGAGAGAAGCTTCCATCATTTAGTTTAAACCCTGTAATCATCAATTTATAGCTTTGTTCTGAAATCAATAACCCTTGGCTCAAGCTGCGATACCAAATGGCTAAATCATCAACGCTAGACACTAAACCTCCGGCAGCAAAAGCCCATGAGACATCAACAGGTTTTGCTTTTTTAATACCCGATTTACGTGTTCGGTAATAACCCATCACTTCTTTTGAGTTGTTTTTTTTACTGCCATAATAGCTATTATTCATGCCTAATTTGTTAAAAATGTTAGTTTCTATGAATTGACTATAGGTCTGTTTACCCACCACTTCGATAATTTTACCGAGTAATAGATACCCGCTGTTTGAATAGCTCATCTGCTTGCCAGCAGGGAATTTAATATTTTCCTTCATCAATAAAATCATTAGCTTATCTAACGAAATTGCCGCTTCTCTATGCTTAGCTATATTTTTAGGGTTTCTATACAATCCAGAGGTATGGCTCATCAAGTGTTCAATGCTGATATCGCGTAGTTGTGGTGCTAAGTTGGGTAAATATTTGTATACCTTATCTGCAATCGATAATTTTCCTTGTTCTTGTAACATCAATATAGCTGCACTGGTAAATTGCTTTGTGATTGAGGCAAGTTTAAATTCACTGCTAGTGGTAAGTTCTCTTGAAAGCTTAATATTAGCTTTACCGCGAGCGCCGCTATAAACAGTTTTCCCAGCCTTGGTGACGATGACAGATACGCCTGGCCCTTTTTCATCGATATGATTTTTTAATAACTTATCGAAATTTACAGTATTGCTTGCCAAGCATTGACTTGAAAGCACAAAAACAGTGATTAAATATAGTTGGATAAAACATGTTTTCATTACTAACATCGTAAAATATTCCTGTTATATGGATACTGATTTCAAGCAAGGGAAGGGGAGACGAACTCAGAAAATATTTGGCTCGGGTTGTCGAGATGTTTTGTTGAAATTAATCATAAGCTAAAACAAGGTGATAGGGAACGTAGGTTTCCAATTTTAATACTTCCAAGTTATTCTTGGGTTGTTGTACTTTGCATAAGATACCTAATCTTTAGTTAAATTTTTGGTGCCCGTTAAACGCTTTAGAAATCTTGGCTGATAAGTATGATCGTTTATACAGGGCATGTAATTGACATATATATTCAATAGCATACTGACTCAGAGTATAAAGCTCAATAGCGAGCAGAAAAGTATAAATTCAGGGTGTGATAACGCTATGTAAATTTAAATAACGAGGACTATTTTTATGCTATTTATATTTATAAGGTCATATAACACAAAAGAATAAACGCATATATAATGCTAGATTCACTCCTCTTAATCATTGAGGTATACTCATGTGATTGAATAGCAGAAATACTGCTTCTACGATAATCTACTTGAGATCTGACATGACTGGCAATTCTGAACAACTTTCCTTAATCCAAGATTTAAAAACAATCGTGGGTGCCAAACACCTGCTTACTGACTCAGTAAAAAAACAAGCCTACACTAAAGGCTTCCGGTTTGGCTCAGGTGAAGCTATTGCTGTTGTAAGGCCCGAGAGTTTGGTAGAAATTTGGCACGTACTTAAAGCCTGTGTTAAGGCTGATGTAGCTGTTATTATGCAAGCCGCAAATACTGGTCTAACGGGAGGGTCAACGCCTAATGGCAACGATTATGACCGTGACATTGTTATCATCAGTACTATGCGTATAGATAGCATTCATTTAATTGATGATGCAAAGCAAATTGTCGGTTTAGCGGGTAGTACCTTATTTGGCTTAGAGGATGTTTTACGACCTTATGGCCGCGAACCACATTCGGTTATTGGCTCTTCTTGTATTGGCGCTTCTATTGTTGGCGGTATTTGTAATAACTCAGGTGGTGCTTTAGTACAAAGAGGGCCCGCTTACACTGAGCTTTCTATTTACGCACAAATAGATGAGCAAGGTAATTTATCACTGGTTAATAACCTAGGTATTGATTTAGGTGATAGCCCAGAAGAAATCTTAGCTAACTTACAGCAAAAAAACTTTACTGAAAAAGATGTTGGATTCCCGTCAAAACGTGCATCAGATAATGAATATCATGAACGTGTTAGAGAGATTGATGAAGATACGCCATCGCGTTACAACAATGATGGGCGTCGTTTGTATGAATCTTCTGGTTGTGCTGGCAAGTTAGCGGTTTTTGCCGTTCGTATGGATACTTTTGCTATCCCTGAAAAACAGCAAGTTTTTTATGTCGGCACCAATGATCCTGCTGTTCTAGCAAAAATTCGAAGAGATATGTTATCGACATTTAAATCATTGCCAGTATCGGGAGAGTATTTACATCGTGACTGTTATGACGCTTCAAAAAAATACGGTAAAGATTCATTTTTAGTGATTGATAAGTTGGGCTCAAAATACATGCCCAAAATGTTTGCTATTAAACGAACAGTGGATCGTTATGCCGATAAAATAAAGTTTTTACCGAGCAAATTCTCTGATCGTATGATGCAATATATGAGCGCTTTGTGGCCAAACCATCTGCCTAAACGTATGGACGATTATCGAGATAAATACCAGCATCACTGGATCATTGAAATGAGCAATGAAGGTGTTGATGAGGCTAAAAATTATTTTGACAACTTCTTCGCCTCAAATGAGGGCAGTTATTTCGAATGTACCAAAGAAGAAGGTGAAAAAGCTATTTTACATCGATTTGTTGCCGGTGGTGCCATTGGGCGTCAGCAGTTAATGAACAGCAAAGAGCTTGGCGCTATCATGACTATCGATGTTGCTTTTCCTCGTAACGAAAAAGATTGGTTTGAAACCTTAGCCCCTGAGCTTGATGAGTTAATTGCGGTAAAACTGTATTACGGACATTTATTTTGCCATGTAATGCATCAAAACTATATTCTTAAAAAAGGTGTTGATGCCAAAGTGGTTAAAGATAAAATCTTGGCGACCTTTGATGCACGTGGCGCAGAATATCCCGCAGAGCATAATGTCGGACATGAGTATTTTGCAAAGGCTGATTTAAAAGCGTTTTATAAAGAGCTCGATCCAACCAATACTTTTAATCCGGGTATTGGTAAAACGTCTAAATGTAAACATTGGCATTAAATAAATCATGCACTTGACCTTCCTTTTACTCAAACGTTAAAGGAAAGTTCAAGCAGTCGATGGTAAAGAGTAAGGTTGAAACCTTCTTTCTTAGCCAGGCGATGAGAATAGAAACTACTTTAGTGTGCTTTTAACTACTAGAAGCACACGATATACCTTATTTTTAAACAAAACCTACTATTTCTACTACCTTAAGCGTAATTTTCGTGTAAAATCTATCACATTTTTACTAGTCTACTGGTAACCCTATAAATGTTTTGTGCATGTTTACGTGTACAGATAGTTTATTACGTTTATTTACCCCGTTTTAGAGGACATCATGAGCTTAGACACCACCACTATAGATGACATTGTAGCGCAGGCCGAAATCGCCATTGCTGCAGCATCCGATCCAGCAGCACTTGATCAAGTGCGAGTTAACTTTTTAGGGAAAAAAGGTTTATTCACCGACCAAATGAAAGGTTTAGGTAAATTACCAAAAGAAGAAAAGCCTAAAATGGGACAAGTAATTAATATCGCTAAACAAGCGGTACAAAAATTACTTAATGAACGTGGTGAATTATTACGCGGCGAAGAAATTAAACAAA
>Ga0209396_1003955_pt1 | contig 14607 bp, 16 predicted proteins | sample GOMGulsemesocosm_6_FD_184638 | JGI IMG/M metagenome (GOLD analysis project Ga0209396, IMG submission 184638) | Methane-oxidizing microbial communities from mesocosms in the Gulf of Mexico - GOM8C Gulf of Mexico (SPAdes) (version 2) | ecosystem: Environmental > Aquatic > Marine > Cold seeps...
CACATTGAAAAAAGGATTTTTCATTACCTTCGCCGCTTACATGTTAATAGGAATGCACTATTTTCAGCATAATAGTGGTGGCTCTGGTTTACACTTACCTTTTAACGTCGTTGGCTGGATGTTTATTACGCCACTCATTGGCTATGGGCTTTGGCAAATAACACTGCAACGTAAAGTGGTCTACTCCAGCTTAACCAAGCTGTTTATTGCTGCCACGTTACTTATGTTAATACCTGTATTGTATGCAAACAGTAACGTAGTCAGTGAAAGTTATACCCGTCTATTTGGCTTGATCGGAGGGTTACTACTATTTATCAGCTTGCAACAGTTACAACTGACTAGTAAACAAAGATTACTATTACTTAACCTCATACTTGCCGCTGTATTTATCGAAGCCTGTTTTAGCTTAATTCAATATTACGTATTGCCGATTAATAACTGGGTGGGCTATCAAAAGTTAGCCAATCGACCTTATGGTATTTTTCAGCAACCGAATGTTGCAGCTTCCTTTTTAACGACAGGCATTACGCTAGCTTTATACTTGTTAACACAAATAGCTGAGTCAGATAAAAAACAGCGTTGGTTTTATTATGCCACGACTTTTCTTGCGACAATTCCAGTGATCTTGTTGCAGTCCCGCACCGGTTATTTATCTCTCGCATTTGCACCTTTACTGTTATTACCTTGGGTATATTCTCAACTCAAAGAGCAGCAACAATCTCGTACTGTGTTGATTTGGATCACAGCTTATATCGTCGCTGTTGCTATCGGTCTATATACCCTAGAAAGTGTCGAAAAAGTTGCTCGTAGTGCAGCTGCGCTGACAGATCCTGGAGCGCGTGTCCCAATCTATTTACATAGCTTAACTATGTTCTTAGAAAAGCCACTTTTAGGCTGGGGCTACGGCAGTTTTGAAGTGAACTACCTGCGTACTTATAGCGTTGCTTTACAACAAGGTTTAGCACTGCCTGGCTCACCAGAGAATCTCGACCATCCGCATAATGAGCTACTGTATTGGGGTATTGAAGGTGGCCTGGTTGCCTTAGCTGGTATTGGCTTATTGGTTTTTGGTTTTGTGAAAATACTCATGAAGCAATCGCTAGTGCACGCTTTAGCAATTGTCGGCTTATTGCTGCCAATGCTGTTGCATACCCAAACTGAATATCCTTTTTATCACTCAACCGTGCATTGGTGTGTGTTCTTAGTGCTGATTTGGTATATCGATAATCTACATGGTAAACAAATGGAAGTGAGTTTTAATTATACTTTCCTACTACGTACCTTAGCATTATTGATTCCGATCGTTAGCATTGCGTTCATGGCGACCACTCTGCAAGCCAATAGCCTACTAACTCAATACGAGCGCAGCGATCGCAGTGATATAACCCCGTTAACTAAAGTGATGAACCCGATAGCTTGGATAACCCGTTTAGAGTTTAACGCTATGATGTACCGCTTACGTATCGCATTGGCGACGAATGATACAGAAGAGTTAGAGAATTACGTAAATTGGGCAGCTGATATTTCCCAGCGCACGCCGCGCAGTAATATTTACCTGACTTGGGTACAAGCGTTAGAAAAACTACAACGACCTAATCAGGCTCTAGCGTTACTCAAATATGCTAGAGAGGTTTACCCAAATAATAAAGTTATCCCTAAATATCTCAGCTACATAAACAATAAAATAACTAAGAGCAAATAGGTTAAAGTTGTAAATAAAGATATAAGGCCGATAATAGAACGTAGAAAAAAAATCCCATCTGAATCGAATTAAGATGGGATTTTATTATGCGTAATAAGTTAGTTTAAATCAGCACTATTCACTCAATGCTTCTTCTAATGCGCCGAGGCACAAAGCAACATTTTCGCTGCGCGCCGCATAACCCATTAAGCCAATACGCCATGCTTTACCAGCAAATGCACCAAGACCAGCACCGATCTCTAAATTATATTTATTTAATAAATGAGCGCGCACTGCAGCATCATCAGCTCCGTCAGGAATAACAATGGTATTCAACTGAGGTAAACGATGAGCTTCATCAACGATAAATTTAATGCCGAGTTTTTCTAAACCACTACGTAATGCAGCGTGTTGCTCTGCATGGCGTTGCCACGCATTCTCCAAACCTTCATTCTGTAATTGCACCAGTGACTCATGCAACGCATATAAAGTGTTGACCGGTGCAGTATGGTGATAACTACGTTTACCTTCACCCGACCAATAACCCATAACTAAGCTTTGATCCAAGAACCAACTTTGCACAGGCACGCTGCGATTCTGAATTTTTTCTACTGCTGCTGCACTGAAACTCACTGGAGAAATCCCCGGAACACAAGATAAACACTTTTGCGTACCAGAATAAATAGCATCAATACCCCAATCGTCCACATACAGCGGTACTCCACCCAGTGAAGTCACGGCATCGACAATAGATAAACAATCATGTTGTTTCGCTAATGCGCATAATGTCTTAGCATCCGACAATGCACCAGTTGATGTTTCTGCATGTACGAATGCAACAATCTTAGCATCTGGATGAGCAACTAATGCCGCTTCTAATTTAGCTGGATCAACAGGCTTTCCCCATTCATCTTCAACTTTAACCAATACACCACCAGAGCGCGTCACGTTTTCTGCCATACGGTTACCAAATACACCATTGATGCAGACAATGACTTTTTCACCAGGCTCAATCAGGTTAACAAAACATGTTTCCATACCAGCTGAACCAGGTGCTGAAACAGCCATCGTACATGGGTTTTTAGTTTGAAATGCATATTGTAATAGCGTTTTAACTTCATCCATCATATTGATAAATGTTGGATCTAAATGACCAACAGTTGGACGGCTTAACGCTTGTAATACATTTGGATAAACATCTGAAGGACCAGGACCCATTAAGGTGCGCTGCGGTGGATTAAACGATGTAATGCTCATTTACTTTCCCTGTATAATTAAGAAAAACAGTCCCAAATACTCTATTAAGATATATGGAAAATAGCGGTATGAAAAAATATACACCGCTATTATCTGCTTTTAGGTCGATTTATTAGTTGAGTCTAAGTAGCCAATTTAGCATTGGTGAAAAGCATTTAAAACCCTAAGTTTTTTGGCTACATCAACACTGAATAGATCGTTAAGCTAAAGCTTTCAGATAATCAGCAATACCATCAAGTAACATTTGTATTGAGATCATAATCAGTAGCATACCCATCAAGCGCTCTACGGCAGCCAAACCTTTCTCACCGAGAATACGGTTAAACCCTTCGTAAAACATCAAAATGAAAGCACTCAGACCCCAAGCAATGATTAATGCAGCTGACCATTCAAACATCTTATCGGGATCTTGATGTGCGAGTAACAACAGCGCAGCAAGGATCGAAGGACCAGCAAGTAATGGAATTGCCATTGGCACGATGAAAGGTTCTTCGCCTGCTGCTAAACCAGTCAGTCCGCCCTCCGTTGGAAAGATCATCTTAATAGCGATCAGGAATAAAATAACACCGCCAGCAATACTGACCGCTTCTGGTTGCAGGTTTAAGAAACCGAGGATCTGTTCACCCAAGAACAAAAACAGTAGCATCACAAATAAAGCAATGAGCAGCTCACGGATCATCACAGCACGGCGACGTTTCTTATCTATATGTTTTAAAATAGATAAGAAAATAGGTAAATTACCCAATGGGTCCATGATCAAAAACAGCATCACAGCAGCGGAGATTATTTCCATGTGCATCTAACGTTCACCTTCAAAACTGTAGCTGCCACAATAGCAGCTAATAATGCCGACAATATACCAGAGCACAATCAGATATAGTACTCAAGAGACACTTAAGAGATGTCTAAAAAAGTATTAAAGCTATTTTTAAGCTAACGCTTTAGCAAGTAGTACTTGTTGGGTGTCTGTAAAGGGTAGTTGCAATGCTGCAGCGTGACCTTGTTCTGACATTTTAGTCCAGGTTTTTTGCACTATACGAATTATTTTTTCGTCACTGTGTTGTTCGGCAAAAGGGGCGAAATAGAAGCGCAAAAAAACCAAGCAAATAACATCTTCTAGAGCCTGCACTTCAGGATCGCGTTTAATCTGCTCTTTACGTAACATACGGCCGATTGCATCCACTTCAGCTTCTGAACAACCGACTCGCTTAGCAATTTGCATAGTTTCATCGGCGTGTAGACGACCTAAAGACTGACGCCATTTATAATAGCCTTCACGCCCTAGCGGATGTTCTGAACGAGGAATAGACCAGCGTTTAATATGCTGACCACGCGCCGCAATTTGTAATGCAACCGATGCTTGAGGAGAAAAATCAGCCAGACATTGGCTCATACGCACACCGTAAAGCCACTCTTTTGGCTGAGGCATGCCGGCATCATCGATGTCAGTTTTAGGATCGGCTAAATTAACTTCATCGATAAACTGGTGCGCTTGTTGAACTTGAAGTGCTTTATTTACTTTCTCTGACATGACATCCTCTTCATTTATAATAGTTTTTTACATATTAACAAAGGTGATATCAAGTTGTTGGATTTTATTCTTTGCGGTCGATTTGCGCTTGTAATTGCGGCTCTATATTATCTTCATAAAACTGACCTATCACAGCACGGGCTAATTTGGTGGTAGCGCTAATACCAGTGATACCCAGTTCATCTTCATGAGTAAAAGCAAAGAGATCGTCTAGCGACACTGCTTTAGCATTCAAATTATCGGCTTGCTTAATAATATCTTGTGGCATACTTTTTTGAGTCGCAAATGACCTTATTTCATCTAATTCTTTAAGCCGTAATAACGCCAACAAAGCCACCCGAATAGCATAATTTATCTCGGCTAGTTGTGAACGATCATGTGCGGTAATATTAGACTTGGCTAGGATCTGCTGTTTCTTTGCAATCAATAAAGTAATACGTATTTCAGGAGTTAACTCATCTGAAATAATTAATTCTTCATATGGTTCTTCCGTGTCTTTTTCATCTTGAAACAGCTCCGTTACACCTGAACTAACGCTGTCATCATCAACGTCTTCGGTATCTGGATTAACCTGATGTTCTCCTCGATGCTTGCCACCACGATAGTTTATTTCATGATTATTACTTGTCGAATCAGAAGTCGCGGCAGAGGCATTTTCAGCTGTGACGGCAGGGGTTATCTCTCGCTTTTCAGCATCACGTTCTACAGCGGCAGTGGTTGGATTAAGTGAATTAGGAATAGCAGTCGGTGGCGGGATGACCAGAGCCATTAGATACTCACATCAATAGTAGTGCCGAGTATTTCATCGGCTGTATCTAATACTTTCAATGAAGCCATACCATTATTAGCGGTCACCGTGGCGATATTTTGCGCAGAACTGGTCAGGTTTTCACTGGCCTTTTGATAACCAAACATCGCACTATTTACCGCTGAATTAACTTGCATGTACTAGCCCCCTTTTAACAACCCAATTATTTTCACTATTTTAATCATATGCCTGAATTACATAATGTAGCGTTAATGCGCAAGAAACTCACGTAAGATGGTCACAAAATTATCAGGTTCTGAAATAAATGGTGCATGCGAAGATTCTTGAAATACATGTTTACCCGATCTTGGCAGAGCACTATCCATCAACTCAATAACAGGCTGAGGCACTAAAGTATCTAAGCGGCCATATAAACGATAAAAAGGCATCGTCAGATCGAGTAAATCATCTCGAAGATCTACCGTTTCTAACAATTTCAATCCGGCTGTTAAAGCATCAATATGCGGCTCAGGTCTTAATGACAATAATCGCTTCAAATCTCTAATATCTTGTTTTGCAGTGAGACTGCCCATGGCTTGAATAGCTAAAAATCGATTAATCGTCACAGGTAAGTTCTGTGCCAACTGCTGATTAAAATAGCTCAATACGTCCGGTTTAATACCAGGCCAGTTTAAACCATTAACGGCGAGCTCTTGCGCCATGAATTTTGGCGAACTCGCGACGGTAACAAGGCAGTTAACTCGCTGCGGATATTGCAGCGCAAAGTGACTTGCGCAAAGTCCACCCAACGACCAACCTAACCAAGTGGCATTCTCTGGCGTCACTGCGGCTAATGCAGTGGTGATATCGATTAGCGAACTGCTGTGAGAAAAAGCATCACAACTAAAACCAAAACCCGGTAAATCCACTAGATGTAAGCGATAATGCTGAGCCAGTTGTGGCACGATATTTTGCCAACAAGCGCTATTTAATCCCCAGCCATGCAACAGTACTAAATCGGGTCCATTACCAATAACCTCAACATGAAGTGGGTTGCAGTTTACATTTTCGAACACGCGTTTATCGTTATCTAACATTTTTTATCTACACTGGATTGGATCTGCATAAGTGAGGCTATATTAATCAAACTTCCAAATTTAACAAAGCTAAATCAGCTGATTTTTAAACTGCTACAACCACGTTGCTTATTGTGTAATATGCCAATAGATCAATTTACACCTTACCTTTGCCTACAGTGCACATCTGAATTACCTCAACATAACCGAGCGCTTTGCCAACGTTGCGGAAAGCTACGACCTCGATCGCGTCAAGATTGCGTGAGCTGCCAACAGATAAAACCCAACTGGCATACTTTAACGATAGGCATGCCCTACACTCTCGAAACAAGATACTTGATCCAACAGCTTAAGTTCGCCAATCAACCGCAAATAGGCAAATTGCTCGCGCAACTATTTATAGCCAAGCTCAAGCGCTCAGAAACGATATTTACCCGACCAGAATGTTTGATTAGCGTACCTCTGCATAAAAAACGTTTACGTGAACGCGGCTATAACCAAGCGTTGATCATAGCTAAAGAGTTATCTAAGCAACTTGATATCCCGCTGTTAACAGCAAGTGATTTCATTAGAACGCGGCATACTCCAGCGCAATCACAACAAGATAAAATCTCCCGTAAAACCAATGTTCAAGGCGCTTTTGAATTAACCAAGTCATTAAATTACCAGCATGTAGCACTCGTCGATGATGTGCTAACAACAGGACAAACTGTTCAACAGGCTAGCTTAGCCTTATTAAACGGTGGAATAGAGAGAGTCGATGTATGGTGTATTGCTAGAGCATGATTAGTGGTTTCTCAGTCAGAATCACGTTACAATTAAACCTGAGCAAATTAGTCAGGTATAATTGAGGACAGCATGATAACAATAACTGAAGCTGCACAAACACATTTTGTTAAACTATTAAGCAATCAAAAAGACGGCACTAATATCCGTGTATTCGTCGTAAATCCGGGCACCGCCAATGCTGAATGTGGTGTTTCATATTGTCCACCTGAAGCGATTGAAAGTACTGATATCGTATTACCTTACAGTGGTTTCGATGCACTAATTGATGACATGAGCAGTCCATTCTTGAAAGATGCTTATATCGATTTTGTTACTGATAAAATGGGTTCACAATTAACCCTAAAGGCGCCAAACGCAAAAGTAAGAGCTGTTGCAGATGATGCCCCACTGGTTGAACGTGTAGATTACGTTATTCAAACTGAAGTGAATCCACAACTAGCTGGCCACGGGGGTCACGTAGTATTAACTGAAATTACCGACGCTGGTGTTGCTATCCTCCAATTTGGTGGCGGTTGTAATGGTTGTAGTCAAGTTGATTTTACCTTAAAAGAAGGTATCGAGAAGCAACTACTAGAACAGTTCCCTGGTGAACTAAAAGGCGTACAAGACGCAACGGAACATGAATCTGGTGAACACTCTTATTATTAAGACGTGGTAAAAATAGCAGATAATAAAAAAGCGCTGTCCTATGGATAAGCGCTTTTTTTACAAGTGAATTATAACCCGTTATGTAAATACTAAGGCTTACTCACCCTTTTTATCACGGCTCAATAATGCTAAAGCGGCTTCTTTTGCTGATTTTTGCTCATATAACACTTGATATATTTGCTCGGTAATAGGCATTTCTACATCTAACCGCTGTGACAAAAGATAAACTTCTTTAGTATTACGATAACCTTCAACGACTTGACCAATTTCAATTTGGGCTTCATCAACGCCTTTACCAGCACCGAGTGCGAGGCCAAAACGACGATTACGGCTCTGGTTGTCCGTACAAGTTAATACGAGGTCTCCCAGACAAGACATACCCATAAAAGTATTCTTCTCTGCGCCAAGCGCTTCACCTAAACGACATAACTCAGTTAAGCCACGGGTAATTAACGCCGTTCTCGCATTAGCACCAAAACCTAAACCATCAGACAAACCAGCACCAATAGCGATAACGTTTTTAACCGCACCACCGAGTTGGACACCGATAAAATCCTGATTGGTATAAGTCCGTAAACTACGACCACAATGCAAAAGATGAGAAATATCATCAGCAAAGTTATCATCTGTAGAAGACACACTGATCGCAGTAGGTAAACCAGCTGCAAGTTCTTTCGCAAACGTCGGGCCCGAAAGCACTGCCAATGGGAAATGAGAACCTAGAATATCAGTCGCTACGTCTTGCAACAGACGACCGGTTTCGGCTTCCAAACCTTTTGTCGCCCAAGCAATACGCGAGTCCGTGTTCAAGAAAGGTTTAATGCGAGTTAACACATCACCAAACACATGACTTGGTACCACGATCAAAATATCACGACATGCCGACACTGCTGCTTGTAAATCACTTTCCATTTCTAAAGAATCAGGAAAAGTGATTCCAGGTAAATAAGCTTCATTCGAACGAGCACTAGCAAGTTCTGCAATATGCTTTGGGTCATGCCCCCATAAGAGCGTACGGTTACCATTACGAGCTAGAGACATTGCCAATGCAGAACCATAAGATCCCGCACCTAACACTGTCATCTGAACTTGATTAGTCAGTTCCACTTATGAATCCAGTTGTTCTGCAGCTTGAGCTTGCGCCTGTGCTTGTTCAACATAAGAAGCAAATAATGCATCAAAGTTAACTGGCGCTAAGTTTAGTTGTGGGAATGAACCACGGCTTACTAGACCAGCAATTAATTCACGCGCATAAGGGAATAAGATATTCGGACAGAAAGCACCAAGACAATGAGCAAGTTGACCTTCGTTGATTTCACCAACACTGAAGATACCAGCTTGTTGTACTTCACATAAGAAAGCGACAGTATCACCGTCTTTCGCTGTTACAGTCAGTGATAAAACCACTTCAAATACACCGTCAGCAAGTTTATTGCTACGCGTATCAAGGTCTAATTTTACTTCAGGTTTCCATTCTTGTTGGAACACAGCTGGTGAATTAGGACATTCAAAAGAAACATCTTTAAGGTAAATACGTTGAATATTAAATTCTTGCTGGTTTGTAGCTTCTGACATAAATAATTTCCAATATTTAAAATTTTAATGATTAAATTGAGTAGCGACTAAAGCACAGTTATTTTTTTACTGTCGGTAAGTTTGCGTCTTTCCAACTCACCATGCCGCCTGATAATATGTGTACTGTAGTGAAACCTAATTTCACCAATTGGTTAGCTGCTTTATTCGAGCTCATACCTGTATCACACATCACAATAATTGGGCTGTTTTTGTATTTTTCAATAAGCGTTAACTTATTCGCTGTAATATCTGCGACTGTAACATTAACAGAGTTCAAAATGTGTGACTTGCGATACTCTTCACCACTGCGCGTATCCACAATAACGGCGTCTTCTTTATTCATCAAAACAACTGCTTGATTATTATTCACAGCTTTAACTTTTGACAATGTGCTCGTCACGAGTGAATAAATAAGAAAACCTAGAATACCGACCCAAGCTAGACATAAAGCGGCATTTTTTGAAGCGAAATCAATATATTCTTGCATGTAACTGTAACTCTACTATTTGATAATAATGGATTATTCAGCGTCCAGTATACATGCGCTGAATAATAAAAGCAGCCCAATAAATTAAATCGAGACAAGGGCATATAGATCGGACTAAAATTAACATATTGCCAACCTAACAAGTGTGCAGACTAATAAAACAAAGTACACCAAAAATGTAGTAATATAACGAACATTAACTGGATATATTTGCAGTTTTACAACGAAGATCAAATAATATGATCAGCTAGCAACTACAGAATGTAGTAATATTCCTATATTTACAATCCATTTTAATCAGAGGTAAACCCATGTCCAAGGCTAAAAAGACTGTTGCGTTAATCATTATGGATGGTTGGGGCTACCGTCCTGATCAAAACGATAATGCGATTGCCCATGCAAAAACGCCAGTGCTAGACAAACTGTGGCAAAACTGCCCAAGCATGTTAATTTCAAGTTCAGGCCTTGATGTTGGTCTACCTGATGGGCAAATGGGTAACTCAGAAGTTGGTCACGTTAATATCGGCGCAGGTCGCGTGGTATATCAAGACCTAACTAAGATTGACAAAGCCATTATTGATGGCGACTTCTTTACTAACTCAGCGATTGTTAATGCTGTTGATAGCGCAGTTAAAAATGACAAAGCCGTACATATTCTAGGTCTTGCATCTCCTGGCGGTGTTCATAGCCATGATAACCATATATTAGCTATGATCGATTTAGCAGCAAAACAAGGCGCGACTAAAATTTACCTACACGCTTTCCTCGATGGTCGTGATACTCCGCCACGCAGCGCACAAGTTACCCTAGACAAGTTTGATGCTAAGTTTGCGGAAATTGGCACAGGTAAAGTAGCAAGTTTAATCGGTCGTTATTTTGCACTTGATCGTGATAACCGCTGGGATCGTGTTGAACAAGCTTACCGCCTATTAACCGAATCTCATGCTGATTACCGCGCAGAGTCAGCAACGGCTGGCTTAGAAGCAGCATACGCGCGTGAAGAAAATGATGAATTCGTTAAAGCGACGGTGATTGGTGATGATGCGCCGATTCAGGATGGCGATGCAGTTATCTTCATGAACTTCCGCGCCGATCGTGCCCGTGAAATTACCCGTTCATTTGTAAATGCTGACTTCTCAGAGTTCGAACGTAAAGTAATACCCGCATTGGCTGATTTTGTGATGTTAACTGAATACGCGGCAGATATTAAAACCAGCACCGCATTCCCTGCTGATAAATTAGTTAATACACTAGGCTCGGTGCTAGAGCAGAATAATAAAACTCAATTACGTATTTCAGAAACTGAAAAATACGCGCACGTTACTTTTTTCTTTAATGGTGGCTTAGAAACCCCATTTGTAGGTGAAGATCGCGAATTAATCCCGTCACCGCAAGTGGCAACTTACGATCTGCAACCTGAGATGAACTCAGAATTACTGACAGATAAGTTAGTCGCTGCTATCGATAGTGAAAAATACGATGTGATCATTTGTAACTATCCAAACGGTGATATGGTCGGTCATACTGGCGTATTTGATGCAGCAGTTAAAGCATGCGAAGCGGTTGATAGATCTGTTGGTCGTGTTATAGCTGCATTAGAAAAAACGGGTGGTGAGTGTTTAATTACTGCAGATCACGGCAATGCAGAAATGATGGTTAACCCTGCAACGGGTGGTATCCACACTGCGCATACTAACCTGCCAGTGCCACTGATTTACTTCGGTCGTAATGCAGTCCCTGCTGAAAAAGGTAGTCTATGTGATCTTGCTCCAACGATCTTAAGCTTGATTGGCGAAGCAGTTCCAGCTGAAATGACTGGTAACAGCCTGATGAATCTGAAATAATCCTTCCCATTAGGGAAGGATTATTTATGACATCAATTAAAAACAGCAAGGCTTATATTTTTATAAGCCTGCTGATTCTATTTACATTATCAACTCAAGCTGCTGATAAAAAAGATGAACTAACTCAGTTACGCAGTAAAATAGAACAACAAAACTCCTCTCTAAAACAACGCACCGCTCGTTTAAATGCCCTTGCTAAACAAAGCAAAAATGTAGACAGCAGCCTCAACAAAATATCATCGCAACAACGCAAAACTCAACAGCAATTAACTAAAACGCAAAAACGCATGAAGCTATTAAAGCAGCAAGCGATAAAACTCGGTGAAAATAAAACGCAGCAGCAAAATGCGCTTGCAGCTCAAATTGAAACAGCCTATATGGCAGGCGATAACGATTATCTAAAACTATTGCTAAATCAAGATGAAGCACGTGATATTGAGCGTAATCAAAACTATTATCAGCATCTGTACCAAGCTCGGATTAAAGCCATTAGCGATCTAAAAAAGACCATAAAGGCTATCGACAAAAACAACCAAGATCAAAAAACCACCCAACAGCGTTTAATTAAGTCTAAAGCTGCACAGAAAAAACTTACAGCTCAACTAGCTAAGCAAAAACAACAACAGAAAAATGAAAATAATAAAATACGGCGCAGTATTAGGAGTGAAAAACAAACTCTGGCAGCACTGAAAAGTTCAGAAAATAAATTAAAACAACAGATAACAAAAATAAAACAGCAACAAGCAATAAATAAAACTAAAGCTGGTTTGCAAGCGAAAAAAGGTAAACTACCTTGGCCTATTAAAGGTAAAGTTTTACATTCTTATAATAGTAAACGTTTCAGTAATGTACGCTGGCAGGGCTTAGTCATCTCAGCTAAAGAAGGCAGTAAAGTACGTGCGATTGCCGCCGGCAAAGTGGTATTCGCCGACTGGCTTAGAGGTTTTGGTATGGTAGTCATCGTTGACCACGGTAAAAGCTTCTTAAGTTTATACGGTCATAACCAAACATTATTGAGAAATAGCGGTGAGTACATCAAAGCTGGTGAGACAATTTCACTGGCAGGACGCAGTGGTGGTCAAACTCAGTCCAGTTTGTATTTCGAGATCCGTCAAAAAGGTAAACCGGTCAATCCTAGACGCTGGTTAAAACGTTAAATAGCAGTTTGTATCTCTAAGTCAGTGATTAGATATAAAGCCTCTGAGCGCTTACTACCGCAAACATCTAACGTGGCTTTAAAAGTGTCACATAATTCTGGTCGTTCATCATTACCAAATATTAAACATAAGTTGTCGTCCGATAAGTTGATGCAACGAACCCCTGCTGGTTTTCCATTTGGCATCCCAGGTATAAAGCTAGTAATACTCGGCGCTTCACAACAAGCCCCACAATTCATTCTGCATTGCATAAACAAGCCTTAAAAAAATCAGCATTATAGCGTAAAATCATACGTATTATATAAAAGGAAACATCATGAGATTATCGGCATTTACCGTTAGTGAATCTAACGCGCAATTACTTATTGATATGACTAAGTTATATCTTCCTTACTGCGATGATGAAAAAGAAATCGAAGCAACGTTTCACAATATTTTGAATGATAAAGATCAGCAACTCTTTGTTGCCAGCTTTAATGAACGCCATATTGCAGCAGTATGCATTAAGCAAATCAACCAACAATTAAATTTAGCTAACTTTACTGTTAGAGATATAACTCAAAAACGCGGTATTGGAAAATTCTTACTCACAGAATGCAAAAAAATAGCTGCTGAAAAAAACTGTAATCAACTCATAATTGAGTGTCAATCCGCAGTTCATGAGAGCTTAGATCTATTTCTAATAGCACAGGGATTTATCATAACTGAAGATGGCTATAAACTAGCTATTTAGTCCATATTTATTAAAGAGCTACTCAAGAAACTCTTGATAGCTCACTTTATGTATAATACCAAAAATCCATTAATTTTATGATCTAATATAAGTGTCAACGAAAGGTGCTTATTATGGATCATAATTTATCTCAACTTATAGCCTCCACTTCTAATGCAAGAATGCGAATTCGCTTACTGGCCATTTCTCATTTTGCCGATGGTAAAAATAGAACTGAAATAGCCAGATCCCTAAAAGTCAGCCGCGCCAGTGTTAATAAATGGGTGACTCAATACCTCAATGACGGTTTAGAAGGTCTGATTGAAAAGCCACATCCTGGTAGACCCTCTTTACTATCAGAAATTCAGCTTAGCCAAGTAAAAAATTACGTCATTAAGAACGCAATAAAGCCGCAAGGTGGACGGTTACAAGGTAAGGATATTCAGCACTATATTAATTCTAAATTTGGTGGTCTTTATCAAAAAAGCAATATCTACAGTTGCAGAATGAACTCAACTTAATTGTCGCGGACCGGCCAAGCTAATTGTCGCCTAATACGATCCTTAAGATCCCCGGACATGTCGCTTTAAAAGACGTTGATATTTGGTTTCAGGACGAGGCTCGGTTTGGGCAACGCAATACAACGACCCGAATTTGGGCAGAAAAAGGGACAAGACCTCGCGCTGTTCAACAGCAACAATTCGAATATGCTTACCTGTTTGGCGCTGTCTGTGTGAATAATGGAAAAACAGAAGCTGTTATTGCGCCAGTGAGTAATATGGAATATATGCAAGCACACTTCAAGTTAATTTCTAGAGCAACATTAGCAGGAAAGCATGCTGTTGTGATCATGGATCAAGCAAGTTGGCATCAACGACATTTAGCTGATGAACTCCATAATTTAACGATCATTCATATTCCGCCGTATTCGCCAGAGCTAAATCCGATAGAACAAGTTTGGCACTGGCTACGGCAAAATGAATTAGCTAATCGTTGTTTTAGTGGATATGAAGATATTGTAAATAGCTGTAGTGATGCTTGGAATCAATTTCGTGAAGATAAAAGCAGAGTGATTTCACTCTGCTTTAGGGATTGGGTGGAT
>Ga0209396_1003960_pt1 | contig 14597 bp, 8 predicted proteins | sample GOMGulsemesocosm_6_FD_184638 | JGI IMG/M metagenome (GOLD analysis project Ga0209396, IMG submission 184638) | Methane-oxidizing microbial communities from mesocosms in the Gulf of Mexico - GOM8C Gulf of Mexico (SPAdes) (version 2) | ecosystem: Environmental > Aquatic > Marine > Cold seeps...
GTTGCACCTATGGCAAGTGCTTGAATTAGTTTTTGTTGATTTTTTTTGTGTAATGCTAATTTTTTGGTAAGTACCACATTTTCAATATCATCTAAATAAGTACCTGAGCCAATGGCCCATTGCCAATCTTTAAAGCCTTTAATAAAAGATGTTTTATTAGCAGGCAAACCGGTACTAGGTTTAATCGTGCCAATATAAGAAAGGTAATCTTCACCACGTTTTGCTGCCGCGATAATTTCTTGGGTTATCAACACGCCATTATTATCAATAAGATCTAGGCGGTTTTTACCTATATATGCTTTTTCAATGTGATTGAGGTATATCCCTGCTTCATTAACCACAAATATATAACCATCTTTGCCATATTTTACTCGGCTGATACGCTCTAGTATTTCTTTTTTTAGTTCCTCTTCATAGTCTAATACATAGTCACCAGTACCAATAAACCAATTAAAAGGGGCAAAGTGTTTACTGTAACCAATTTTTTCATACTCAGTTTTGGTATCTGATGGCTTTTTCCACCACCAGCGTAAAAAGCCTTCATCTTTAGTGGTAGCTATATTGCTAAGGTCACGTATCACATAGCGGCCTTTTACATCTTGAAAGTCCCATAAATTAGTATTTTGTAAATGGGGTAAGATAGGATGCATGACAGATAAACCATCGTTTTGGTAAACAAAGAAGTAACCACGACCTTTATTAAAACGGATATCTCTTAGTGCATCACTAATTAGTAACTTTATTTCACTTTCGTCTTTGTCTTGGTTATTTCTATAAATTGAACTAGCAATGGCGTGAGCTTCGCGAACTCTTTCTTGTAAGCTCGTCTTAATTTTTTTAATAGACTGAGCTTTTTCGCTTTCGATGAGGTTATGGACTTTTAACACCTCACTTTTAATAAGCATGGTTTCTTCGAGGATAGAGTCGGTTCTAATCCTTTCTACTTCTGCATTAAAGTGATTGTTATTGTTTTTAAGAATAAGGGTAATAGCAATAAGAGATAGAACTAAGATAAAAAGGGGGGCTAGCTTCACCGCTCGAAGAATTTTAATTTCATCTCTATCAAGCATGGATATCTACTCTGATAAGCACTAAGAACTGCTTTTTAATTGGTGAAATTTGTCTCATTATTTTGAAAGTCAACCGTGGTTGATTTGGTTTAATCCCTTTGATTAATAGACTTATTTATCCTTTTTTGATGGTATTCACTCCATGAATAATTAACATGAGTGTAGCGAATTTATTGAACAGTAGCGAGATATATTGATAGTCTTTTTTTAATAACCAAATATTGCTAAAAAAGTAACGATTGAGCTCGATAGGACAATTTGATAAGCGTGTTGCAGTAACTTAATATCTACTGTAAAAATACACAGCAAACTGCAACACCTTATATTAAATAGTGGTATACTTTTGCCCCTATATAGTACCGTTATCTACTCCGCCACCGAAAGAAAGGTTTTTACTCCTATGGACGTTTCAGAATTACTCGACTCTTTAAATGACAAACAACGTGATGTTGTTGCTGCTCCTAAACAAAATATGCTTGTTTTAGCTGGCGCGGGTAGTGGTAAGACACGAGTTTTAGTACAGCGTATTGCTTGGTTGATGCAAGTAGAGAAAGTCTCTTCTCATAGTATTTTAGCGGTAACTTTTACCAATAAAGCCGCTGCTGAAATGCGCGCTCGAGTGGAGCAAGTGGCTCACGGCAATACTCACGGTATGTGGATAGGCACCTTTCATGGCTTAGCTCATCGTTTATTACGTATGCACTTCCAAGAAGCCAACCTACCACAAAGTTTCCAAGTAATTGATAGTGATGATCAACTTCGTCTTGTAAAGCGTGTAGTACGTTCATTAGAATTAGATGAAAAAAAATGGCCACCGAAGAAGTTTGTTTGGTACATCAATGGCAAAAAAGATGAAGGTTTACGTCCGCAGCATATTGATGCGCAGTTTGACCCAACAGAAGCGCTATTTGTTAAAGTTTATAAAGCCTATCAGGAAACCTGTGATCGTTCTGGTTTAGTCGACTTTGCCGAATTATTACTGCGCGCTCACGAGTTATGGTTGAAAAACCCAGCATTACTTGAACATTACCAACAACGCTTTGGTCATATCTTAGTGGATGAATTCCAAGATACTAACGCCATTCAATATGCTTGGTTAACCATGTTAGGCAAAGCCCGCAGTAAGGTGATGATTGTTGGCGATGATGACCAATCTATATACGGTTGGCGTGGTGCAAAAATTGAAAATATAGAACGATTTTTGAAAGAGTATGATGGTGCACAGACCATTCGTTTGGAACAAAATTACCGATCGACTGCAAACATACTGAATGCCTCTAACCAATTGATTGGTAATAACACTAATCGCATGGGTAAAGAATTATGGACTGATGGTGAGGCAGGCGAAAAAATATCAATCTACACGGCTTTTAATGAAATAGATGAGGCCCGTTTTATTGCTGGTCGCATTAAACAGTGGCGTGATGACGGTGGCAAGCTCGATGAAATCGCTATTTTATATCGCTCCAATGCCCAATCTCGTTTGCTTGAGGAAGCCTTATTACAAGGACAATTACCTTACCGTATATATGGAGGTCAGCGCTTCTTCGATCGACAAGAAGTTAAAGATGCTTTGGCTTATATGCGTTTGATTAATAATCGAGATGATGATGCGGCTTTTGAACGTATTATTAATACACCAACACGTGGCATAGGTAACCAAACTTTATCATTGGTGAGAGATGCTGCACGAGGCTCACATGTAACCATGTGGCAAGCGTGTCAACAAATGATTCAAGCAGAGCAATTAAAGGGGCGTGGAGCTAAAACAATTACTGCATTTATGCAACTTATTGAGCAGCTAGAGGATGACACCACTAATTTAGATTTAGACCAACAGGCTAACTTTATTATTAGTCATAGTGGTTTAAAAGCGATGTACCAAGCTGAGAAAGGTGAACGTGCCGCTCAGCGAATAGAAAACTTAAATGAGCTAGTCACCGCGTGTCAAACACATGTACCTGATGCTGACTTACAGGAAGAGCAAACTCCGTTAACGTCGTTTTTAACGCATGCCTCATTAGAGTCAGGTGAATCACAAGCTGATGAGTTTGAAGCTGCAGTGCAGTTGATGACAATGCACTCGGCAAAAGGCCTAGAGTTTCCTTTGGTCTTTATTGCAGGTCTTGAAGAAGGCATGTTCCCATCGCAGCAATCGGTAGAAGAAATAGGGCGCTTAGAAGAAGAACGTCGTTTATGTTATGTCGGCATGACAAGAGCGATGCGTAAGCTATACTTATGCCATGCTGAAAGTCGACGTTTATATGGGCAAGAAAAATTCCATAAAGCTAGTCGCTTTTTACGTGAGCTACCTGAAGAGTGCATAGAAGAAATTCGCATGCAGTCGCAAGTAACTCGACCGAGTAAAGTAGGTAAGTTCTCTAATACCTTTACACTTGAAACCTTTGAAAATACAGGGTTTAAGTTGGGGCAGCAGGTTAAACATGCTAAGTTTGGTGAAGGTGTGGTACTTAACTATGAAGGCAGTGGTGCTCAGTCACGAATTCAGGTAAATTTTGCTGATGTAGGTAGTAAGTGGCTAGTCGTTGAGTATGCTAACTTACAAGCAGTTTAACTTTAGGTGAGTGTACTGAAGCGCAGTAAAATTTATAGCCGGTAAAGTTGCCAATATAAAATTTAAAAGGTGTTGTGATGTCTCAAAGATTATTAGTGGTAGAAGACAGTAAACCTATAGCGACTGTTATCAAGCAGATTGCTCGTTCATTGAAGTTTGAGGTGGTCATCGCTACGAGTTTGGCTGATGTGGAAAATATTTTATCAACAGATACTGACTTTTTTGCCGCAACCATTGATTATGCGTTACCTGATGCTCTTGATGGTGAGGCGATCGCCTGTGTGTTATCTCATGGTATTCCTGGCGTTGTTATGACCGGTAAAATGGATGATGAAACTCGTCAAAAAATACTATCACAGCCAGTTATTGATTATATCCCGAAAGAAAATAGCCAAGCATTTTTATATTTAAAACGCGTGTTAAACTGGCAGCTTACGAACAATCAAAATACTATTTTAGTCGTTGATGACTCCTCAGCGGCACGAAACCATATCGTTGAATTATTAAAGCGTCGTAACTTTACTGTTATCACTGCTAATGACGGTGTACAAGCGTTAGAAAAATTGACCCAGCATAAAAACATTAAAATGGTCATTACTGATTTAGAAATGCCTGTTATGGATGGTATTGAGTTAACTAATGAGATTCGACGCATTTATACTCGTGAACAATTAGCAGTAATAGGTATTTCAGGTGCTAGTAATGGTATTCACTCTGCCCGGTTTATAAAGAATGGTGCTGATGATTTTTTACGTAAGCCATTTTGCCCTGAGGAATTCTATTGTCGTATTACGCAAAATATTGAAAGTTTAAATAATATTGCTAAGATTCAACATGCAGCGAATACTGATTACCTCACTGATTTAGCCAATAGACGTGCCTTCTTCAGAAACGCAGAATCACGAATTGCAGAATATATCAGTAAAAAAGTACCTTACTGTTTAGCGATGATTGATATTGATTTCTTTAAGAAGGTTAATGATAACTATGGTCATGATGCCGGTGATCAAGTGTTAAAAGTTATTGCGCTGTATATGCGAAAACACTTTGGTGCAGGACTTACAGCACGACTCGGGGGAGAAGAGTTTGCGGTATTACTACACGGAGTTGATACAGATAATTTGTACAATAGGTTAGATGATTTTAGGCGAGAAATTGCCGTCTCCACTATCCCGGTAGGTGATGTGTCAATAGCTACCTCATTGAGCTTAGGTGTGGTATTTGATAGCCGAGAATCACTTTCTAAACAAATGAATGAAGCGGACACTGCACTGTATTCAGCAAAAGAAAATGGTCGTAATCAAGTGGTTATTTCAGGCGCAGAATCGGAAGACTGATCGAGGCTTAACCTGATGTCAGTTTAGTTATTGAAAACATATGAATAACGGTTGCGCGAGTATGAAAATACTCGCGCTTTTTTATGCCTGTGCGCTAAGCGCGTTTTTTAAAAGAATCAAAACTATAAAGAGCGAGTGCAACCCAGATGAAAATAAAGGTTAGCAACTCAGCATCTTTCATGGTTTCTTGGTAATAAAAAGTCGCTAATAAAAACATAATACTTGGGCCTAGGTATTGGAAAAAACCAAGCGTTGATAATGTTAAGCGTTTTGCTGCCGCAGTAAAGAATAACAAAGGCGCTGTTGTGACTAAGCCTGCCATGATCAAGGTGAAATTTAGGCTACTAGCATTTATCGCCATATTACTGGTACTGCTATCAACAAAAAATATCCAGTATATTAGTGCAATAGGTAACATCAATAGTGACTCTACAAATAGTCCTATGAAAGAGTTAACAGGTAGTTTCTTCCTTATTAGACCATAAATGGCAAAAGTACTTGCTAGCGCTAAAGATATGAGTGGCAGGGTGCCCAATGCAATTAATTGCACTACTACCCCAGTAAGTGCTAAACCGACTGCAATTAACTGGTTTCGACGTAAACGCTCATGAAAAAATATCATACCCAAGACAACATTAAAGATTGGATTAATGTAGTAACCTAAACTGGCGTCGAGCAAATGGTTGTTGTTAATAGCCCAGATAAACAAAAACCAATTAACAGCTAGAAAACTGGCAGACAGGGTGAGTTGTAGTAATAATTTAGGTTGTTTGAAAACTGTGATTAGCTGCGACCACTTTTTCATCGCAACAATCATCACCAACAAAAATACCGTTGACCAAATAACCCGATGCATCAATATCTCACCCGCAGCAATATCAGTCAGCAGCTTAAAGTAGATGGGGGCAAAACCCCAGAGTAAGTAAGCGCTTAAAGCACTAAAGGCTCCATTACGGCTGCTATTATTTTCAAGCTGATTATCTGATATTGAACTCATGGGTTATGACGTGACACTAATATTAGAATGGGCGCGAATAATAACATGTCAGTTACCTCTTACTGGCATTAAAGGTAAAGTATATTAAATTCACTCTGTAAATCTTTGGGTACTTATTTTGTATGTGAACCTAATCTACCTCTATGAATACCTGCTCTGGAGCTCTGTAAATAAACATGATATTTCTATCCTATTTACTTTAGTCTCTGTTATCGATTATTTTTAAGAGATACAACAAAGAGGCTTATCAAAAAAAATGATTTCTGTGTTAGCTATTCACTGCTGGGCTGAGTTAAAATAACGTTATTATTCCCAATACAAATTATCGATTGTTCCTTGAGTACCTCGCTAACAACAGCAAAAACTAGCTCTGATCCTAATGCATTACTGCTGGAAACGTTAAAACATCACTTTGGTTATGAAAGCTTCCGTGTGGGGCAGGCCGAGATTATTAATACCTTATTACAAGGTAGGGATTCACTAGTCTTAATGCCTACGGGTGGCGGTAAGTCATTATGTTATCAATTACCTGCGGTGTTATTACCTGGGGTTACTGTTGTAGTTTCACCTCTTATTGCCTTGATGAAAGATCAGGTTGATGGTTTAACAAGGCAGGGAATATCTGCAGCATTTATCAATTCTAGCTTAGAGCAAACAGAAATAAACGATATCTTTGCTCGCTTGGCACAAGGTAAAATTAAGCTACTTTATGTGGCACCAGAGCGACTTACTAATTATTACTTTTTACGAAACTTGAGTGACTTACCATTAAGCTTGTTTGCTATTGATGAAGCGCATTGTATCTCTCAGTGGGGTCATGACTTTAGACCTGCTTATACAAAACTACAGTGTCTAAAGCAAAACTTTCCTTCAGTGCCAGTTATGGCATTAACGGCAACAGCTGATGTTACTACCCGTAAAGATATTTTAAATCAGTTAACCCTGAATAACCCTTATATCCACCTTGATAGTTTTGATCGCCCTAATATCCGTTTCACCTTGGCACCTAAATATAACGGTGAAAAACAATTGTTGGGGTATATCAAAAAGAAAGGTGAAGATAGCGGTATTATTTATTGTAATAGTCGTTGGCAAGTTGAAAAACTCTCTAAGTACTTAGGGGCAAGTGGCATTAATTGTGCGGCTTATCATGCCGGTTTAGAAACTGAAATACGCTCTATGGTGCAAGAAGGCTTCACCAAAGATAATATTCAAATAGTTGTCGCGACTGTTGCTTTTGGTTTAGGTATCAATAAACCTAATGTACGCTATGTTATTCATTATGAACCACCACGCACACTTGAATCATATTACCAGGAAATTGGTCGAGCAGGTCGAGATGGTCTAGAAGCAGAAGCACTATTTTTAGTTGACGATAAAGATGTAGCTCGTATCAAGAAGCGCATTAGTGAAGGTGATAATCCACAGCGAGTAAATGTTGAAATGCAGCGTTTTGCCGCCATGGATGCTTTTATTGATGCACAAACTTGTCGTCGTCAAGTTGTACTTAATTACTTTGCTGAATATACCGAAAAAGGTTGCGGCAACTGTGATATTTGCCTTGACCCACCGAGTCAGTTTGATGGCACCATAGAAGCACAAAAAGTATTGTCATGTGTCTTTAGAATCAAGCAGCAAGGTGATATTAATCATGTCATTGATGTACTGCGTGGTGAGGCAAGTGCAAAGGTCAAACAACTTGAGCATCACGAAGTTTCAACGTTTGGGTTAGGTAAAGGGAAAACCGCAGGTTATTGGTTTACCATTATTGGTCAGCTTATTCATTTAGGTTACTTACAGCAAGACATAGAGCAAGAATCTACTTTATGTTTAACTGAAGCTTCACGTAGTGCTTTGAAAGGTGAAGAGCCATTAATGCTGGCAAGTCCACGGTTGCAAAAAGCGAGTTACTGGCAACAAAAAACACCACAAAAGAGTTATGACCGTGTGTTATTTGCTAAATTACGTGAGCTACGTAAAGCAATCGCTGATGGGGAAGATATTGCACCTTTTATTGTTTTTAATGATGCGACTTTGTCAGAGCTTGCTCGTATTCAGCCAAAAACCTCGAGTGAAATGCTTAGTGTCAGTGGTATAGGTGATGTGAAACTATCTCGTTATGGCAAACCATTTTTAACTTTGATTAAAGAGCATAACCAAGGCTAATATTATGTTTTTTTAGATTACTTTCATAAATAGAACGAGTTAGCTGTCTGTTTTTTTTACACCTTTATTACAATAGAGAAGTTAAACATTAACAACTTGTTTTATTGTACAATAAAATCAGTTGCTTATGTTTTTGGTATGAAAAGTGCTACAGGAAGCAAAAAATAGGTTTAACTTTTTAAATGGATATAAAATGAAAAAAATTATTACCGCTATTGCCGGCTTGGCTTTAACTGGCGCAGTACATGCAACTCCACTAACCTTAGATTTCACAAGTGGCGTTACTGTTGGTACTGGCAATGCACTTACTAGCTATACTGAAGATGGCTTTACTTTAGTTGCAGATTTAGCCGGTAATCATTTTGATGATAACTATGGCGGCGGCGCTATGGGATTTCATAATGGTTTACCTAACTCAAGCTATAACAATGACTTAACATTAAGTTTTGATGGCAATGCTTTTGATCTTATTGATATTGATCTGAGTTATTTTTATAATTATGGTCTACTTGAATTAACGGCATCTAATGGTAGTAAGTTTATTAGTGGTGGGGTGGGTGTTCAGAATGTGAATTTCTATGATATCACCTCGGTATCTTTTTCAATGCTCGACATTGGTGATATTTATAACACAGGTGCTGCTTGGAATGGTATGACCGTTGATGTAGCGTCTACAGGTAATAGTATTCCTGAGCCTACTTCAATTGCCTTAGTTGGTTTAGCACTTGCTGGCATTGGCTTTTCGAGAAAAAAGAAAGCTAGCTAGGCAATCAAAGCTAGCGATAAACAGGACTTTCTCAATATCCCTAGAATCTATGTTAAGACAAAAAAACCACTGAACTTAAAAGTTGAGTGGTTTTTTATTTAGCATCGCTTTTGCTGCTGAAGCAATGAAAACTGAGCTAGCCCAGGACAAGAAGGCTTAGACTTATCTTACTAAGTTATGCTTTCTCAGCTGCTTCAGTTTGTTCAGTTGATTTTTCGTTAGTTTGAGCTTGTTCTTGCTCTTTTTTTTCATCATGGCCTTCGCCACCACAACCACCACAACAACCCATAATTTACTCCAGTTATTTTTAAATTAAGTTCAAATCAATAATTATGTAATGATAGTACCTGACTAATTTACTCAAGTACTTGATCGAGATCAGTCTTTAATCGGTTAACGGATAAATGCAAAAAAAATGGCGATTAACTAAAACTAGTTAATCGCCATTTAAAATACAGTTTTTATAGCTGTAGACTGAATTGACTACCGCTTAATAAAGTTACTTTGGTAGCTTGTCAAAACCCATGTTGAATAAAGTAAATGCATAAATATCAGCATATTGCTCGATAGTTTTAGATACAGGTGTGCCTGCGCCGTGTCCTGCATTAGTTTCAATGCGGATTAACGTTGGTGCTGTACCAGCTTGTTTTGCTTGTAATTCAGCAGCAAACTTAAATGAATGAGCAGGTACTACGCGGTCATCATGATCACCAGTAGTTACCATAGTTGCTGGATAGCTCACACCAGCTTTAACATTATGTACTGGTGAGTAGCCTTGTAAGTAAGAGAACATCTCTTCACTTTGCTCAGCTGTACCGTAGTCGTATGCCCAACCAGCACCTGCAGTGAAGGTATGGTATCTCAGCATATCTAATACACCAACAGCAGGTAAGGCTACTTTCATTAGATCAGGACGTTGAGTCATGACTGCACCAACTAATAAACCACCATTAGAACCACCATTAATTGCTAGGTAATCGCTTGAAGTGTAGTCCTGCTTAATTAGGTACTCACCCGCAGCAATAAAGTCATCAAAAACGTTTTGCTTGTCTAGTTGTGTACCCGCTTTATGCCATTTCTTACCGTATTCACCGCCGCCACGTAAGTTCGCAACAGCATAAATGCCACCTTGCTCTAACCATACAGCACGAGAAACACTAAATCTTGGTGTTAAGCTCACATTGAAGCCACCGTAACCATACAAAATAGTTGGATTTTTACCATTAAGCTCAAGACCTTTTTTATAAGTAATGATCATTGGTACTTTAGTACCGTCTTTTGATGGATAGAATACTTGTTTTGACTCATAGGCAGTGCTATCGAACTTAGCACCAGACTTACGGTAAACATCGCTTTCACCCTTATCTATGTTGTAGCTATAGATAGTGCCTGGTGTTTTGTAGTTACTGAAAGAGTAATATAACGTTTTTGAATCTTTCTCACCTGAAAGGGCGCTTGAACTGCCAACGCCAGGTAATTCTACTTCACGAACTTGCTTACCTTGGTAATCGTATTGAACAACTTTAGATATTGCATCAACCATATATTCAGCAAAGAAGTAGCCGCCACCGGTTGAAGCACTTAAAACATTTTCAGTTTCAGGAATTAAGTCTTTCCAGTTTTCACGTGTCGGGGCTTTGGCGTTAACGGTAACTATCTTTTTGTTTGGAGCATCAATGTTAGTCACTAAGAAAAGCTTATCACCTTCATTTTCAATGACGTATGTATCGCCAAGAAAGTTATCAGCAATAGTCACTAATGGGCTGTTAGGTTTAGTTAAATCTTTTAAATAAAGATTATTACCTGAAGTTGATACCGCACCAGATATTAATAAGTAACGGTTATCTTCGGTAACATCACCACCGACATAACGGTGTTTTTCTGCTGCTGTAGCACCAAAGATGACTTTGTCATTTTTTTGCGCTTGGCCTAGCTCATGGTAATAAAGTTTATGTTGATCGGTTTTAGCTGATAACTCACTGCCTTTTGGCTTGTCGTAACTTGAGTAGTAGAAACCTTCATTTTTAAACCATGAAATTCCAGAGAACTTAACATCAATTAATGGTGTTTCTAATTGCTCTTTAGTTTCAACATCAATAACAATTATTTTACGCCAGTCACTGCCACCTTCTGAAATAGCATAAGCGGCACTCGAGCCATCTTTAGAAAAACTTAATTGACCTAAAGAGGTGGTTCCATCTTCACTAAAAGAGTTTGGGTCTAGGAATACTTCAGCTTCACCACCGTCTTTTTGACGATAAATAACATATTGATTTTGTAAGCCATCATTCTTGTAAAAATAAGTGAAGGCGCCTTCTTTAAAAGGTGCTCCTACTTTCTCGTAGTTCCATAATTCAGCTAATCGAGACTTAAGTTGATCGCGGTATGGAATTTGTGCCAAGTAATCGAATGTCACTTTGTTTTCAGCGGTAACCCAAGCGCCAGTTTCTTCGCTGCGATCATCTTCTAACCAGCGGTATGGATCGGCAACGTCTGTTCCAAAGTAATTATCAACTACATCACCCTTATGAGTGACAGGGTAGCTAATTTTTTTCATTTGGCTTGATGACGTCATATCTGAATTTTGCTCTACACTGTTACCAGTACAACCGGCTAAAATACTAGTGACCAAGATACTGGTCAAGAAAAGGCTTTGTTTGTTCATTTGAATCTCGCTAATCGAAGTGAGCAATAGGCAATTACGTACCTAATATTAGGCTGCATATTGGCATTGTTATTTCTAAATCGATTAGCAGTGTAGCAGAAGTGGTACAGACAAGACTATGGCTTGCCTCATTGAGATATGAGGCAAGCGGCAGTATTTTGTTACAGGGTATTACCTTGGTGTTTACGCAACTTATTAGCGATTCTCTAAACGATTAAAATCAAGTAAACCTGAAGACGTTTCTTGGTAAGATTTATACCAAACATGTAACTCATCGGCAAATGACCAGAACGCTGGGTTCGTTCGACGGATAGCAAACTGGTCTTTAAGTTTACGGTAATCTTGTTCTGTTTTAATATTTGTTAAGGTGTTAACAAACTCAGTTAACTGGCTTTGATCTACTTTAAAAAATGCATTGGGGTAAGTGCCAACAATGCCACGTAACACTGCTAAATTATCTTCATCAGGTAAACGTCTATTTTCTTCTGAAAACAAGTGCGCAACATTACTGTGTGCGGAGTTAGTAATTAAGCTATAAACCTGTTTTTTATTACCATCAGATACCATGACATAACTGACTTGTGGTAATAAAGAGACATGTTTATTAGGCAAGGTTCTTAAATTAGCCATTTGTTTATCTGTGTTGTTTTTCTCAAACGTCGCAAGATCATAGTGATTGACCTGTTTGTTATTGGTGTGCTTAGCGACTAACTGGTAAAGCTCTTCTTTTGGCTTAGTGCTTTGAAAGTCTATACCTGTTTCAGGTAACTGGTAAAAATCATCCGAAAATATATAGTCTTTAATGTCATCACTGGTATCTCGATACCAATGTTCATGTACGGTTTTACGTTGTTCTTTCGGTAATAGGCTAATGAAATTACTTTCTGCCTCCATACGTAAAAAATCCATGTATAAACGGGTTTTTAATTGATGACCAACATTGCCATAAACATCAAAGCCAGCCACTAATAAGTAATGGATACGCTCAAGTATAGGATAGCTAATTAACCAAGCCGTTTTTGGCTTGGGGCCAACAAAGCCTTGCAGTACTGAAGCACTATCGAAATGTCTAAATACTGTCAGACTAGCATTAGGATTACCTTCTCCAGACCAAATTAAATCAAGATTAAGATCATTAGGCTGTAAGTTAAGTGTTTCAATGTAAGCAACTTTGTTTTTAACATACTCTTGCTGCCGTTTCGCATATTGGCGCCAGTACAGTAACGATATTGTTTTGTCACTGGTACCTGCCGGTAACTGCAGCAAGTCAGTATTAGCATCGATAAAATCAGTGCTCGGGTAGTTATCAAAATTATCAGGGCTTAGAAAAAATACCCAAAAATTATCTTCAATAACATTTAAGGCTATTTGACCTCGGCAAACAGGTCCTTTGATAAAGTTCATAATAGAGAACTGTGCTTGATCTAATAAAAACTGATAGCGAGATTTTGCTGGTAATGTTTGAAAGGTCTTAAAGGGGTTTGACGCATTAGCTAGCTGGTAATCAGGTAGTTTGTTAACTTGATAGCTGGGCTGATAAAAAAGCTCGGTAAGGCGGGCAAGCTTAGCCTTACCAAAGGGGTAGGGCATATGGCGTTTAGCGATAATAGTATCGTTATGTTTAATCAGTCGATAAAAGACTTTAGGGTCATTGATAACAGGCTTTTGCTTGCTATCAATATAGGGAGAGTCAAAAGGTCGCCTGGTTGTGATTACTTTAACTTTTTGACCACTTGGTGTACTTGAGCGTACCAGTTTGAAGTAGCTTGAACCTTGTTTATCAAAATATAAGTTTGCTAGGTATAGGTGTTCAAACAAGTAACGGGCGATAAGCTGTTCTTTCGCTGAAGTTCCGTTGAATAACGTCTCCCAGCGATCAACCATTATCTGCTCTGCTGCTGTTGGTGGCATAGTCTCAGGCATAATCGCCCCTAGGGCCAACCAGTCAGTTAGCTGATTATGCTCTTTATCTGTTAATGCCGGCAAAGCGTAAGGCATACCACCAAGAGGATATTTACTTTTATATTGGGCAAACTCTTCAATAGTTGGACATTGCTGACTTCTATCAAGCGATACATCAAAGCTACTATTAAGTATTGGCTCATCAGGTAATGGGTGTTGTTTTTTTAGTGTCAACATTTGATAAAACAGACTGGCGTGGGTATTTGCATGTTCTGTTTGCTGGCGCTCATTTAATACCGGGAAGAAACCTTGCTGGCGCAGAGGTTGTAAACTATCGCTATTTAACTCGGTTAGCTTACTTAGGCTATCACTAACTTTTGCTGTAAGTAAGCGTTCACCACTATAAACTATAGCCTTGTTGGCACCACGCTCAATACCTGCTCTACTTTCCATTTTCAACTGACAAGGTGCATCGTAACAACCGTGGCAAACTACACAGCGATTTTCTATGATTGGTTGAATCTGTTGGTTGAAATGTATTGCTTGTGCGGTTGTGGCTTTGGGTTGCGTAAGGCGATTATCAACATGGCTAGTACCATAAAGCTTATCAAACTCCATTACCCCTAAAGTGGCACAACCGGAGAGAAAAAGAAGAATAAAGAGCCATTGAAACTTACGCATGATAAACCTTAAATTGCTGAAATGTGTGCATATGTGATAATACCAAGTCCATTAAGTTAGTTCCCACTCAGAGCTTGCCAGTGTTTTGAGAACAAATAGAATTTTTTTGCATATAGTCACTCTATATGAAAGAAATTCTGTGCGGTTATCGAATCGCTGGAAAGCTCCCTAAGGGCGAGTTTAAAAGCCTTACATACAGCGTTATTGTTTTTGATAAGAGAATAACCATTATCTGCAATCAATGCCTTGCCTCTAAGGCTTTTAACTCTCGCTGAGTGCAAAGAAACTTATTGGAATTGGTATCAGTTTAATCTATGTTGATGAATACTGTAAAGTTGCCATGATTTTAAGCATGTTTCTTCTTAAGTATTCATCAACATTGAACTGCATATTTTGGGTGCTAATAGCGGTTTCTTAGCTCAGGCACGTCAGTGTTGT
>Ga0209396_1003961_pt1 | contig 14596 bp, 15 predicted proteins | sample GOMGulsemesocosm_6_FD_184638 | JGI IMG/M metagenome (GOLD analysis project Ga0209396, IMG submission 184638) | Methane-oxidizing microbial communities from mesocosms in the Gulf of Mexico - GOM8C Gulf of Mexico (SPAdes) (version 2) | ecosystem: Environmental > Aquatic > Marine > Cold seeps...
GAGGGCATATTGCGAAGCCATAAAATTATGCCTAACGGCCGAGTTAGAGATTCTGTAATTTTCAGCATCATCAAAAACGAGTGGCCAGGTATCAAACAACACCTACAGGCCAAATTAGCATCGTGACCCAAGTAAACAGGAGAAAAGCATGGCAATAAGGGGAGAATGTTTCTGTGGCGGAGTTCAGTATCAGATAAACGGCTCACTACGCGACGCGAGATCTTGTCACTGCTCCAGATGTCGCAAGGCCTTCAGTTCACAAGCCTCGGCCTACGCATTAGTTGAGACTGAGGAATTTCAATGGTTGGCGGGTGAAGACATGTTGACCTCATATGTTGGTGTACATGGATTTGGCCTGCAATTTTGCCAAAAATGCGGCTCAACCTTATGCGGTGTATATAACGGTGCCGTACACGGCGTCACCTTAGGTTGTGTTAACGGAGACCCAGAGATAGAAATAGGTCGTCACATCTTCGTTGGGTCAAAGGCCGAGTGGGAAATAATGCCCGAGGGTGTTGTTCAATATACCGAAGGTTCTCCTGAGCCCGGATGAGTCAAAGATCAATGAGCGTTAACCTAGAATAGTTCGATAGAGTGCAGAAATGAGGGATAGCAGGGCTTTGGTCAGAGGGCTAAGGCGTGCGTTCGGGCGAGATGACCAAAGCCCTGCTGTCCCGGTTTGTGGCACCGGCCAAAAGCCCTAATAGAACTCCAGTAAATCGACTTGTGGCACCGCCAAAGTACCCCTAAGGCTTAACCTTCACCCCATAAACATCCACCTTAGGGATATAAGGAGTAATAGTCTCCACCGCATAATCATAAATCTCCTGAACATTTGGCATCAGGCCCACCTCAATGCGGCGAGAAATCATCGTTACCGGGTAAAGACAGTTCATAGTGTCCGCCACACACAGCGCTCGGCTGCGACCAACACTGTCCTCATATATCTGCCAAACCAACCCCAGTTCCTTCTCAAGTAGGTCACCTAGAATAACCCCCATAGCTTGGTTCTCTAAGCGCTGCTCCTTCTTAAACAGCCCTTTATGGACAATGCGCTGCAACAACACCAAATCATCACGATTGCCATGAACCTGAGTACCCAACTTCGAGCGGGCCACATCCTCAATCAGTAGGCGTTGGCTCTTAAAGTGATTCTTATCTTGCCAGCCAAAAGGGTAAACAATAGGTCCCTTAGGTCCGTCCGCTGCAAAAATAGGCAGGGCTAAAAGAGAGACAAGGGCAAAAACAAAGGCACGATGCATCGTAGAAACTTCCCAAACATTAAATGAATAGAGTAAAGCACGGTAATAGAGGCCGCTTATAGCCCATAGTTCCGGCGGATTATACCGGATTTTTAAAGCCAAAGAATATAGCACTGCCAAGCACTTCACCGAGTCTGATATGATAGCGCCTTTTCCACTAGGTACCCCAATATGTCGCTCTCCCACCTCATAGCTCACCACATCTCCAGACCCACCGGCAGCGGCGAAGCTCGCTTGCAGCAAAGGGACACCGAGATGGCCATTTCAGGGAGAGAAGACGAACTGCTGCGCGAGCTGAAACACTCCTACATTGGCAAGGCTGGCAAGGCCTACGGGCAATTTACAGACGAAGCCGGCGATTTTCCCCTGCGCGCTTGGGTACAAGAATTCCTGGAAGAGAAAATTCCCTTCGCAAGTTTTAGCCATAAGATACTTAATCACTTTAAGCTCGCCTTAGAGCAGAGCGAGTGTGAGCTAGAAGGGCACCTGTTGGTCATGACCGAATCGCTGGCTGATGGCGATTTTATGTACTTATTCCTTGTAGATCACGACGAAGGCACCTATATCGATGCCAGTTTAGATTTTGGTCGCTCCTACCACCTAAACGTTACCCGTGTGTTGCTGGGCGCCAAACTAAACATTAGCGACATGCAGAGAAACGATGGCAAGCATTACCTGTCGGTTTTACGGTCGCGCGGCGACAAAAAGTTAACCGACTTCTTTTGGAGTTTTGTCGGATTTACCGACAAAGTAGACGTGGCCGGCGACACCTCGGAATTTTTGAATATTGTAGCGGCCTTTACTCAAGACCTACCCGAAGAACAGGCGGCAGAAACACGAGTGAAAGTGGTGGACTACTGCCTAGACCAAGATAAATCCGGTGAAACAGTTCGCATGGAAGAACTTTCAGCCCATGTGAATGAAGAGGCCCCAGAAGCGTTTTCAAAGTTTGTTGCCGAGAAACAAGAAAGCCCCAAAGAAGAACTCATTCCCGACCGCAATTTACTGCGCCAGTTTATGCGCATTAGTGGCCGCAGCGAATTGGTGAGCATGAGCTTTGCGGCCTCTTGTTTAGGCGAAGCCATTGTTTATGACGCCCACACAGATACCTTGACCATTAAATCAATTCCCTCGTCTTTAAAGGCGCGCTTGCTCAAACACATGCAGCAAAAATAGTCTTGAGTGTAGGAAGATGACATAGCTATGGACTCTATAGAAACGCCCTTGGGGGTATTGCAGCACACCTTTGGTTATGACCAATTCCGTGAACCTCAAGCGCAGGTCATTGACACGCTGGTGGCCGGTGGTGATGCCTTAGTGATTATGCCCACGGGTGGTGGTAAGTCTCTGTGTTACCAAATTCCGGCTTTGGTTCGAGAAGGTGTGGGGGTGATCATCTCGCCGCTAATTGCCTTGATGCGAGATCAAGTCAATGCACTTAAGCAGTTGGGAGTGTCGGCGGCCTACCTCAATTCAACTCTAGATCACGATCAAATTTGGCAAATTGAACAGCAAATCGCCAGTGGCGAAATTGATTTGCTATATATTGCTCCAGAGCGATTATTACAAGCTCGTACACTGCAACTTTTCACACAGATTAACATCGCGCTGTTCGCCATTGACGAAGCCCATTGTGTGAGTCAGTGGGGGCATGATTTTCGAGCAGACTATTTGAATTTAGGCATTTTGCATGAGCGCTTCCCCGCCGTACCGCGAATCGCTTTGACGGCTACCGCCGACGAGCGTACTCGCGGCGAAATCGTGAAGCGCCTAGGCTTGCAGCAAGCGGCCAACTTTCTGTGTGGTTTTGATCGGCCAAACATTCAATATCGAATCACTCAGAAAAGCAATGCGCGTCAGCAATTGCTGCAATTTTTGAAGCATGAACACGCCAGCGATGCGGGTATTGTTTATTGCTTGTCGCGAAAAAAAGTGGAAGATGTCGCCAACTGGATGAGCGCCGAAGGCTATACCGCACTGCCTTATCACGCGGGTTTGTCGACCCAAATGCGACAAAATCACCAAGACCGTTTTTTGCGTGAAGACGGGGTCATTATTGTGGCGACCGTGGCCTTTGGCATGGGTATCGACAAGCCTGATGTGCGCTTTGTGGCGCATTTAGATCTGCCGAAAAGCTTAGAAGCTTACTATCAGGAAACGGGTCGGGCAGGGCGAGATGGCCTGCCCTCCAATGCGTGGATGGTTTACGGCGTGCAAGACGTGATTAAGTTGCGACAAATGTTGGAAATGTCGAACGGTGATGATCAGCATAAGCGGGCTGAGCGCTATAAACTTGATGCCATGTTAGGGCTTTGTGAAATCACCACTTGTCGACGGCAAGCACTATTACATTACTTTGGTGACCCAGCCGAGGCGAAGTGCGGCAACTGCGACGCATGCTTAATTCCCATAGAAACCTGGGACGGCAGCGAGGCCGCGCAAAAGGCCTTAAGTTGTGCTTATCGCACGGGCCAGCGCTTTGGCGTGAACCATTTGGTGGATGTACTGCTCGGTAAAACCGGTGACAAAATACAACAGTTTGGCCACGATACACTCAGTGTTCACGGTTTGGGTAAAGACCTAGACGTGACCCAGTGGCGCTCCGTGTTTCGACAGCTAGTCGCCAGAGGGTATTTAACGGTTGATGTGAGTGGGTTCGGTTCCCTGCTGCTAACTGAAAAATGCCGGCCAGTATTGAAGGGCGAAGAATCTTTACATCTGCGAAAAGACCGCAAGGCTGAGCGCAAAGGTCGAGGCAGCAAGAGCATTCGTACCAAGGTTACGTTCACGGGGCACGACGAAACACTTTGGCAGGCATTGCGTGTTATCCGCAAAGCCTTGGCTGACGAACAAGCCGTGCCGCCTTATATTATATTTGGCGATGCAACATTGAAAGAAATGGTCAGCACTCAGCCCATTTCGGAAACGCAAATGTTGAATATCATTGGCGTGGGAGAAACTAAGTTGGAACGTTACGGTGATGCCTTTATGGACGCCATTCGTGAACACCAAGTTGATATTCTGGATAAGGTATAAGTCGTGCGTATTGTTCCCGATCAGGCTTACCGTATTATTGATAATAACGAACATTTCCTGGTGCTCGATAAGTCGGTGGGCATTGCCGTTCACAGTGATATAGAGCATGAGGCCGGTGACGACCAGGGTTTGCTTAAGTTAGTTAAAACTCAGGAAAACATCAAAGAGTTATACCCGGTGCACCGCTTAGACAAAGTGACCTCAGGCTTGTTGGTACTGGCGAAAACCCGTGAAGCAAACCGTGAGCTGTCTATGCAGTTTGAGCGGCGAGAGATCGAAAAGTATTACTTGGCTTTGTCGATTCGAAAACCAAAGAAAAAGCAGGGTAAGATAGTAGGCGATATGGCTCGGGGCCGACGGGGCAGTTGGTTATTATTGCCTAGCCGCGAGAATCCTGCCATTACCCAGTTCTTTAGTTCAGCAGCCCAGCCCGGCCAGCGTTTGTTTTTACTGAAACCCAAAACGGGAAAAACTCATCAGCTTCGAGTGGCTCTGAAAAGTATTGGCGCGCCTATTGCAGGAGACGCACTTTACGGCGGGGACGAAAAGCTTGAGCAATTCGATCGAACTTACCTACACGCTTATGCCTTGGCGTTTACCTTTGGCGGGCAGCGGCAGCAGTTTGTGAGTTTGCCTACTCAAGGGGACTTATTTGTAAGTCCAAAATGTTTGGCGTCTATTAAAGCCTTCGGGTCACCGTGGCAACTAGCATGGCCAAATTAAGCACCTTTAGATTTCTTTTTTGGCTGATTTTTTTGGGGCAATTGCTCGCTTGCAGTGAGGCAGAGGATCAACAAGCTGTGTCGGCAGTGTCTTCAAGTGACTGGCAATCCGCCTACATATTAGAGCCGGTCGATTGTTGGTTTGATGTCGATTGGTCTCTTTCAGTCTCGTGTGCCCAACTTAAAACCGATCCTGCCAGTGGCCAATTTTCCCTACCTGTGGTGGTGATTAAAAACACCTCCCCAAAGCATTTTCCCGAGCCGCTCATCTATCTGTCTGGAGGGCCGGGTGGCTCCGGTAATATCCGTAAAAATGATATGGCTCATTGGCTTTCTTGGTATGAGCAAGCTGACTTACAACGCGACTTGGTTTTGTTTGATCGCCGCGGTACCGGTGGCAGCGAACCAAGGCAAGCCTGTATGAACTACGAGCGTTTTAGCCGTGAGATACTGAGTGAAAATGCCAGTTTGGAGCGCGAGTTAAAAGAAGGGCTTGAGCTTACTAAAAGTTGTTTGTCGTCATCCAATGCGGAAGGCTTTGAACCAAAGCATTATGGCAGCCATCACAGCGCTCGGGACGTGGTGGCCTTGATGGCAGGCTTGGCTTATGAACGTTGGAATATTTTTGCAGTGTCTTATGGGACACGCTTGGCGCTGAGAATTTTGCAGCTGAAGGAGGCAGAAGCTGTTGATAGCGTCATTCTTGATTCGCTATACCCCTTGGACAAAGGGGCGCTTAAAGAGTGGCCGGCGCTACTTGATAAGGCCTTGACACAATTGTTTAATGTCAATGGGTCGAGTGAAGCTGCAGCGTTGGAGCGCGATTTTTGGTTGGCTTTGGAAAAACTAAAAAAACAAACGCTGCGCTTCACTGTGCCAAGCTGGAATGGCGAAGCACCTTTCACCGTTGTGCTTAATGATCACAGATTTTTGAGTATGGTTTTTGCGTCCTCATATGATCGTGAGAACATGAGGCAAATTCCGGCCTTAATTCAAGCGGTATTAAAGGGGCAGCACTCTGGGGTTCAAACATTGCTGGACCCCTTTATAAATTACGCTTTCGATCCGCAATTTAACCCCATGGTTTTTTTCGCGATTGAGTGCCTTGAGGTGCCAGAACTTAACAGAGTCGAATATGCAAAAGAAGCCGCTCGTTTTCCTAAGTTGCTGGGCTATACCGAGCAACTTTCAGACTACGACATTTGTCCCTACCTGCCAAAGTGGAACGCGCTTGAAAAAGCGGCGGCATTAAAAACTTTTACTTTGGACAAGCCCACCTTACTTTTATCAGGTGGCCTAGACCCGATAACGCCCCCTCATTGGGCCGAAGAATTTGCGGCTTCAAATTCGTCTACTACTCACCGCATCTTTCCTGGCTTGGGCCATTCAGTGGTTGGAAGCAGTGCTTGCGCTCATAGCTTTCTCGGGCCATTTATACGAGCTGCAGCTTCAGGTGAGTTAGCGGCGCTCAGTCTCGAAAATTGCCATAGTGCCCAGTAATTCTTTTTGTTATTATTCCCGCTAAATTGAAACACCGCTGCACGTCCTCGCGTCAAGGTTACCACTCGGATAGTTGATGGAAATATATATTGCCGTACGCGCTCAGAAATTGAGCGATGCTAAAAATGCCCTCGCGGCCGCTAATGTCACCGTTCTAAATAGTCTTGTGGATCGTATAGAGCCGGCCATCCGTAATATGGCGGAAGGCCTACATCGTCTTGGTGTGGTCTACGACATAGCTGGCTGTGGACTTTATTGGTTATTGATCGAAGGCGGCGATGACCTAGGCCATTTTTATGGCTTCAGTGCGGTGGAGTGCGCATTTAGTGCTGAATGGTATCAGCAACAAGCGGCCAAGGTTCGGTACTTAAAGGGCATTGCGTATTGCGACGCAACGGAGGAGTGGGCGGGTCTGTTTTCCTTGGCCGATCAAGCGCGAAAGATTGACGTACAATTTTTAAATGCCGATGTAAGCCCAGCCCTTATTGGTGTGCGGGTCGCTATTCAAACTGAGGAACCCAATAAAGCTCCAACTAAAGCGGCCAGAAAGAAAATCGCCAAGCCGAAGGCCTCGAAAGAAGAGCCGGGTGTATTAAGAGAATCTTTAAGTTTAGATTTTGACTCCGGAGAGGCGAGCGTGAGCATACTTAAGCCTGGCAAGAAAAAGCGCCCAGGGTTTAAAAAGCGCGATAAAATCAATGAAGAGCAATTGGACATATTTAAAACAGGGTAGGCGTAGCGCTGCGGCTGGTTTATTGCTTCCAGCTTTGAGTGTGGGTTTGTGGCAGGCATAAAAAAAGCCACCTAGCAAGGTGGCCTTTCTAAAATATGGCTCCGACACCTGGGATCGAACCAGGGACCAATAGATTAACAGTCTACTGCTCTACCGCTGAGCTATGTCGGAATTGCTTTTCTCTGTAAGGAGAAGAGGCGCGTATATTAGTGTGGAGAATGATTTTGGTCAAGCCCTTTTTTATAAAATAATTCAGTTAGTTAGGGTATTATTATTCACCCCTGTAGGGCGTAGAATTAACAGACAATTCGGCTAAATAAAGCCCATTTATCGGCAACTTTGCCGTAGGAGAGACAAGCTCAGTGCTCAGTGCGGTAAATATCTCAACTTTGCTGGTGTTCATTCCCACTTTCTTTTTTATTTCGGCTACTCCGGGTATGTGCATGACCTTGGCCATGACACTTGGCATCGGCATTGGAGTGCGTCGCACGTTGTGGATGATGATGGGGGAGCTACTCGGAGTTGGTTTGGTGGCCTTAGCCGCGGTGCTTGGGGTGGCCTCGCTCATGTTGGCCTACCCAGACCTGTTCGTGGCTCTGAAAATCATTGGCGGAGCCTATTTACTCTATTTAGGTGTCCAGATGTGGCTATCGAAGGGTCGCATGGCCATCGATCCGGATGTGGGTGCGGCGCCCAAGCTGTCTCGGGCGAACCTTTGGACTCAGGGCTTTGTTACGGCGATTGCCAACCCCAAGGGCTGGGCTTTTTTTGTGGCGGTATTGCCTCCTTTTCTGGACGATTCCCTACCCTTGTGGCCACAGCTCGGTGTTTTGCTGGCGATCATACTTTGCTTGGAGTTCACCTGCATGATGCTCTACGCCAGCGGTGGTAAAGCACTGCGTTTGATTTTGGCGCGGCAAAGCAGTGTCCAGGTACTAAATCGCATTGCCGGCAGTCTAATGGTGGGCTTAGGGCTGTGGATGTTTGTGGTTTAAGCCCCGTACTTAGCGGGTGAGTTGTATTAACTTAAAGCTGCCATTGTCGGCGGCGAGTTTGACCTGCTTAAACAGCTTCTTCGCTTTTCGTTCTAGAGGGATAAACTGATTCACCACAAATACAGCCGTGCCGCCCGCGTTTAGCCTTGCATGGGTATTGCGCAGAAATTTATTGGTAAGGTCGCCGTCAATTGAAAACCCTTGGTGAAAAGGGGGGTTGCACAGTACCAGGTCAAATGTTTCACGAATGCTTGTGCCGCAGTCGTCAGCAAGCACCGTTACGTCCATATCATTGAGCTCAAAGTTGTGGCTGGCTGCTCGAACTGCCGCGGCATTGTTGTCGGTAGCCCAGCGCTTATTAAACTCAAATCTTTTGCTCATTAGGCTTAGGTAGCCGTATCCGCAGCCTAGGTCGAGTAGCGACTTCGGCTGCCGGCTGAGAGTTGCCAAAATTTCAGGCAATTCAGCCCATAAATATTGGCTGCCTTGATCAATTTTATTCCAGCCAAAAACGCCAGGTTTACTGTGAATTGCTATAGAGCACTCACCGCTTATTGTCTCGGCGATAGGTCGGAGTGTTGTGTATTGTTGCGCGTCTAGATACTGCTCTTCGGGAGCTTGCTCTCGCGCCCCTGACTTGCTCACAAAGCCGGTATAAATGAGGCCGTTTTTCTCCAGCTTCGCCTCGCCGCCCAGCAGATTTTTAATTTTCGAGAAATAGGTTTTAATACCTTCGTTTTTTTGTCCGCTGATCAGCAGTTTTCCGCCAACTTTTAATTTTTGAAAACACTGATTCGCAATGTGATGTACAACGGGTTTCTCTTTTGACACTCGGTAGTAAATGCAGTCCAAGGAATTATTTTCAATATCCTCAAAATCAAAATCGTTAAAAGTGCTATTTAGGTTCAAGGCTCTAAGCCCGGCATCCACATCACATCGGTTGCTGATAAAGCGCAGCTGATGTCCGCAGGCGGCGATAAACTCGATATCTCCGAGCGTATTTTCGTCTGCAAGCCATAGTTGAGTATTATTTCTAGGGGCTTGGCGTAATTGTTCTATAAGCCATTGGTTGGCAAAATCGCTCATTGGATGCTGTCAATTTCCGCTTGGGTCAGTGGGCGATATTCGCCACAGGGTAGGTTAGGGTCAAGTTCAATGGCGCCGATACTGTGTCGATGTAAGGCTTCAACATGATTCCCTAGAGCCGCAAACATTCTTTTTACCTGATGATATTTGCCTTCACGAAGGGTCAAGGCGGCTTGTTTTTCCGAGTTTGGGTCAAGGTTTAATAGCGCCGGAAGAGTGGGTTTGTTTTCTGACTCCAGCTGAATGCCCTGCTCGAACTGTGCCATGTAAGAGCTTTCAATTGGTTCTGAGGTGGTGACATGGTAAACCTTGTCGCACTGGCTTCTGGGGGAAGTGATTCGGTGGTTCCATTGGCCGTCGTCGGTGATCAGTACTAGGCCAGTAGTATCAATGTCGAGTCGCCCGACAATTTGCAGTTGATCCTGTCGAATTTCGTCCAGCAAATCGATTACTGTGCTGTGCTCGGAATCTTTATTGGCGCACACATAGTCTAGCGGTTTGTGGAGCATGAAGTAGCGTGGCCCCGGAGGCTTAATGTGACGACCTTCAAGGCTTATATGGTCTTCGTCATTCACATTTTGAGAGGCACTTTTAGCCGTGCGTTCATTAACCGTGATCTGGCCCATCTTTATAGCTCGGCGCACCTGCGTACGAGAGTAGTCTGTGCTGTTGCTAATGAATTTATCTAAGCGCATATTAATGAATCTGTAGTGGTAGGGTCGCTGAGTAGAAGTGCATCGATGTCTGTGTAGTAGGTCTGAGCTAAGAGGCTCATTTCCTCGACTGCCTCAGGTGTCATGAAGGCCTGTTCGATAATTAACACTTGATAGACGCCTCGCTTAATTAGCGCGGGGCTCAAGGTCTGTTCCGTATCGGGCAATACATTGCAGCGAATAAAAGTTATCCAATTAGTGACAATGATCCATGCATTGTAAGACAGGTCTCGACGCTGCGCGTCAGTGGTGTTCTGCAGGCCTGCATCGGCGAGTGCCTGATGAATTTTCAATGCGTAATCAAGATAAATTTTAAAGGACAGTCGATGTTGGTTGGCCAATTCAGGGTCTTCTACTAACATATGCTCAATGTCACGGTATAAAAACTGATGACTCCAGAGTTCCTGGACAAGTTTTTCCATCATTTCCGCTTTGTCAGTGATGGTAAAAGGGCGACCCCCAGGAATCTTTAGTAGAGCCATCATCTGTTGTTGATGGGCGTCGTAGAGTTCGCGAATAATCGCCTTCTTATTGTCGAAGTGATAATACAGATTGCCGGGGGATATACCCAAATGCGCGGCGAGGTGGTTGGTGGTTACGGCGCGTTCGCCCTGAGTGTTAAATAATTCAAGGCTGCCCAGCAGTATTCGGTCTCGTGTTTTCATCGGCGCATTCTACCTTAAAGCCTCGTTGCTTGACAGATTAGAGCAAAAGCTCTAATAATGCTCGTCTTTCTCGTCTAAACCATCACTAGGAGTTGACTATGAACGCCACTGCCAGTCCTTTAGAAGCTAAAACAGAAGTGGGGTTTATTGAAACTTCCCCAGATGCCCTGGGTGGATTACTGAGCGCTCAGCGCGCAGGCTACCGCAGCAACCCAATGCCTAGCGCTCAGGAGCGTATTGATCGCTTGCAGCTCTTGAAGCGCATGTTGCTAGACAATCGTGAGGCACTCACTGAGGCGCTCGATTTGGATTTTTCAGCACGCGCCCATACTGAGTCGCGCCTAGCTGAGTTTTTCCCCTCGGTGCAAAATATCAATTACATGTGTAAAAAAGTTACCGCGTGGATGAAGCCCGAAAAACGCCATGTGAGCTTGTTGATGCAGCCGGCGAAAGCCCGCGTACTTCACCAGCCTTTGGGTGTTATTGGCATTATGGTGCCATTTAACTACCCCATCTTTCTGGCTGTAGGCCCTTTGGCTACGGCCTTAGTGGCGGGCAATCGTGCCATGGTAAAAATGCCAGAAGCAACGCCTCGAACTTCAGCCTTGTTTGCAAAATTAATTGCAGACACCTTCAGTGCCGATCTAATTACTGTGGTAAATGGCGGCCCTGAAGTGGCGGCCAGCTTCTCCGCCTTGCCCTTCGATCACCTCTTGTATACCGGTGCGGGGTCGGTGGCAAAACATGTCATGCGCGCGGCGGCTGAGAATTTAACCCCTGTGACTCTAGAGCTGGGCGGGAAGTCACCTGTTATTGTGGGAAGCGACTTCCCATTGCAAGAGGCCGCCGACCGAATTTGTTATGGTAAGTCTGTTAACGCTGGGCAAACTTGCGTAGCGCCTGACTACATCATGGTGCCACGCGCAGAAGTGGACGCGTTTACTGAGGCCTACAAGAAATCATTTAACCGTTTTTATCCAAGCTTAAATAATAACCCTGATTACACTGGCGTGATTAGCGAACGCCACAGTCAACGCATTCAAGGCTGGGTAAAAGAGGCGGGCGAGAAGGGCGCCAACCTTATTCCGCTGAGCGATGAAGTTATTGTGGATGAAACACGCCGCACGGTTCCAGTGTTATTAACCGGCACCGATGAAACCATGCAAATTCACCAAGAGGAGATTTTTGGCCCAGCCTTACTGGTGATGCCTTACGACTCTTTGGATGATGCCATTAATTATGTGAATGACCACGATCGACCTCTGGCTTTGTATTATTTTGGTTTTGATACGGATGCACAGCAACGCATCTTGCATGAAACTCATTCCGGTGGTGTGGTGTTTAACGAAGTTATGTTTCATGTGGCGGTAGACGATTTGCCCTTTGGTGGGGTGGGCCCATCCGGCATGGGTCATTATCATGGTAAGGAAGGTTTTCTAACGTTTTCTAAGCCTAAAGCCGTTCTTTACAAGCCTCGCTTTAATGGCATGAAAACACTTTATCCTCCTTATAAAAATGCCATGGTGGACAAGTTGTTCAATTGGTTGCTGCGTTAATTTTTACGTTTATTGTTTTGGTCCGGAATGATTGGCGGTTAAGGTAGTTGCCAATCAAACCGCTCCAGAAGATCTTTAAACTTACCGGACGGCTCTGAGCAAATGTTGAGAGCTTGGCCGCTGACAGGGTGGTCTAAGGTCATTCTGTAAGAGTGAAGCAGTAGGCGGGGTGCATCAAGTTCGTTGGCGAAATATCGGTTGTGGGTAGACTTCCCGTATTTTGGGCAGCCGATGATTGGGTGAGAGATATGCTTAAAATGTCGGCGAATTTGGTGTTTTCGGCCCGTTAATAAGCCTGCAAGCACAAACGAATAGCGACTGGCTGGGTATCGGTCAACTTCCACATCCAGTTCAATGGTGTCGAGTCTTTTGAATTCTGTTATGGCGTCTTGAGCGGGCTTTTCTTGTTTGGGTTTGTCACGCTTGCTTTTAAAGTCGTCTATTGGTTTTAAGGAATGGTCTATTCGTCCGGATTCAGGGCAGTAACCACGGCAGACTAATAGGTAGTCTTTTTTGGCTTTGTTGCTTTCCATTTGTGCTTGTATGTTGGCGGCACTTGCGGATGATAGGCCGAATACAATGACTCCAGACGTTGGTTTGTCTAATCGATGTACAGGGTAAAGGTGCTTGCCAATTTGGTCTCGCAAAATTTGCAGCAAGAATTGGGTTTCGTATTTGTCGATATTGCTTTTATGTACCAATAGACCCTCAGGTTTGTGCACGGCCACTAGATCATTGTCTTGGTACAGTATTTTTAGAGGGGTGTCAGTCATTGAGTGCGCTGTTAAATAAGTCGTTGTTTGACATTGTACAATAAAAGTCACAGTGGAATTCATTCAAAGTTTATGAATTTTTGATAAAGAAAGATTATTTTTATAAGGATAGTAGGCAAACTGTCTGTAAGGGCCTTTTTTGCCGTCGTTCGCCGATTGAAATGTTTAATAACTTAAGAGACTGGAGACAACTTGAAGCTAATTTTTGCCAATATAAAAACCATCATGATCGTTGCAGGCTTGCTAACGTGCACAATGTTTTTTGCGGTTGTAGCGCCGGAAGCCGCCTTAGTGGGCATGTTTGGAGAGTCACTTAGTGAGCCCTTGGCGCAGGTTCTCGTGAGAAGCTGGGGCTTTCTTATCTTTTTAATGGGGGCTCTGTTGATTTATGGTGCCTATAAGCCGGTTTATCGTAATTTGGCTTTAGGTCTTGTGGGTATTAGTAAGCTGGTCTTTGTTTCGCTGCTGCTTATTTTTGGCAGTCAATATATAGGCAAGGCTGCGTTTACAATAGTATTCGACTCAATACTCGTTATCGTCTTTTTTGCGTATCTAGTTAAAGAGAAGAGCGTTTCTGAGCCGGCAGCATAGACCAGCCAAAAAGGGTCGCCTAAAAGCGACTCATTTTGGCTGTGCTCAGTGCGGTTTTGGGGTTTAAGCGGTTTTCTTTTCGCCTGAGTCTACTGATTGGTATATCAAGGTATTGATGGTCATAGGGCCAACGCCACCAGGAACAGGCGTGTAAGCCGCTACACGCTCTTTCAGTGGGCCTAGCTCAATATCACCGACACCGCCGGGGTGGTAACCCGCATCAACAACAATCGCACCGTCTTTGATCCAGTCAGCCTTAATGAATTCTGGCTTTCCTACCGCACCCACAATAATGTCTGCTTGGCGTATGTGGCTATCAAGATTTTGCGTTCTTGAGTGGCATATCGTTACAGTGGCGTTGGCGTTCAAAAGCATCATGGCCATTGGCTTGCCAAGAATAGGGCTGCGACCTACCACAACGGCGTGTTTGCCTTGTAACTCAATGTCAAAACCCTCCAGCAAGCGCATAATGCCCTTGGGTGTTGCGCACCCGTAAGCTTCTTCGCCCATGGCCATGCGGCCAAAGCCTAAGCAGGTGACGCCGTCTACGTCTTTGCTGAGCTCAATCGCGTCAAAACAGGCGCGTTCGTCAATCTGTTCAGGCACTGGGTGCTGTAAAAGAATGCCGTGTACATTGGGGTTGTCGTTTAGCTCTTGAATCTTATTCAGTAATTCTTCAGTGCTGGTGCTTGAGGGCATTTCTACGCGAATAGATTCCATACCCACTCGCTCACAGGCATTGCCCTTCATTTTTACATAGGTGGCCGAGGCTGGGTCGTCGCCCACGAGTATAGTGGCCAGAATGGGTGTGCTGCCTCCACGTTCCTTAAGCGCCTTAACGCGAGCGGAAAGTTCTTCTTCTGTTTTTTTGGCTAGGGCTTTGCCGTCGAGAACCAGTGCAGACATGGTATTGTGATTCCTATTCTAGTGTTTGGCGGTAGGGGGCTTGCAGGGCGAGCGAGCC
>Ga0209396_1003971_pt1 | contig 14570 bp, 11 predicted proteins | sample GOMGulsemesocosm_6_FD_184638 | JGI IMG/M metagenome (GOLD analysis project Ga0209396, IMG submission 184638) | Methane-oxidizing microbial communities from mesocosms in the Gulf of Mexico - GOM8C Gulf of Mexico (SPAdes) (version 2) | ecosystem: Environmental > Aquatic > Marine > Cold seeps...
AGGCGTCACTACGAATAACCTCTAAACTTGCTAATGATGATTTATAAAGATCTGCGGCTAGTAGACTGTTTAACTTAATTTCTTGGTAATCAACACTGACTTTATTTAATGATTGTTGCTCTTGATTAGTCAGACGATCTTTCTCTTGTGTTAGCTGTGCTTTAAGTGCATCAAGATGACTTTTAGTCGCTATGATGTCGGCAGAGTCTGCGCGCATAAATGCAGATAACGATTTTAATCCGGTTTCTTCTTTAATAATTTCGGCTTCTAGCTCACTTATCGCTCCTAATAATGCACTGCCTTGTTGCTCAGGGTTATAGAGTTTAAATTTGTCTTGAAACTGGATAAGACTCGTTTGGTATTTTTTTAACTCTTTATAAGCACGATTCACATCTTGTTGAGCATAATCTAGCTGCTGCTTAACCATTTTTTGACCAAGTTTATTAATTAACGTTTCACTTATTTTGATGATTTGATTAGCAACGTCCAATGCAAACTTAGGTTCGAATGCTTGTACTTCAACCATCAATACTTCTGACATTTCATCGTAATGAACATTGATGTGTGCTTGATAATATTCATGATATTGCTCAACACTACCATTGCCCGTTAGTCGGCTAAACCAGTCCCATTGTGGTGCTTGATAATGTTGTTTTAGGCCAATACTTTGTTCAAGCGCTATAGCCATAGAACGTGATTGGATATATTTTTGCAAAATTAAGGCGTCACGCGTGCTGGGGGAGCTGCTAGTCATTGCAATGAGTCCAGAAAGCGGTATTTCGTTAGATCCGAATTTTTTAACCACAAACTGGCTTTCACTAACATAACGAGGCGAGGCTATTAAGGTGTAGTAACATACAATGGCCAATACAGCAGCAATAACAACGGCAAATGACCCCAGTTTTGCCGCAGTATAATCCGCTGATTTTTTAGCTTTTACATACGCTTTAGAGTCAGCAACAAACTGCAGTGGCGCACGTTTAAGTTTTCGTGCTTTACGCTCAATTGGGCTTAGCTCTTTAATGCTAGGCTGGTCGTTTCTAGGTTGTTTAACTGGTTGCGACATAATGCTCTTCATATTCTTTAATTGCAGACTCAATGTCTGTATGAAACTTCAGGTCTTGGTTAATAATAACCAGTCCTGCTTGACAGTTTTTACGTAACTCGCCCATTGAATGACTGACCATAATTAGTTTAGTTTTTTCATATTTTTCTTTTAATAGAGCTTCACTTTTACGTCGAAAATTTGCATCTCCCACAGCGCCCAGTTCATCAACAAGTAAAACATCAAAATCAAAGTCAAAAGCCATGGTTAAGCCAAAAGCCACACGTGCTTTCATGCCACTAGAATAGGTTTTTACCGGTTCATCAAAAAACTTACCAATTTCGGAAAAATCATCTACTTGCTGCTCTATTTTTTGGGTGTATTTATAACCGTGAATTCGAGCCACAAAACGCACATTCTCTCGTGCACTCATCGAACCTTGTAAACCACCTTGCAAGCCTAGTGGCCAAGATATTTTTTGATTTGATACTATCTGACCTTTATTAGGAAAGTCTGCACCTCCTAACATTCTGATCAACGTTGATTTACCCACACCATTGGGTCCTAATACCGCGATATTTCGATCGGTCGGCAGTGCTAAGTCAACATTTTTAAGTACGTAATGACGCCCTTGTTTGGTGGCGTAATATTTACTGACATTGTTAAAATGGATCATCAGTTAATAAACCTGTGCCTATTAATTCTAAAGGTCATTAGTCCAATAGAGAGGCTGCTTAATGCAACAAAACTCACAAAGTACCAGTCACCAATAGGCGTTTTATAGGAAGAAAAAAAAGCATCTCGACTAAGTTCGATTAAATGAAATATTGGGTTCCAACTAAACAAATACCAATACTGCTCAGGTATCATGGTGGCGCAATATAAAATGCCTGAGATAAAGAACATTGGTGTCATAACCATTGAAAATAACTTGGCAGCATCAGGCCAATAGGTTGCCGCGCAACACAGCAATAACCCCAAGCCAACAGCCAAACTTAATAATAAAAAACAGGCGGCTAGCAGCGCTAATAAATCGTCTGGAATAACCTCAAAACCCAGCCAAGCCATTACGGTGAATATTAAGACGTAAACGACAATAAAAGTGACTGCTTCTATTAAAATCCGGGTAATTATTGGGTCTATTGCGGTAACTTGCCTATAAGTAAATAACGCTTTATTGGCGTCAATTGCAGCACCAATTTGAGGCACTAATTTACCAAAAAACTTAAACGGTAAAATTCCAACAAAAAGAAAAATGGCTACTGGAATACCCGCAACAATTGAACGCCCCAGCAAAGTGAAGATTACGGCCATAACTGATGCTTGTGCTACAGGCTCGGCAATTGCCCAAAAATACCCTAAGCGGTCAGCACCAAAGCGAGTTTTTATTTCACGCATTAAAAGTGCATGCACAGTGTCTTGCATTATTTGCCATGATGTTCGATTTTGCGACTTGATCATGTTTGAAAATATTCCAGCACGCCAATGACGCAATGTGTATTTTCACTCGTTGTTACCAGAACATGTTTTACATGATTTTCTCGCATTAACTCTTCTGCAGTCGCTAACATTTCGTCTTGTGAAATAGTAATAGGAACAATGGTCATCATATCGGCTGCTGTTCGTGTATTAATATCGATATCTTGCGCTAATGCTCTTCTTAAATCGCCATCAGTAATTACACCCGTTAATTCTCCATTATTAAGTACAATTGCCACTCCCAACGTCGATTGAGTCATGGTTAAAATGGCTTTGTGCATTGAGTCCGCCATATCTACAAACGGCAACCCTTTAGTGTGCATAACATCACTTACTTTGGTTAATAAACGTTTGCCTAAACTTCCACCCGGATGATATAGCGCAAATTGATGCGGCTGAAAATCTTTAAGGTGCATTAAACCCACAGCTAACGCATCCCCCATGACTAAGGTTGCGGTTGTTGAAGAAGTAGGCGCTAAATTATTAGGGCAAATTTCACGCTCAACCTTCACGTTTAATACGGCGTCTGAATTTTTTGCAAGAGTACTGTTTTCATTGCCCGTTAATGCAATAATTTTATTGCCAAAGCTTTTTAATGAGGGTATTAATTTTAATACTTCGTCGGTTTCACCGCTGTTAGAAATTAATAGCACCACATCTGATGGCTTGAGCATGCCTAAGTCACCATGAAATGCCTCGGCTGGATGAACAAAGAATGACGGTGTTCCGGTTGACGCCATTGTTGCTGCAATTTTTTTACCTATATGGCCCGATTTTCCCATGCCAGAGATAATTAAACGGCCTGTGCTTGCAGCAATTAAACATAATGCTTGCTTTAAACCTTCGTCAGATTGATCCGCTATTTTTTTAATTTGTTCCGCTTGGTCAATAATCGACTGTTTGCTTTGAGCAACTGATTGACTCAATCTACTCTCATCAATACCTTGGATAAGTGTATTTTTCTTGGTGAACGGCACAACAGTGTCTTCCACCGTCAAATCCTTAACTGTGTTATTACTCATCATCATCCCTTTTTGATTTCAATTAAAAAATAGAAATAAAGTTTCCGTCATTAAACATAATGCCCGCTAAATCTTTTAATACCCGAGGTTTACCTTGCTCTTTACCTAACAAGGTAACTTGGCCTTGTGTTTCTTTCTTTATATAGGTCAGTGACCATTCAACGCCATCTTGGTTTTTACCTTGGTAAGTAAACTTTTTGGACGAGCCGTTAAACTGAAACTGGCTAAGTCGCCCTTCAAAGTAGGCAATAATGTCGAGGTTTTCTAAATCAAGGCCATCTTTGGCTTTTTTAAAGGGTAAATACAGGGTAAGTAGCGGCTCACCTAGCCCGAGTATTTCGTCAGAATAATTTACCGCAGTAACCAAGCTGTCAGGTAATATTTTGGTTTGGCTTTCATTGTTTATATCAGGGTGTACCAATGAAAGGGCTAGTTGGCTTGTGCCTTGTGCTTGTTGTAAATCGCCATACACTTGAGTGAACTCTACATGCTGAATTAATGAATCCTGTTCACTGATATTTTTATGGGTATTCATTTGAATTAACATCTGTCCGGCAAATGAAGTATCGGTATTCTCAATGATAAGTTCACTGGTCAGTCGTATATGGCCTGTGCCATCGGCACTACCACCAAAAGGGTCTTCTGGTGGGTTATTAAATAATGTTATTTTTGCCGTGGTGAAGGTGGTAGATATTTCATCGCTAGCCAAATTTCCTGATAAGGCAAACTGATATGAATTGCCGGTAAAGGCATCGACATTAAAGCGATCAAGGGTGATGATTAAGTTGAGGTTTATGTCATTATATTTACCGTCAATATGCCATTGATTATCTTCTTTATTATAATCAACACTCAATGCATCCACTTGGTATAGTCCACTTGCAGCCGACAATGGCACGGCTTCAATAACATCTGAAAATATGGCAAACAAGTCATCAAATAAGTTTTCAGACACTTGATTGATCAGATCAAATCCTGCTGTGGTGGCATCATTAAGCTGATGATATTCAGCACTGTCGTCAGCGAAGGTATAAAGTAAACTGCGATAGTCATCTAAAAAATTCTTGGTAACCGCTAAGTCTTCTTCGTTAAGGTATGGCGAGGGTAAAAAGCCTTTAGTGGGATAGATTGCTTTAGACAATACATAAGCACGTAACTTAGCTAATTCATACAACTGCTCAGCAGATATTTCACCTGATAAGGCCACTTGCTGTAAATATTGTGCAGCATCGGTAAGCACAAACTGATTAAATTCATCAAGCCTATTATCTTTACCCGTTAAGGTCTGTAACAAGCGGCGGTTAATCGTTTTTAAGTGTGAGCTAGCGTTAGCGATAATTTCGTTGTTATCAAACAAAATGGCAATATTAATGGCATCTTTAAGCCAATAATTCCATTGCGATAGCTCACTTGGCACTTGGTCTATTGCTTGATAAGCAATGATACCTAAGGTATTAGCTAATACTGAATTAACTTGCTTGATTGTTGCTGGGGTCACAGCTTCTACATAGCTCCCCTCTACTAATTTTACCGCTAAGTCTGTGATCAGTGACAGTTCAATAGGGGTATTGTCGGTGACATTCTTAATAGCAGAAAATGACAACTGAGTTTGCATCAAACTTCCCAAACTGACTTTTCTATCATTATCAGCCATAAAACAACCATCAAATAATGGGCATGATACTGCAATAGGATTATTCGTTGGGTTTACGGTAAACTTATAGATATGCCCTACTGGTAATACCAGTTCTGTTTCTTGCTCTGCAACAAATAACATGGTTTGTGCAACCAACTCGTTATCAGTAGTTTGATCATAAACCACCAGTTCAAGGTCTTGTTGCAGTAACCACTGCGGGACAGTCAAGATAACCGTGATACTCTTAGCGGGTAAACTATCTTCAACTGACTGGTCAGATTTTGTTGAGTCGTTACACCCGGTCAAAAAGGTGAAAATCAAAGCGATGAATATTTTTTTCATGATTAAAACCTTATTTCCATTCCTGAAAACAAACTAAAAGCATTGGCATATTCAAGGTTAAAATCGTCAGTGATCAGTTCAATATAATATTCAGCATATTGAACTTTGATACCAAGCCCTTTGGTATCAAAGTTATAACTCGTATTAAAATTTAGCTTGTCGGTTGTTTGATGGCTTAAGGATACTTGGGTGCTATTAAATATTTCATTGTAATTATATTGAATTGCCGTACTAAACGAATCACTTAGCTGTTTATGTAAGCTTAACTTGGCTCGCAAAGGCAAGTGCATGGTAAATTTTTTATCACGATTGCCTTCATGAGTTTGTAAGTTTGCTAAGGGACGTTGATCGCGCACCTGATCCTGGTTATAAATGAAATGATCAACATTGAATTCACCTATTGCATAGGGTGACTTATCCCACTGAACAAAATGGCCAAGATCTAATACGGATAATGCCAGCTCGTAACCATCACTTTTATAATTTAGTGCTATATCTACTGATGCACCATAACCGGTGGGTGTATTATCAACCTCTAAAAAGTTGTAAAGGGTATCTTCTGAGAAGAAGTAATTTGCCTTGGCATCACCTATGCGTGTTTTGCCATTAAGAAAACCATCACTAATATCGCGTTGTTGATATTTTTTTGAACCAAATAAATTTACATGCACTTGAGCAATAAAGTTGTCATTGATGACATATTCATAACCCAGTCGTAAGCCTTGTGAGGTAAGTCGTTGCTCATAAAAATCATAGACATAATCTCTATCTTCCAACTGATCTCTATTGTTATGAAAGGTATAACGATACTCACCAACATCGGAATGCATTGTAAGGTTATAGTCGTAACGATAAAACGCAGCGACAGAGAAGTTATTTAGCTTTATACCAGCTTGAAAAAATTCGTTGGCGTAGGCATTACTGGCCTTTTGATATTTTTTTGCTCCCTTCCAAGATCCAAAAAAATCAACTACAGGCACCGAAGGGGTGTAGTTATCTGAATAGCCATTGATAAAAAAAACAGGAGATTCTGCGATTAGCTTAGGGCTAACTAATCCGACAATTAAACCTGTTATTACTGCTTTAAGCATTTTTTTCTCTAAATTCTTTTTTATCAAAATACTTTCATTATCATTAAAAGTGCTTTGATAAAAAGGCCGACTTAACGGCCTTTACGTTTAAAAAATTAAATTAACCAGCAGGAACGATAGGTTCGTCTACTTGATCAAAATATTCAGATAAACTTTGCATTAAGGTCGTAATGTTACTAGCGTCTATTTCTGTGCCGTTAACATCTAACACGTAGTTTACTTGAGACTCAGTCGGGCAAGTCTCAGTGTGTTTTTTCTCTAAAACACCAACGGTTGATGAGTTAACAACAATATTGCCATTCCAAGTACCACACCAAATAGCTTGATCTTCATCTTGAACTTCTGCAGCAAGTTGCGTTAATGAGAATTTATAGTTATCGGCTTTGCTCTCTAGTTTGGCAGTTTTACTAATGAGCTTTTTATTATCTTGCTTATAAATATAAGCAGTAGTAGTAATACCATAAACATCTTTTGTTGAACCAGCGACATAATCCGTATTGATCGTTGCCTTAGCTATTTTTAAGATGTTTGCACCTAAAGTGTTCACTAAAAACTGATCATTTTGTTCAAAATCAATCGTTGCCGAGCCACTCAGCTTCTTATTCCAATCACCTGTGTAAACACCAACATTAGGAAGGACAACATTCCATTGAGAGTCATCAACTGAAACACCAATATCAGTATAATTTAACGTTGGATTATAAGATTTAAGTGTTGCTGTTGAAGGCATTGCATCAAGACTTTCACCAAAGGTTACAATAGCATCTTCAGTACCGGCAATACCTTTAAAAGCAAGTTTAGATATAATGCTCGGATCACCTTCACCTGGGTTACCATTAAAGCCATAACCAACAGCAAATAGTATCGCTGTTTGGTCACTTGTTATCGCTGTAGTGCCATCGGCACCAACACACCCAGTGATATCACCTTGACTGTTTAGATTACAATCAACAGAGTCTGCGTTTTCTTTAGTAATAGGAAAATCAGTAATAACACCGGAGAAATAACTAGAAGTAGCGGAGCCATTCACTGTTGCCGTTACGCCACTACCATCGACATTTTCTTGAATATAAATGTAGCGTATATCACCATCGTTTTTACCACCATTGATGGTATATGCTATAACTTCACTTTCTTCACCACCCGTAGCATCCAAGTCCACCAATGAGCCATTTGTTAGCGCATATTGAATAGCGGCACGTATGTCAGCAGTAGCTTTAATAATTTGCTTATTAACTTCTACAGACAAACCATCAGCATTTAACCAGTCATTTGATACATTAACAGCAGTTGCTCGCTTAGCGATTAATGGGTCTGGCGTCGGCGTTGGCGTTGGCGTTGGCGTCGGCGTTGGCGTTGGCGTTGGCGTTGGCGTTGGCGTCGGCGTTGGCGTTGGCGTTGGCGTCGGCGTTGGCGTTGGCGTCGGCGTTGGTGTTGGCGTTGGTGTTGGCGTCGGTGTTGGCGTCGGTGTTGGCGTCGGTGTTGGCGTTGGCGTCGGTACCAACTCATCAACAATATCTTCGATTATTGCAATATCTTCATCAGATAATTCACCATCAGAAGCTTCAACAATATCAGAAATATCTTCACTTAACTCTATTGCTTCAACTAAGGCTTCTTCATCAATTTCTTCTTCAACAAAATCAACGCTATCTAAAATTTCTACGCCTATATCTAATTCAACAGTTTCATCAAGGTTATTAGCAAGAATAGTAAACTCTTGTTGTAACAAAGGGTTAGACGCTAAACCTTCTAGATTGTCTGTTGCTTGATTAAGAAAAAGGTTTAACTCTGTACTATTATTCGATTCTATCGACGTAGATAATGTCGCCATAGACGAAGTGAATAAGCTTCCTAAATCAGCGGTACCGCCAGCAGCCTGCTCTACGATTGTTTCAAATACAACGGCATTATATAAAGAAAGTTGAATTTGCATAGTGGTAACTTCAGCAGCTTCATCTGCTGGAAGATCTGATATTACAGTAGGATCGAGAAGTGCTACAGTTAAAAAGTTTGCAGGTATATTTTCTTCACTTAAACCTAGTGCTAAACCTACCTGCTTGGTAGCAGCAAGCGAAACAGCCTTAAATGCATTTTCTCCTGCATCATTTATATCAGCTAAAGCTACCGAGTTAGTCAATGTATTTGCAGTCAACGTTGTTAAGGTATTAACAGGTATTGATACCTTAACAGAGGTATCGTCTTCATCAGCTAATTCAGCTGCATCTATATAAGCAACAGAGGATAAAGTTAAACCTGCGATATCTGTAATAGTATCACCAAAACCAATGTCATCAGCGCAATTGTTCGTATCACATACCATGGTAGTATCATTTGTTGCTGATACTTGTACACTTACCACGCCTTTAAAGTCTGCAGGGATGTTGGCACTATAATCACCATTTTCATCAGTGATAGTTTCAGCAATAATGTTACCTTCTGCATCAGTAATAACTACTACCGCATTGATTAACACGCCTTTAACCGCACTTCCAGAAATTGCCACTGTTGAGTCTGGTTCTACTACAGGAGGAACCACTACAGGAGGAACCACTACTACTGGTGTTTCTTCTACTGGTGATTCTGATTCTGAACCACATGCACTGACGGTTAAGGCAACCGTTGTTGCTAACGCAAGTTGTGACAATTTAAATTTCGACATAACGTATCCCTTCTATTCTATTGATTATTTAAGTTAAAAAATTTATCCGTCACTGCCTGTAAAGTAAGCTCCGGTTGTTGATAAAAACTGCCTGGTATTTGGTTTTTAAATTTTAAAAACTGGTTAAACTTTTTGAATGTAATATCACATGGTTCACAACATGCTTGCCAAAAGTCATCCAATGGTTTCTGGCTAGTTACCCCTTCCAAGTCATACACTGCACGCCCTAAAACTTTAGTCGGCGTTGCATGGTGTAATGATGATATTCCAACCGTGCTATTAATAGTTACTGTACCTTTAGCTTCTTTTAGCAAGGTCGGAAGATGTATATCATGACAATAAAACACTCTGCCTGTTACATCATATGCATAGCAGAGTTTTTTAATGTATCTTGCGTAATGATTAAACCCTCTATCCATTGGGTGATGTTTAAAAACAAGATGATCATCTTTTGAGGCATTTTGAGAAAAAGATTTGATAACAACACTGATAAATTCTTCAACGGAACCATAGGGTGAATGATACAAAATTTGACTATCAACACTCACTTGAAGCGGAACTAAGAAATATTGCTTTGAAAGCTTAGTTGTAAGGTGCTTTACAAGCTTACGCTCCTTACCTGCATATTTAAGTTTTCTATATCCTGACTTAATCCATTGCATACACTCTTCCATTACATACCAAGGACGATGATGAATGTAGTGAGGGTATTTTTTAGCATAAAGCTGTTTAAAAAAATAATATTGGATTGCATTAAAGGACATATCCCAAAATGCACTGCGAGATCGCTTACTTGCAGTCGCTTCTTCTTTCAAAAAGCTTTGCTCTAAAGTAGCAAAATCTTCCCCTAAAAGAGATGAGTTTCCATTAACGCCACCTTGTTCAAGGGTAATAAATGACGGTCTCAAATACCCTTCTTCAAACACCCAAAAAGATAAGTCCATTTCTTTAGCAACTTTTCTGGCAATTCGGTGATAGAATCGACAGTCACCAAAAACAACAATATCTGTTATGCCTCTAGTTATAATAAAATTACTCAAATAACTTTGCCAGGCAGCGGGTTCGTCTCGATAAGCATGAGAATGTTTTCGCTTACTAAACCAATCATCACCACCATTAAAAGTAATATGGTGAGTATTAGCGTTAGTTTCATTGTCTATAAATGACGAAAGAAGCTTAAAAAACTCTCCTAACGGTCCCTGTAGGAATAGAATATTTTTTTTCATAATAGAGGTAATGCTAAACGTTTCTAATTCGGAGGAATGAACAGTTTAAACTGGGATTAAAATTACACATTTACAAATCCATTTGTTATCGCTAATGCTATTAATTGATCACGAGATTTAGCTTCTAACTTTTTTTTCGCTAAGCTAATATGATTATTTATTGTCTCTTTGGATTTAAATAATTGTTTTGATATAGTGCTAATATTTTCGCCATTACAAAGCAGATGGATTACTTCTACTTCTTTTAAATTTAGCGGGTTTATTTCCCCATTTTCCAGTTTATATTTATAATTATAATTATTTTTCACATGTATCCTTACATCAATAATCTATATGGGAAATATCTCATTATCCGTATTCTTATACAATAAATCAGACTTATGTATTTTTGAGATACTGTGGAAGATAATATTCCGAAACTTGTTGCAATGTAATACCTAAAAGCGCAACATTTTGTTCACTAAACAACCAAAACAGTATTTAACTCACAAAATAAGAACACAGATCAAAAAATTCGATTCAAGGACGTCACAAATAAAAACTAAGCACCTCATGGATTTACATTGTATTAACATTATATAATGTAGATACCAACAGTATCAATTGAAAATCAAGACAATTAGCGCATAGATAGACGAAGATAGTATTCAGAACTTATAGTCGCTTTCCCCCTAATACAACTCGAAAAGATGGTATGTTATTCGATCAATATATTATTGGTACTGGAATTAATGAAGCTTCTGAGGACTGATCAGTAAATTAATCGCTATATACAATGATTTGACCATAAAAATTTGGGGATAAGTCATTAAGTTCTGGTATTCACTCTTAGCTTTTTATAGAATCACCAACTTATAATTTCCACCCGTAGCTCAGCTGGATAGAGCGCGCCCCTCCGGAGGGCGAGGTCACAGGTTCGACTCCTGTCGGGTGGACCATCCTAATAATTAAGACACCAACTGACAATAATCGTCATTTTCTTCTACATAACGTTCTGCTTGGGCAATGGAGCCAAAGTAGTAGGTAAGTAATCGACTACGCTTTTCGCGTACTATGATGGGAAGGTCTAGTTGTTGAACCACTTCAAGCCAAGTTTTAACTAGGGTTAGTGGTGGTAGTTCTTGCATAATTTCGTCCTTGAAAGTAATAACAACCCGTACTGTACGTTAAATAATCACTCAGAGCAAAAATTAAAAGTAATACCTTAAACTGGCATAAATACTCAAAGGATAGGCACCAAACTCAGAGCCAAAAACGTAATCTACCGGTGATGTTTCACCTATACTACCTTGATATTGCAAAGTATCACCATGACTTATATAAACACCAAAATCAGAATATAAATTATCACTCCAACTGGTTTCGCTATTGATAGTTAAAAACACTGAACGATCATTTACATTGTAAAAAGCACTAGCACTTATGGAGGCTAAAGGGGAGGCCAACCAAGTCAGAGCAGGAATAATGTAGTGCTCGCCATATAAAAACACGCCAGCCTTCTGGTAAGGCGCTTGAGCGGCAAGTTCTGTGTAATCCTCAACGTTATTACTACCCGCGCCATTATAGTGATACTCGATCATAACAATTACTTCTTCATTTAACGCATAGTCTGAGCCAATAGAGCTGCGCCAATAATTATTAGTGTAAGGAGTTACTAAGGTTGAGGGCAGGGTATTAGCTGAAAACTCTTCTATGCCTTGGCTTTCATCAACAGCACTTTGCTGCCAATCCATGTAAGCGACTTCAAACCAAAAGCCAAAATCACCTATTGCTCGCTCAATACCACCGCCAAGTAACCAGGCATCATCAAGGATAATAGCGATAGCCTCTATATCATTACCCTCAATAGAATTTTTACCCCGTAAAAAGGCTGCACTGTTCTGCTTTTTCCCATCTTCACCAATGACCAACCCCATATCTACCATAGCAAAATCACCGACATCGGCTTTATAACGAATAGCATCAATACCAACACGGTACTCTTGGTTAAGGGTTTGGATAGCAAAAGGGATGAAAATATCAGTGGGATTTATAAAGCGTGATGAACCAAAAGATAGTACCTGCCGACCGATTGTTAAATCACCGTACTGGTTACTGTATTGATAATTAAAACGGTCGAGGTTTTGTAATACCACGCCATGGTTACCAACATCTGTTAACACTGCATCGAAATCTTTAAAACGATATTGATTAGTCACTGGAGAGATTGTGCCATTAATTGCCCCCAAGCCATCGCCAGTATAATAGGTGGCCATCTCACTGTTTGAAAAATAAAGCGGCTGGACTTCATAATGCACTTCAAAATTACCAGTTTTGCTTGATAAGTAAGAGCTCATTAACCTTAAGGCATTTTGAGATTGAAAATTTCCTGTTATAGATTGATCTTCAGCATCAAGTGATTCAACATTACGGTTTTCAATAGTGATACTGTCTTGTGCCAAAGCATAACTTTTAACATAACCACTAAATGAAAAGCCATCTCCATAACAAACAGTAGATGATGCTAGAGCGGTAAAAAAGGTTAATGCCAAAATAGCCTTAATGGAATACATTAATCTCTACGCTCATCATCAACTACACAACCATCAACCAAACGTATTATGCGTTTTGCTCGTTCCATAATTTTTGGATCATGAGTTGAAAAAACAAAGGTCATATTTTGCTGTTCATTTAACTCTTTCATCATATCGAGTAAATCGGCGCCTGTTTTAGAGTCTAAATTTGCTGTCGGTTCATCTGCTAGAATAATGCTAGGTTTAGATACCATAGCCCTAGCGACAGCAACACGCTGCTGCTGTCCTCCTGACAATTCAGCAGGGCGACGATCTCCCAAACCTTCTAAACCAACGGCATGCATTAGCCTATCGACACGCTTGTTTCGCTCAGCTGTAGGTACTCCTTGAAGTAACATAATATATTCAATATTTTCTCTAGCGCTCAAGACAGGAATTAAATTATAGGCTTGAAAAACAAAACCAATATGATCACGCCTAAAGTCTGATAATTCAGTACCTGTCATATCACTGATGTTCTTATTATCTAAAAACACATCACCTGAACTTGGATTATCTAAACCACCAATTAATTGTAATAAGGTTGATTTACCTGAGCCTGAAGGACCAATAATCGCAGTAAATTCACCACGTTCTATAATTATATTAGCATCTGATAGCGCTTTAACTAACGTATCACCTTGGCCAAATTCTCTACACAAATGAGTCGTTTCAATGACAGTCTTTTGACTATCTTTCTTAATATTAGTGACGCCAGTAATATTAGTTTTAGTTATCATTTCCATTATTTCCTAAGTACTCTGTCATTTATTAATTATTAACCAATATTTACAAGGTTTTACGCATCGCAAAAGAGGGCTGTAAGCGCGCAGCATGAAAAGCAGGATATAAACTAGCAATTAAGGTTACCGCTAAAGTAGCAATAGCCATTGTGACAAAACTACTAATATCGAGTATTAAATAAATAGGTTCATTTAAGGTCATACCCGACATTTCTAATTCAGAATAATCTATGCCAACAACTGATCCCCAATAGCAAAAAACAAAAGCCATTAATAAACCAGCTGTTACGCTTAATATCCCTATAAAAAAACCTTCTAACATTATTTGATAAAAGAGCTGTTTAGGGCGTGTTCCTATGGCCAACAAAATACCAAACTCGGTTTGTCGCTCAAAAATAGACATAAACATGGTATTTATTAAACCTAAGCACACCAATATATACATGATGATTGAGACAATCAGCGTAGAGTACTTAGTCATAGCCAACATACTGCTCAGTTGTGGTATTAATTCTTGCCAATTTAACGTTTCGATAGTGTCATTATTCAGTGCTTGCCAAAAGCCTAAGCTTTTATCGTCAGCTTGTTCTAGGCTTTGTAGTCGTAAAGCAATTTCATGCACGCCTGTTATGTTTAATAACTTTTGTGCTTGTGACAAATTAATAAATGCCATGCCAATATCCATGCTTCTTTCATTAAAGCTAAATATGCCTGACACACGGAACAATGCTTGTGATAAATCACCACCATTAGCCTCAGAAACAGTAACAAC
>Ga0209396_1003973_pt1 | contig 14567 bp, 8 predicted proteins | sample GOMGulsemesocosm_6_FD_184638 | JGI IMG/M metagenome (GOLD analysis project Ga0209396, IMG submission 184638) | Methane-oxidizing microbial communities from mesocosms in the Gulf of Mexico - GOM8C Gulf of Mexico (SPAdes) (version 2) | ecosystem: Environmental > Aquatic > Marine > Cold seeps...
AGTAAAGTTTCACCAAGCAGAAATGGTGTAGGAGTTACTTTGATTGTATTAAGCTCAGTATTAAATAACACAACGTAGCTGTTACTTGGAGTAAAGTCTAATTGATAAGGTGCTTCAACCGGTGCTATTGAAGAGCGCTCAACAAATGCAGTAGTCGTTAACTGCTGAGCGTTATATTTATATGTATACGTTTCAAATGAGTCATCGTCGCTATCGGAAGTAAAGGTAACCGTTCTCATATAATGAGGTTGGTTGTTGCCATCTACCTGAACACTGTGAGTTGATATATCAGTAACATCAGGTGTATATAACGTGCCTTGCACTTCGTTTGCATCGTTAACCACTAATAAACTTCTGTCTATGTCTAATAGGCCATTGTCTGTAAACGTTTGTCCGTTAAAGCTAATCCATTCTGACGTATCACTAACGATATAAATATTACTTTCGTCACTGGTTACCGCTAAATCTGAAATCACGCCGTCAACAGGTAAGCTACTTGGGTGATAACTTGCGGTTAAAAGTATTGATACTTTATCTTCAGTTGCATCGTTAACACTTAAACTAAATCGATTAATGGTTGAGTCTGCGTCATTAATGGCATAAACAGTATTGGTATCTTTAGCGATACTAATATGCGAAGGCGTAAAGGGTATATGGCTAGTATTATTAATCAATTCTAGGTCATCATTTGCAAATTCTAGCGCTTCAGTAACAACAAAATATCGACCCGCTATAGTTGTGAATGCAGTGGGATCTGATGTGATTTCACTGTTATTTAGTTCATATGAAGTATCATTTTCTAGATCGATTTTATAGCGATGTACGGCAAAAGGTGTTGTTGTATCGTTAGTTTGAGCAAGTAACGTTGTGCCTTTAGGATGAATAACAAAGTTTGTTAATACGTTACCGGCTGGAGCAACTTCAATAGTCTCTAATAGCTCACCCGTATATTGGTTATATTTAAGAATGTTGTTTTCAACACCCGCGTAAATATATGGTCCAGTAGGATATACGAATACGGCATTGGTATTTATATCTAATCCACTCGTATCTATATCAAACGGTACTATTTCAGTACCAGAATGGAAAAAGCTTACGGGGATTATGTCACTATTGGTATTCGCTTCAGTCGTTGCTGCAATAGTGACATTGGCGTTTGATAAGTCATTTGGACTAACTTTGGTTACGTCAGCCGTAATTGTAAGTGTATTATCATCTATTATAGTGAAGGTAAGCCAGTCAACATCGGCTGTTGGTTCCCAAGCAACACTTTTACCGGCGTTATTTGCAATAGTTATTGTTGATGCCGTGTTTGACACATTAGCTGTGGAAACAAACGAAAGTATCGTTTGATCTGCAAATAAATAAATATTTTCTAATCCCACTTCCAGCGGAATTGTGTAAGTTTCTTCTGTACGCTCGTTAGTTAAGGTAGCAGTACCCGTTAATGAGTTAGCCGTTAACTCTTCAGGTATGGTGGTTGTGGTTAAAGTAATAGCACCTGAATTCACAGTTAGTTCCGTTGAAGCCCAAGCTGCATCATCGCTGACAGTCCACGTGTCAGAGGTATTAGTCATGATAGTAGAAGCTAACGGAGATATATCAGTATCACCAATTACCCCTGTAAAACGAACATCTTGAGTAACTAACATTGAAATATCAATGTCTTCGAATACTAGATCAGCACCTGAACCAGCACTTACTCGTAAAGTAGTGGTATACAAATTAGGTAAGTAATCATCGCTGTCGATAACATCCATGATGATGGTTCTCGACGTCGATGTTTTATTACTTTCAGAAAAGTCTAACCAGTCTACAGGAGTACTGCCTGAGGCATAGCTGAGTTGAATATCATCAGCTGAATATCCAGAAAAGGTAACGTTAACTTCAACAGTACCTGTTGGTGCTCTTTGAAAGCCATTCGTAAAATGAGCTGAGCTTTTATCTAGGCTAATCGAATTGCTTGAGCTTGGAGGAGTGACACTGCCACCACCACTTGTGGTGTCATCACCGCCGCCGCCACTACATGCTTGTAAAAAGAGAAATGAAATAATGAAAAGTACATACTTTTTCAACGCGTACATCTTACTAATCCTTGTTGTTATAAGTTTACATGTGCATATTTTGCGTTACATTGGGCTAAATGTAAAAGTTATTTATAGGAAGCTGGTGTATTTTGTATTATAAGAAGGTGATATAAATAAGTTTTGCTGGTTATTGTGTTTGGGATAAAATTTTTAATTTTCTGTTATTGATTCTTTATCGAGGCGATAAAATTCAGATAAGGAATTGTTTCGAAAGATAAAACATGTGAACTTTACCGTAAATAAATTGATATTGTTATTCTTTTTCTTACTCAAGAAGATTATTTAACCTCAACTCGGGATAATGAATATCATAACCATAAGAAATTATTAACATTACCTATTTCAGAGTACACAGTGACTCTAGTTTAGTGGCTAGCAAGGCATTTTTACGTATCCAATAGCGAGCTATTGGTCGTAAAAAAACGAAGGAAGTCGCTAAAATGGGGTTGTTGTGTGATATTGCTTATCCCGAGTTGGGGTTATTTAAGCAATAGTCGCCTTTTTAAAGCTCAGGTAAATAAAGTTTATAGTTGGTTATACATTAAAAAACAAACTAGCCAAAAAAGGCGTCATAGCATCAATTATCAATGAATTGCATAATAATGCAGAAATAGATTGGTATCTTCAGCTCGAGCTTGCGTATAATAAGCACTTTGGCTTACCGCTATAATTGATCAAAAAGACAAAGCAAAACGAGTACGTTTTCTTCAAAGTAGCGTTTTTTCTACCGACGAAATATTTACCGTACTGTCGTAAAATAAATTAAGTAATTAAAATTAATAAATGTTAATGAGTTGGAATTCCCATGATTAAAACCACTGCCGATTTGCGTCAGGCATTTTTAGATTTTTATGCATCTAAGCAACATCAAATAGTTTCTAGTAGTTCTTTAGTTCCAGGTAATGATGCCACCTTGTTATTTACCAATGCGGGTATGGTTCCATTTAAAGATGTATTTTTAGGTGCCGAACAACGAAGCTATACACGAGCTACCTCTTCTCAGCGCTGTGTGCGTGCCGGTGGTAAGCATAACGATTTAGAAAACGTTGGTTATACTGCTCGCCATCATACATTTTTCGAAATGCTTGGAAATTTTAGTTTTGGTGATTACTTTAAAGAACATGCTATTACTTACGCATGGGAATTTTTAACGACAGTATTGAAGTTACCTAAAGATAAATTATTGGTCACTGTATATGAAACCGATGATGAAGCTTTTAAGTTTTGGTCAGAAAAAATTGGTGTACCGGTAGAAAAAATTATTCGTATTGGTGATAAATCACCTGAGAAAAAATACGAATCTGATAACTTTTGGTCAATGGGTGATACAGGCCCTTGTGGACCTTGTTCTGAAATATTCTACGATCACGGTGAACATATATTTGGTGGTCCTCCGGGTTCTCCTGATGAAGATGGCGATAGATTTATCGAAATCTGGAATCTAGTATTTATGCAATTTAACCGTCATGGTGACGGTACAATGGAATCGCTACCTAAACCTTCTGTTGATACAGGTATGGGACTTGAGCGTATCGCTGCCATTATGCAAGGCGTGCACAGTAACTACGAAATTGATATTTTCCAAGGCTTAATTGCTGACGTTGCGGCTTTATTAGAGTGTAAAGATCTTGAGCATAAATCATTACGTGTAATTGCCGATCATATTCGTTCGTGTTGTTTCTTAATCGCAGACGGTGTTATGCCATCTAATGAAGGCCGTGGTTATGTTTTACGACGAATTATTCGTAGAGCGATTCGTCATGGTCATAAGTTGGAAGCTAAAACAAACTTCTTCCATAAAGTGGTTGCCTCATTAGCAAAACAAATGGGTCAAGCGTATCCTGAACTTGTTGAACAACAAGCCGTGATTGAAAAAATTCTTCGTATTGAAGAAGAGCAATTCAGTCGTACTTTAGATCGCGGAATGGCACTACTTGAAGACATATTATCGTCAATGAGCGGCAAGGTTATCGCTGGTGACGACGTATTCAAACTATATGACACATATGGTTTTCCAGCTGATTTAACCGCTGATATTGCTCGTGAGCGCGATTTAACTATCGATCAAGATGGTTTCGACGCAGCTATGGCTTCGCAACGTAAGAGAGCGCAACAAGCGAGTAATTTTGGTACGGATTACAACGAACAGCTTAAATCTGATCAAAAGAGTGATTTTAAAGGCTATACCCAAAATACACTTTCTTCAAAAGTTGTTGAGTTATTTGTTAACGGTGAAGCTGTTAATAAGCTTGCTAAGGGCGAGCAGGGTGTTGTTATTTTAGACCAAACGCCATTTTATGCTGAGTCTGGCGGTCAAGTGGGTGATACAGGTTCATTAATAACCGATGACGCAGAATTTACTGTATCAGACACGGTAAAAGTAGGTAATGCGATTGCTCATCAAGGTGTTGCACAAGGTAACATCGAAGTGGGCCAAACGGTGAATGCTGAAGTTGATGCCCAAAGACGCGCTGCTATTGTTAAAAACCACACGGCTACTCATCTTATTCATGCTGCATTACGCTCTGTATTAGGTGACCATGTAACACAAAAAGGCTCTTTATGTGATGATGAGAAATTACGTTTTGATTTCTCACATTTTGAAGCTGTTACTCCTGAAGAATTACATACTGTAGAACGTATCGTAAATAACGAGATTCGTATTAACCATCAACGTAATACAGAATTGATGGATATAGATGCCGCTAAAGAAAAAGGTGCAATGGCACTGTTTGGTGAGAAATATTCTGAAGAAGTACGTGTTGTAACACTTGGTGGTTTCTCCACAGAACTTTGTGGTGGTGTACACGTTGATAGAACGGGTGATATTGGTTTATTTAAGATATCCTCTGAATCGGGTATTGCCGCAGGTGTAAGGCGTATTGAAGCACTTACCGGAGATGCTGCTTTAACGTATGTTGATGAACAAGCCAATGCATTAGCAACCGTTGCTTCTTTAGTGAAGTCAGACGTTAATAGTGTGCCAACTAAAGTTGAGCAGCTAGTAAGTAAAAGCAAACAACTTGAAAAAGAAATTGCAGCACTTAAACAGAAATTAGCCGCACAAGCTGGTTCTGATTTAGTTAGCCAAGCGGTAGAAATTAACAACATTAAAGTATTAATTGCTAATCTTGAAAATGCTGAAGCGAAGTCTTTACGTGGTATGGTTGACGACCTTAAGAACAAACTAGGTTCAGGTATCGTATTTTTAGCAACAGCAAGTGACGACAAAGTTAGCTTAATTGCTGGTGTTACTAAAGACTTAACAAACCAAGTAAAAGCAGGTGAGTTGGTAAACGTAGTTGCGCAGCAAGTTGGTGGTAAAGGTGGTGGGCGTCCAGACATGGCACAAGCCGGTGGTAGCCAACCTGAAAACCTAAAAGCAGCACTTGAAACGGTAGCACCTTGGTTAGAAGAAAAACTAGGGTAAGTATTTAGTACTTCGATAATATACCACCGAGAACACCGAGTCGCTGCGCTACCCAGAGAATATAAAGCGCGATGTTTTTTCTCTATGTTCTCTGTGGTGCGTTCTGATTTATATTGGCTGAATAGTTACAAACTAGGTTAGTTTATATTAAAAATCATAAAAGCAGATAATCAAAGCCAGTATTTATTGCTGGCTTTTTGCTTTTTGGGCAGCGACTTTTTAAAACCCTTCTAATTCATCAATCACTAATCTCGCTTCGGCAATAGTACAGTCAGTTCTTGCCATCAGTTGATTGACTGAAATACCAGACTGTTTTTTAGCAATAAAGACTAACTCTGTATGCGAAAGACTTTTTTTATGTTCACTAAGGTGTTTTACAAGCCATTGCCAACTTGGTTCTTCGGAGCTACTGATGAATTTAATTACGGTTTCAAGTTGTTCAAAGTTTGCTGTTAGTATCCAATTTCTAGATCTACCTTTGCGTTGTAAAGTACAGCCTATAGCTCTGATTTCCGCTTTAATGGCATAGGCTTTCATTACGCGTCGCAAGAGTGACGGAAGGATTATTTCGTAAGACTTTGACACCATTGACTCCGCGTTATTATTCGTAACATTAAAAAAGCCAGCGAAGTGCTGGCTTATTCAGTGTTGATTGGTTATTACCATTTCTTTTTCGGTTGAAATAGTAAATCCAAATCATCTTCTTCGTCTTTTGCTTTTTTCTCAGCATCTTCTTTATTAGTATTTGCTAGTGTTTTAGTGATCTCTTCTAGCTGGTCTTCAATTTGTTCTTTTTTAGTGCGCGTATATTCAGAAGGATGTGCAGTATTAGATAATGTTTGTAATGCTTTTTCAAAATATTGTCTCGCAGAGCCTAACATCTCTTTAGAATAAGCCTTTTCTCCTCGGCTGACTAAACTCTCTACACCAATTTTTAACTGCATGCCATCTAAACGAATATCTTGTTGGGAAAAGGTTTGTGCGTCGAGTGTACCTTTCGTCTGTTCTGATTTAAGCATCGCTCTAAGCTTTTTAATGGTTTGTAAAATACCGACTAATTGTTGTTCGTTATCAGGGAGTACAAAATTCTCATCGCTTGAGCCGTTTGAAGCTTGTTCACTTGACGCTTTAAGCTGAGCTTCTAATTCCTGCACTCTTTGCTTAGCTGGCTTTGAACCCGGAGATAATTGCATTATAGACTTCGCAGCATTTAAGCTTCTTCTATTTAGTATGGTCACTAATACAGGACTAGGAGGGAGTGAACCTAAGTTTGCAATCAGTTCGTCAGATTCATCAACAATTGCTTTAAATTTTGCTGATTGGGCACGTCTTTCTTGCTCTTGTTTTTGTTTATGTTGTTGTATGCCATTTACTACTACAACGCCAATCACTAATAAAACAATCAAACCGATTATGATAATGATCATATTTTTTACTCAATAGATAAGATGAAAAAGATAGTAAAGCCAGTCTACAAAAAATGTTTGACTCTTGATAGTGCTAAATTTTTATTTTAATGACTTAAATAGCTGATTTTCTGTAAAAACTCATGTTAAATGGTGTTGAATCTGCCATTTAAGTATAGCAAATGAAATGATAGTGGGATTATTTATGCTTTTTTAAACTTTTTTTTGAATAATTAAAAAATATTATGGAATAAATTTTCATTTAAGTATATATTTTTGGAATAAGAAAACTCTGAAGCGCTAATATGAAACTGCAACAACTCCGTTACATCGTTGAGGTACTCAACAATAACTTGAATGTATCTGCTACCGCAGAAAGCTTATTTACCTCTCAACCAGGTATAAGTAAACAAGTACGTATGCTTGAAGATGAGCTGGGTATTCAAATATTTGGTCGAAGTGGTAAACACTTAACTCATGTAACTTCAGCGGGTAATGAAGTCATTAATATCGCTACCGAGATCCTATCTAAAGTTGAAGCGATTAAAGCGGTTGCGCGTGAACACACTCAACCTGACGAGGGTAAGCTTCGTATTTCGACTACTCACACTCAAGCGCGTTATGCTTTACCAGAAGTCATTCAGGGCTTTATGAAGCGTTACGACAAAGTATCGCTGCATATGTATCAAGGTACTCCGGCACAAATAAGCGAGTCTGCTGGAAAAGGTGATACAGATTTTGCAATAGCAACAGAATCACTACACTTATATAACGATTTAATTATGCTGCCGTGTTATCACTGGAATCGCAGCATAATTGTAAAAGCAGATCATCCTCTTGCTAAAAAACGTGATATTACTATTCAAGATATAGCGAAATATTCACTAGTCACCTATGTCTTTGGTTTTACCGGGCGATCTGAGCTTGATACTGCCTTCACTAATGCCGGCTGTGAACCTAAAATAGCCTTCACAGCAACCGATGCTGACGTTATTAAAACCTATGTACGTTTAGGGGTCGGAGTTGGGGTTATTGCATCTATGGCAATGGATCCTAAAATTGACAGCGATTTAGTGACTATTGATGCAAGCCACCTATTTAAACCAAGTATGACTAAGATAGGCTTCAGAAGAGGCACCTTCTTACGAGGTTACATGTTCGACTTTATTGAACGTTTTGCACCTCATTTGAATCGTGACTTAGTGACTAGAGCGGTATTATTGAAAAACAATAAAGAAATTGATGAGTTGTTTTCAAATATTGAGTTGCCTACTCGCTAATTTGACTTCACATCGTTTCAAAAAAAGGATAGCAACTGCTATCCTTTTTTGTTTTTAAACTTGAAGTTATATCCGTTTAATTAACATTCAATAATATTCACAGCCAGGCCACCACGAGATGTTTCTTTATATTTTGTTTTCATGTCGTTGCCGGTTTCCCACATTGTTTTAATCACCTTGTCGAGCGTTACTTTTTGTATGCCAGTACCACGTAAAGCAAGTCTTGAAGCATTTATCGCTTTTACTGCCCCCATAGCATTACGTTCTATACACGGTACTTGAACCAGCCCACCAACGGGGTCGCAGGTTAAACCTAAGTTATGTTCCATACCTATTTCAGCAGCATTTTCTACTTGGTCAGGTGTGCCTCCCATAATTTCAGCTAATGCACCTGCGGCCATTGAACACGCGACTCCAACTTCACCTTGGCAACCTACTTCAGCACCTGAAATAGAGGCATTCGTTTTATATAAAATACCGATAGCTGCGGCGGTTAATAAGTATTTAATGCAGTCGTCATCAGTAACCGGTTTAACGAACTTATTATAATAACAAAGTACTGCCGGAATGATGCCAGCAGCACCGTTGGTTGGAGCGGTAACTACTCGACTTCCGGCAGCGTTTTCTTCATTAACAGCAAGTGCGAAAAGGTTAACCCAATCCATAGCAATTAACGGGTCATTACTGTTTTCAACAGAAAGCGTTCGGTATAAAGCTGGAGCTCGTCTAGTAACTTTTAAGCCACCAGGTAATATGCCTTCTGTTTTAATACCGCGAGCCACACAGTCTTGCATGGCTTGCCATATATCTTTTAGTTTGGCTCGTATAACGGTCTCTTCAGCCAAACATTTTTCATTGTTCATCATAATCGTACTAATACTTAAACTCTTTTCTTTAGCTTCATTAAATAGTTCAGTCGCGTTTGAAAAACGGTGAGGGCGTTTAATATTGGCATGAAGTGATAATGCCTTGTCTTTTTCTTTTTCAAAATCACAATCTTCAACGATAAAACCACCACCTATTGAATAATAAGTCTCTTCTAATACGATGCAGTCGTTTTTATCGTAAGCAAATAAGGTCATCGCATTAGCATGAGCAGGAAGTGTTTTTTTACGATGATAAATAATCGCGTCGTGTTTTGGGAATGAGACTTGCCGTGTACCATTAAGCATTATTTGTTCTGAGTCGACGGTATTTTGTAAAATAGTCTCTATGGTATCTACCGCAACAGTTTCAGGAAATTCACCTGAAAACCCTAATATAACCGCTTTACCCGTACCATGACCTATTCCTGTTTGACCTAATGAACCAAACAATTCACATCTTACGCGAGTTACAGTATCTAACTGTTGATTCATCGATAAGTGTTGAACAAATAAGTGTGCGGCTTTCATTGGGCCGACAGTATGTGAACTGGATGGACCAATTCCAATTGAAAACATATCAAATACACTAATCATAGATTATTCCGAATTAACTTTGGTGTGAGCTTTAAAAAGTAAAACTATATTTTGTAATGATATATGAAAGTTGTCGTGTATAACAATATTGTGAATGTTGTTATAGATAAGGTTAGTACAAAATCGTAAAAATTAAATTACGTTATAAGGAAACGAATTAGCTAAGGTGGTTAACTAGGTCTTTAATCATTGAAGCCGTAGCTCCCCAAATATTGTATTGCTTGTAAGGCATAAAATGCACGCTATGAGAGTATCCTTTACGCTTTACGCTAAACGAAATGTGATTTTCCGGTGCTAAAAAGTGTTGTAACGGCACTTGAAATATTTCACTAACTTCATTGTCGTCTTGCGTAAATATGTAATTGTCAGGGATGAAGGCGATAATAGGAGTCACTTCAAACCCTGAGATTACTTGATACGAATGAAGGTTTCCTACTATATCTATTAAGCTGGGCGGAAGGCCTATCTCCTCATGGGTTTCTCTAAAGGCAGTATAGGCCATACTGGTATCTGACTCTTCAACTTTACCGCCAGGAAAACTTACTTGCCCTGCATGATGACGTAAATGCGAAGCACGTTTAGTTAATAGAACATGTAGCTGCTGGCCATCATCAATTAATGGAATAAGTACGGCTGCTTTTCTTAAAGGGGTCGGGTGAATATATCGATGTAGAGACTTCGAACGAGTATTTAACGAAAATTTTAATAAAAATTCATCTTTTGTCATGTCAGCCTCTCAGATTGTTATCGTAAAATTATAATATCGCGAATCAACTCGGTTTCAAATGCTTTTGTTAGGGGAGGGAAGCAAAGTTCAATAACCTCTTTCAAACATGTAAGATCAATGTTGATAAAACTTGTTTTTAAGCACAGGAAGTATTTTATTCACTTTATCGAAGGTTTCTTGGTATTCGCTTTCAACCTCTGAATCAGCGACTAAACCACCACCCGCCCAACAATGTATTTTATTGTTTTTGCAAATAAGTGTGCGAATGGTAATGCTGGTATCCATATTTCCACAAGCAGAAATATAACCTATAGAGCCACAATAAACGCTGCGTCGATGCGGCTCTAACTCTTCTATTATTTCCATAGCCCTTATTTTAGGGGCGCCAGTAATAGAGCCACCCGGAAACGCACCTCGTAATAAATCAGAAGCAGAATACTCAGGAGAGATTTCTCCGACTACAGTACTAACCAAATGGTGTACAGCAGGGAAACTTTCTATATCAAAGAGCTTAGGTACTTTTACAGTACCCGGTATGCAGACTTTGCTCATGTCGTTGCGTAGTAAATCTACTATCATCAAATTTTCAGCTTTGTCTTTATCTGATTGCAATAAAGCGACTTTAGCTTGTTCATCTTCTAATTTATCTTCGCTTCTTGGGCGAGTTCCTTTAATGGGCTTACTTTGAACCGTATTGTTTTCGAGTAACAGAAAACGCTCAGGAGATACACTTAATATTGTTGCATTGTTTGTTCGTATAAAAGCTGAAAATGGGGCATTGTTTGCTGCCCTTAATGTCTTGTACGCTTCGAATTCATTACCGCAATACTCAGCACTAAATCGCTGCGTTAAATTTATTTGATAGCAGTCACCAGATAATAAGTAGTCATGCACTTGATTAAATTTTTGTTCATATTCATATTGCGACATATTTGAACGCCAATCAGACTCAAGCTTGAAAGACTCTTCATTAGGCCTTTCTTTATGCAGCTTCGAAGTATTATGTTGCGCTATATTTAACAATAATGTTTGTTCAATTTCTTTATGTTGCTTCGCTTTACATAACAGCGCGAACGTATGATTTTTTTTATCGTAAATTATTGCTTGGGTGTATATGCCAACCGCCATTTCTGGAATATTAATATCAGCTTGCGCCGTTGAGGGCAGTGTTTCGAACCGCCTCCCTAAATCATAAGCGAAATAACCAACCGCACCACATTTAAATGGCAGCTCAATATCAGGTAATTCTAGGTTTTGAAAGGTATCTTGTAAGGCATTATCAATAAGTGTTAACGGATCTTCACTACTTAAGGTCGTTGTTTTTGTAAGAGTATTTACAATGGTAGTCTCAGTTTCAGCCGTTGATAGGGTGATAACAGGATCCCATACTAGAATGTCGTAACGACTATCAACGTGTTCGCTGGTACAGGAGTCTAACCACATGGCCCAAGGTGTTGAGGAAAATAGAGAGAAAACGTCCTGAGGATTTATGGCTGAATCAATAGCTAAACGCTGGTAGATTATTCTATCTGTTAATGATTTAGTTGAGCGATCTTTATGTTTTGACAATGTAGGATACTTATACTTTTTAGGTTCTAATATGACCGAACTAGACTAATATACTAAGATAAGTTAGTAGCGGCACTTACGCAAGCAGGGTATCATATCGGCAATATTTTAAGTTTCAACTAATTCCTCTTATTAGGTTCCATATTCATAGCGTTAGCGTATTTATAAGGTAAATTATGGCTATTATTAAACAGCAAGACTTAATCGATAGTATTGAAGATGCACTTCAGTATATTTCTTATTACCATCCTCTTGATTTTATTCAAGCGTTGGAAAAAGCCTACAACAAAGAACAGAACCAAGCAGCAAAAGATGCTATTGCGCAAATTTTAATAAATTCTCGCATGTCTGCTCACGGTAAACGTCCAATTTGTCAAGACACAGGTATTGTTACTTGTTTCGTTAAAATCGGCATGGATGTGCAATGGGACAAAACTGATTTGACTGTTCAGCAAATGGTTGACGAAGGTACCCGTCGTGCCTATTTGAACCCTGATAACCCATTACGCGCATCAATCGTTGCAGACCCAGCTGGCGCACGTAAAAACACTAAAGACAATACACCGTCTGTTGTTCATATTGATATGGTTCCGGGTGGTGAAATTGAAATCATGATCGCAGCAAAAGGCGGCGGTTCTGAAAATAAATCTAAAATGGTTATGTTAAACCCAAGTGACTCTATTGCAGACTGGGTTGTTAAAACGTTACCGACAATGGGCGCGGGTTGGTGTCCTCCAGGAATGTTAGGCATAGGTATTGGTGGTACAGCTGAAAAAGCAGGTGTATTAGCTAAAGAAAGCTTAATGGATCCGGTAAATATTCAAGAATTAATAGACCGTGGCCCACAAAATGCTGAAGAAGAACTTCGTTTAGAAATATTTGAACGAGTAAATAAATTAGGTATTGGTGCACAAGGTCTAGGTGGTTTAACAACTGTTGTAGATATTAAAATTAACTCTGTACCTACACACGCAGCGTCTAAACCTGTAGTAATGATCCCTAACTGTGCGGCAACACGTCATGTACATTTTCATTTAGACGGTTCAGGCCCAGCTGATTTAACACCACCTAAACTGGAAGAATGGCCAGAAATCACTTGGGAAGTGGGTGAAAGTGTTCGTCGTGTTAACGTTGACGGCTTAACTAAAGCTGACATTAGTGAATGGAAAACAGGTGAGACAGTTTTATTAAGCGGCACTATTTTAACGGGTCGTGATGCAGCACATAAACGTATTCAAGACATGTTAGCTGCTGGTGAAGAGTTACCGGTAGACTTTACTGACAAGTTTATTTATTACGTAGGCCCAGTAGATGCTATTGGTGATGAAGCAGTAGGCCCAGCTGGCCCTACAACAGCAACACGTATGGATAAGTTTTCAGATTTAATGTTATCTCAAACAGGTTTACTAGGTTCAATTGGTAAGTCTGAACGTGGTGCTGCAACAGTACAGAACATCAAAGAACATAAGTCTGTTTATTTGATGGCTGTTGGTGGCGCTGCTTACTTAGTATCTAAAGCGATTAAGAAAGCGAAAGTAGTTGCATTTGAAGAGTTAGGTATGGAAGCTATTTACGAATTTGAAGTTGAAGATATGCCAGTAACCGTTGCTGTAGATTCTACTGGTGAATCAGCTCATGTAACAGGCCCAGCAATCTGGAAAGCTAAAATTGAAGACTTAGACGCTGAACTTAAGAAGTAACGTTAAGTTAAATCAGTTAAATCAGTTAAACGTTAGTTTCATCGTTTAAAAATAAAAACGCCGAGAGTTTATAAGCTCTCGGCGTTTTTTTATGTAAAGTTGGTGTGTTTCTATTTGTTAATAACAGCCAGCGACATATTTAATTCTTTTTAACAAATCGTTCTTGAAATAAATCCGTAGCTATTCAGTACTTAGATAATACACCACCGAGTACACCGAGACGCTGTGCTACACCGAGGAATAAAGCGCGATATGTTTTTCTCGGTGTTCTCTGTGCTCTATGTGGTGCGTTCTGTTTTTTGACTGAATAGTAAACTGAGCTTCGGATAAAACAATAAAATTCTGTCACTGGAAGTAAAAAACGTTTTATCTTTTAATTTCACTTTCACAAAACTCTTATCTGACCGTCAGGTTGCTTAGATAATACACCACCGAGAACACCGAGACGCTGTGCTACACCGAGGAATAAAGCGCGATATGTTTTCTCGGTGTTCTCTGTGCTCTATGTGGTGCGTTCTGTTTTTTTGGTTGAATAGTTACTTCAATTCTTATTATTTTTTGGTGAATAAAAAATGCAAAGGTAACTCAGGGGGGAGTATTTAACATAATTAATAGACTGCTTTGGTGGTAACTTGTAACGATAACTTTGTACGCTTTAAGCTCATAAATGCCGTTGACATTTAACCTCTAAACGTCAACTTAGAGCCTAAGCTGACTTTAGCGTGAGCACAATTTTTCAGCATGCAATTGTTGTTGTAATATTGATTTCACAACTTCAAAACGTGCAGGTAATGCTCTGTTTCTTTTTGTTACCATATATAAGGTTTGCATCACTGGCTTTTTTGGAGAAAATATTTTTAACTGTTTAGGTTCCTGAAAAGTATCTACGGCACTTTTGGGTAACACGG
>Ga0209396_1003978_pt1 | contig 14554 bp, 10 predicted proteins | sample GOMGulsemesocosm_6_FD_184638 | JGI IMG/M metagenome (GOLD analysis project Ga0209396, IMG submission 184638) | Methane-oxidizing microbial communities from mesocosms in the Gulf of Mexico - GOM8C Gulf of Mexico (SPAdes) (version 2) | ecosystem: Environmental > Aquatic > Marine > Cold seeps...
CCATGGCACTGTCTTATACGCTGGTAGGCATATTAGCCGCGCTATTCGGTACTAATTTACAAATCTGGTTTCAGACCCCTTGGGTCCTAATCAGTTTTTCTTTAGTCTTCGTCATCTTGTCTCTTTCGATGTTTGGCTTTTATGAATTACAAATGCCAGCATCCGTGCAATTAAAATTAAATGCTATTAGCAATCGCCAGCAAAGCGGTAAGCTACTCAGCGCTGCGATTATGGGCGTATTATCAGCATTAATTGTTGGCCCTTGTGTTACTGCCCCCTTAATTGGCGCCTTAATCTATATTGGCCAAACAGGCGATGCCATATTAGGAGGTGCTGCTTTATTTTCTTTAGGCTTAGGAATGGGTGCGCCTTTATTAGTGATCGGAACGTCAGCGGGTAAGCTATTGCCTAAATCGGGTATCTGGATGGAGAAGGTGAAATATGCTTTTGGAGTTTCCATGCTCGCGGTTGCCATTTGGCTTGTATCGAGAGTAATTAACCCATTGTTTACTCAGTTTTTATGGGCCATTTTATTAATCGCCAGTGCTATTTATATGGGAGCGTTAATATCCCATAACGAACAGACCAAGCCGTGGCAGTTATTTTGGAAAGCACTGGGGTTTAGTGCATTAATCTGGGGGATTTTATTAGTGATCGGGGTTGCGCTAGGCCAGAGTAATTTACTTTCTCCGCTACAACCTTTACTAGGCCAAGCCGGAACGATATCTACTGAAAATAGCCAACATAAGGGAATAATCTTTGAGCAGGTAAAAGGCAATAGTGGTTTTAGCCAGCGCCTAGCCAAAGCGGCAGAGAATGATCAAATACTGATGCTGGATTTATATGCCGACTGGTGTATTTCCTGCAAAGAAATGGAAGTGATTACATTTGTCGATGATAGCGTAGTAGCAGCAGCCAAAAGTCTTATTACGGTGCAAATAGACCTCACCGATAATAACGAAGAAGACCAAGCTTTGCTTAAACGCTTTTCCTTAATCGGCCCGCCGGCTATTTTGTTTTTTAATAGCCGTGGCCATGAGCTTAAAAATCAGCGCTTAGTTGGTTATACTGACCCAGGAACGTTGCTGGATCATATAAAGCAGGTTACCGCTACACATCAACTTACATCATCAAAATAATTACTTTAAATAGTCACTTTTAAACGAGCAATATCATGGCTGTAAAACCGATCAAAAAGTATACTCATACTTTCCTTTGCATGACCACACCTTGCGAAGTTCAGGTTTACAGCCCCAGCGAACAAATGGCCAATCGCTTAGCCAAACGCATCGAAAAAAATTCGAAACGTTTGGAAAAGAAATATAACTTTTTCAGCCCAGATTCCTTTCTCAGCCAGCTCAATAATCGTCCTGCAAGCGAGAATATGGCAGAGATAGAAATCGATCTAGAGACTCACTCGGTATTAAGCCAAGTTCGTATGCTGTCAGAACAAACAGGGGGCTTATTCGATATAAGCACAGGCACATTAAAACATTGTGCCCAGCTGGCAAGTATTGAACAAGTAGAAAGCTGCCGATTGAATTTACGACAATATATGGGGCCAGATAGTTGGCAGCTATTGGATAAAAAGATCTGTTTTAATAATGATAAAGTAAAATTAGACTTGGGAGGCGTTATCAAAGAAGTGGCCGTTGACCAAGCGGGTCAATTAGCCAAAGAAGCGGGGTTATCTGCATTGATAAACTTTGGTGGAGACATTTATGTTAATGGTAATAAACCAAACGGAGATGCTTTTAACGTTGCCATCAAAAATCCGCAAGATACCCAGCAAGCGATTGCAGTGGTGCAATTAAGCAATCAAGGATTAACGACCTCAGCACATTACGAGCGCAGCACTCAGGTAGAGGGGAAAAGCTATTCTCATATTATTGATACCAGAGACATTCGATCTAAAGATCAAAGTACTGAAATTACTATCTTATCGGCAACGGCTATTTCAGACTCCGTACTGACCAGTGGATTATTAACCACGGCATTGATGATTGATTCTAATTTAAAACCATTATCTAACAGCAGTATTGTCTTGGTTGATGACCAACTAAATATACGCCACAATTTGTAATCAGTAATTAATGTTATAAATTGTTCTAACCAACAAACGAATACCTGCCTGTTTATAAAAAGACAGGCATTCGAAATACTTCACTCTCTATTAATTTTATGCACGACGACTTCTAAATGCGTAAATTCCTGCATTCAACAACGTACCTAAAAATACACCCCATTCGCTTAAGTTTTCTTTCGGCTGCTTGCCTTTCGACATACGTGCCAGTTGGGCTTCGTACCAAGTAATGTCCAACATCGCCATTTTATCAATCGCTGGTTTACCTGTGGTTAGCTTCTTTAACTGTTGCTGATGAGCTTGATTGGCAATTAATTTATTAGGGAAATCAGGATCAACGGCTGTCGTACGCGCCACTCCAATAAAATCAGTAGCGCCGGTATTCAATGCTTCTTGCATCGCTTTTGACGAACGAAAGCCTCCTGTAACCACTAATGGCGTATCAACCAAAGCACGAACTTTTTCGGCGTAATCTAAGAAGTATGCTTCACGCTTCACCGTTGATTCTTTTACATCAGCGCCCATCATTGATGGACTTTCATAAGTACCACCTGAAATTTCAATCAAATCGATTCCAGCATCTGCAAGCGTCTTAACAACCTGCATAGAGTCTTCTTCGGTGAAACCACCTTTCATGAAATCAGCAGAGTTCAATTTAATGCCAATTGGGAAATCAGCACCCACCTGCTCACGAATTGAGTTATAAACCGACAAAACAAAACGCATACGGTTTTCTAAAGAACCGCCCCATTGATCATCGCGCTGATTATGTCGTGGTGATAAAAATTGGCTAACTAAATAACCGTGAGCGCCATGAATCTGCACACCTGTGAAACCCGCATCTTTTGCAAGCTTAGCACTGGTAGCGAATTTTTTAATGATAACTAAAATTTCTTCTTCTAACAAAGCACGCGGCTTATTGAAGCCCTTTTCCAAACCACGGCTCAAAGAAATGGCAGAAGGTGCTACCGGTTCTTTAGTAATGAAGTTCGGAATTTGCTTACCAGGATGATTCAACTGAGGCCAAATCTGAGAACCGTTTTTCTTACCGGCCATTGCCCATTTTTTAAATTCTGTTAGATCACTTTTTTCATCAAGAACAACGTTTTTAGGTTCGCCCAAAGCGCCACGATCAATCATAATATTGCCAGTGATCGACAAACCGATACCGCCATCTGCCCAGCGTCCATATAAGTTAGCCAAACCTGGCTTAGGATTATGAGCACGAGTACCCAGTTGTTCACTCATGGCTGATTTAAACAAACGGTTTTTAACTTCTTGACCGTTCTTTAGTGTGAAGCTTGAGCCTAGCAATGCTGAAGTAGGTGCAGTCATTTTTACATCCTCATTATTGTCATTTTTAAACAATCGACATTTAGACCGATCGTCTTTTAATTACTTTAAAAAAAACACATCCAGTTAAACCGCTGTGCTCGTTCATTTGTGATGATTTACGAACGCTTAAGTAGCGTCTCAATCATCAATTCCATAATCTTTTTCACCGGCTCAACATCTGCCGACATTTTCATTTTAATCAATGCGCCTTCCCAAACAGCCCAATAAAGCCCAGCTATATCACTCGAACTCATATCATCACGAATGAAGCCTTGTGCTTGGCCTGCCGCAAAAACACCACTAAAAAAACTAAGCCACTGCTTCATTGAACGTTCTAGTTCAATGCGGCACATTTCACTTTCTGAAGAAATCTCACTGGCCATAGAGCCTACCAAGCACGATTTCTTAAAATGATTAATGGCATATCGCTCCAAGCTATAGCTATAAATAGCTTTAAGTTGTTCGATTGGGGTTAAGTTTTTACCTGCCCCATTCATAAAGTCATCAAGCTGGCCTAATAAATCTTGGCTATAATGCCCAATCAACTCTGCCACAAACGCTTCTTTACTAGCAAAGAAGTTATAGAAAGAGCCTTTTGGAACCCCCACCTCATCTAAGATCTGCTTAATACCGGTGCCGTGGTAACCGTGCACCGATAGATGCTCGATTCCAGCCTCGATTAAGGCTTCCCTTGTCTGTTCACTGCGTCTTGGTCTGTTCATGCCACTACTTTATGACCGATCGTCTTGGAATGGAAGTGTTAAAGGGTAACTAGATGTAAAAGGGACTGTTGCAGATGTGGAACAATCAGATGTAGGGCTATATGGCAGGGAAGGCTATAAGCTCGTTAGAATTAACAAATAGCCTTCAGAAATTTAAACTAGACAATAAATTGGCCGAGAAGAGCTTCCTGGTCACCCACTTGCTTAACCTGAGTTTTCATCGCCTTATTCGTCAGACTAGCGTTATCCATAACTTGTTGAGACAAATCCCGGATGTTTGAGGTATTTCGATTCATTTCTTCGGCAACCTGACTTTGCTCTTCGGCCGCACTCGCAATTTGTAAATTCATGTCCGTAATTTCACGAATACTTTCACTGATTAACTCATTAGTCGCATTCGCTTGCTGTGATTTTTCGACAGTAGTCGTTGTGGTTTGCTTACTATGATCCATAACGTTCACCACAGCGGTTACCCCCTTCTGTAGCTTCTCTATTTTCTCACGAATTTCAGATGTCGACTCTTGTGTTCTTGCCGCTAAATTTCTTACTTCATCAGCAACCACCGCAAAGCCACGCCCCATTTCACCCGCTCGTGCTGCTTCAATTGCTGCATTCAAAGCCAACAAGTTAGTTTGCTCTGCAATACTGGTGATAACGCCTAAAATAGATTCAATACTGGCGGTATCAGTTTCCAGTTCTTGCACAGCAACAACGGCCTCATCAATTTGACCCGCTAGCTGAGAGATAACTTGAGTCGTTTCATTAATAGCATCAACGCCCTGTATAACCGCATCATCTGCTTTTTGTACTGCACTGGCTGCGCTTTGTGCATTATTAGCAACTTCTAAAGCCGTACTAGCCATTTCATTCATTGCAGTTGCTAGCTGCTCTACTTCACCATTTTGCTGTTCCATTGCATCCGTTGCAATACTAGCTCCTTGAGCCGTTTGCTCGGTGCTGAGCATCATGCTGGTGCCGATAACTTTCACCTCAGTAATCATGGTCTGCAGCTTTTCAGCAAAGGTATTAAAACTTCTTGCCAGGCTAGAGAACTCAACATCAGTATTGGTATTAAGCCGACGGGTTAAGTCTCCTTCACCCGTAGCCACATCTTTCATTGCATCATTAAGAATTTTTAGCGGCTGCATGAGTTGTTTAATAATGGCGCCTAATGAGAACACAGCAATGATCAGCGCGACGATAGAATACATAATCGCATCTCTTCGTAACTTACTGACTGGAGCAAAAATTATATCTTCGTTAAGAGCTACCCCTAAATACCATTGTAGATCTTCTAAGGGTGAAAAAATTAATAAATTTTTATCATCATCAATTTCTGTATGAAAAGATCCTTCAACGAGAGAAACGTCATCATTAAATACTTGAGACATGGGTTTGCCATTGTATTTAGCATCCGGATGAGCAATGAAGTTTCCATCCTCACCGACTATAAAAGCATAGCCCGCACCAAATAAATTTACGCTATTACTAATATTTGCTAAACCTTTCAAACTCACATCCGTAAAGATAGCGCCTTTAAATTCACCATTAATTTTTAAAGGGGCTGCCACTGAAACCATAATTTCTCCCGAGGAGGCATCAGCATAAGGCGCGGTAAACAAGATACGGCTTTGTTTTTTAGCTTCTTGGTACCACATGCGTTTTCTGGGGTCATAATTGGAAGGTCGCCAGTTAGGGTCATTACCAATGAAATGGCCATTTTCTAAGCCGATACCCGCTAATAAGAAATGCTTCTTTATCATCGGCTGATTAAGCACATTAACGATATGCTCGTCTGACAAATCATTGCCAATAAGAGAGATTGCATAAGCTGTTAAATCAGCTTTGGTGGTCATCACACTCTCAATATTTTTACTCAGGGACGCGACTATTTCTTCCGTGCTTGCATTCACCTGATTATTTATTTCGGTTTTGACTTGATAGTACTGATAGCTCGATAAAAGCCCTAAAGATAGAACTAAAATGAGGCTAGCCGCGATGGTGACTTTATGTGCAAATTTCATGATTAAAAGGTCCAACCTACAAAGAGTTACCTTAAGTGTAGAAGCGAACCCCTAATTTTTCGTTAAATGAGATGGAGATTGGCCTAATAATGCGTAAACCTAATTAATACATGTGACTTCGCCGACAATTAACTTAATAGCCTTACACTATCACCGACATAATAATAATCAATTATACCTATTTTCCATTTCCCTCCAATATACATCTCATGGATTCACACGAAGCCAAACAAACACTTATTAATAGGAATACAACAATGATCAATACTCAAATCAAACCATTCAACGCATCCGCTTTTAAACAAGGCGAGTTTGTAGAAATTTCTGAAAAAGACGTATTAGGTAAATGGGCTGTATTTTTCTTCTATCCAGCGGATTTCACCTTCGTATGCCCAACTGAACTAGGCGACCTTGCGGACCATTACGCAGAACTGCAAAAGCGTGGCGTAGAAGTATTCTCAGTCTCGACTGATACTCACTTTGCTCACAAAGCATGGCACGACAGCTCTGATACCATCGGCAAGATCAACTACTTCATGGTAGGCGACCAAACTGGCAACATCACTAACAACTTCAACGTGATGCGTGAAGGTCAAGGCCTTGCAGACCGTGCTACTTTCTTGATCGATCCAGAAGGTACTATCCAAGCAATGGAAATCACTGCTGAAGGTATTGGCCGTGACGCTGAAGACCTAATGCGCAAAGTGAAAGCCGCTCAGTACGTTGCCGCTCACCCAGGTGAAGTTTGCCCAGCTAAATGGAAAGAAGGCGAAGAAACCCTAGCCCCTTCTCTAGACCTAGTTGGCAAAATCTAATCGCTAACTAAATAAACAGCCCATTGCCATTTGCGGCAATGGGTTACTTAAATTTGTTACACCCGCTTCAATTATCTATTTGGCCTCCACTCTAGGAGAGACAACTTTCCATACGCAATGACCAAAATTCTGCGTACAAAAAATTATTAAACTTTAAGAATTCAGAAGGTATCACTATGTTAGACCAAGCAATGAAAGACCAATTAAAGGCGTATTTAGAAAACTTAAAGACCGATGTACATCTGGTTCTTAGCCTTGACGACAGTGATACCTCAAACAAGCTTCACGGCCTAGCGAATGACATCGCATCACTGAACAACAAGGTAAAAGTGATCGAAGATCAAAACGCCAGTACCCGTAAACCTATTATGCAGGTGGTGAACCCAAGCAAAGAAACAGCCATCGGTTTCGCAGGCTTGCCAATGGGTCACGAATTTACATCATTAGTATTGGCCTTGCTGCACAGCGGTGGCCACCCAATGAAGCTCGCACCCGAAGTGATTGAGCAGATCGCGGGCCTTAATGCCAATACAGATGAAGAAATGAACTTTGAGATATTCATTTCGCTTAGCTGCCAAAACTGCCCAGATGTCGTACAAGCTTTAAACATGATGGCAGCGATTAATCCTAAAATTAAAACCACCATGATCGATGGTAGCGCTTTCCAAGACGAAATCGCAGAACGCAACATCATGGCAGTTCCCAGCGTTTACCTAAACGGTGAAGTGTTCGCCCAAGGCCGAATTACATTGGCTGAAATTCTCGCGAAGTTACGTCTTATGTCAGGAGATGGCTCTAGCGAAAAAGAAGCCGTCGCATTGAACGAAAAAGCCCCGTACGAAGTATTAGTCGTTGGCGGCGGACCTGCCGGTGCATCGGCTGCCATTTACGCAGCACGCAAAGGCATTCGTACCGGTGTGGTGGCTGATCGCTTTGGCGGCCAAGTACTCGACACTATGTCGATTGAAAACTTTATCTCAGTCAAAGAGACCGAAGGCCCTAAGCTAGCCGCCGCGTTGGAAGAGCACGTTAAAGAATACGACGTCGACATTATCAACCAACAAAAAGCCAACAACATAGTCTCAGCAGAAAAAACAAAAGATGGTTACATCCATGTTGAATTAGAAAGTGGGGCAACGTTAAAAAGCCGCAGCGTAATTTTATCTACCGGTGCACGCTGGAGAGAAATGAACATTCCTGGCGAGCAAGAATATCGCAACAAAGGTGTAGCTTACTGCCCACACTGTGACGGCCCTTTGTTTAAAGGTAAACGCGTTGCCGTTATTGGTGGTGGTAACTCAGGTATTGAAGCGGCGATTGATCTAGCGGGCTTGGTAGAACACGTCACGGTATTGGAATTTGCCAAGTCGTTACGCGCTGACCAAGTATTAGTCGATAAAGCCAATAGCATGAGCAATATCACTATTATTAAACAAGCTCAAACAACAGAAGTCATCGGTGATGGTACTCGCGTTACGGCGCTGAACTATAACGACCGAGTAACCGGTGAAGCGAAGCAGATTGAACTGGCAGGTATCTTCGTACAAATTGGCTTGGTGCCTAATAGTGATTTCTTAAAAGGTTCAGGTATTGAGTTATCGAATCGAGGAGAAATTGAAATCAATGCAAAAGGTGAAACCTCAGTGGCGGGAGTATTCGCTGCAGGAGATGTCACCACCGTGCCTTATAAGCAGATAATCATTGCAATGGGCGAAGGTTCAAAAGCGAGCTTAGCTGCATTTGATTATTTGATTCGTACACCTACTCCTAAAAAAGTGAATGAAGAATCATTAACCGAAGCCTAAGTCTTTAATCAATCTGTTTACGATTCAGATTTTGTATCAAGGCCGTAATCAAAACTGTATTGATTACGGCCGTTATCTTTTGCGAAATACAGTGCTTTATCCGCGCGGATGCATACAGAATCTACGGTATCGCTAATGAGGATAGGGGTTATCCCGAAACTGCAGGTCACAGGGCTCGTTAACTCCTCTACCCCTAACCCATTTTCGTTGAGTAAACGTATTATTTGATCAACTCTTTGAATCGCAATATCCTTGTGACAATCCTGTAATATAATTATAAATTCTTCACCACCAAATCGATATATATTGTCTTGTGGACGAATATTTGATTCTACAAGTGCAGTAAAAGCGACCAATACTTTATCTCCAACATCATGGCCATAACCATCGTTAATTAATTTAAAATGATCGAGATCTGCAGCAATCAAATACACACATTTTTCATCTTCTTGCATCCGCAAGGCCATTCTTTCGAAATCACCAAAGCTATCTTGAAAGGCTCTTCTGTTTAGCGCGTGAGTCAATGAATCTCTATAGGCTAGTTGCTTAAGCTGAAGCGTTTTCTCACGTAATGAATGCTTCAGTAAAAATTCTTGTCGTGCCGTTCGATGCTGAGTAATCGCTAACAGTACTCCTGCACCATTACTTAAACTGTAACCAAGAACCATAATCATTTGATCATGGACATCCAACGTTTTCACAAATATCACAATAAAGATAGCGACGACTGTATGGTATATACATAAAATCAGTGAAAGTTTTACCGGTAATATCCCAGAAGCATATAGGCTTATCATTATTATAATATCGAATATTACATACAGGGCGTAATCATCAGCAAATGTAAATGATCCTAGTTCAAGAAGAACAAAAAATATAAATAGGAGGCTAAAAAGTAAAGTATCGAAAGATAAGTGACTGCGTATGCGCGGTACTATAAATAAAAAAATAAGGCATATTCCTACCTGAAATAACCTCTGCATTACTAGAAAATCGCTCCACGAATCAGGTTTAACGACCATATGATCTGAAAGCATAAAAATAGGCATCGCCAATGCTACAACGGTACACAACTTAAACGTTAGCCGTCGATGTTTAGGCAATACTTCCTGCCGAAAACGATTCTCTCTCTTCACATCCTTAAAAACAGAGAACAATCGTCTTATATCCGGCAGTTTAGACTCAATGCTGTCTACGTGTTCTGCTCGCATGACATACTCTCAACACTAGTTCAATCTGAGTATAGTCCAATTAAAATGAATTCAGGATCAACTTGCGAGTATCTTCATCCATTTTCTCAATAGCATAGCGAAGAGTCGTACGCTGTAGCTTAGAATAGTTTTTCTTAAGGTATGCAATAACATCTTCCTCATGCTCTACCGACGCAACCTTCAATAACCAGCCAATACTCTTCTGTACAAACTCATCATCATCTTCAAGCAATTTATCACAATTTTTAAAAACCAAAGCCTTATCAAGATAATATGTCGCTTTGCCCACTTTTCGTTTTATAAACTTTACCCAAACAACGTTACTAGCACGGCGACACCAAGAGACTCCGGAATAGGCCCAGTGCTGCGTACTCTCAATTAGATGAGGGCGCGACAGCAGAAATTGATAAATCGTCTTTATGCATAGGTCATCAACCAAAGACCAATTATTAGCATAGTGCTCTAACCAGTATTCAAAACGCACTAACAAGTCATCATCGAAGTTGTCTTCTCTTTTTACATTAAACTTTACAAACTTGTTGATTAGACCAAAGGCTAATAAAGTTTCTTCATTAAATTCAGCATGGCTTAAAACATATTCCGTAATAGCAAGCATCTCGCCAGCAGTTAGATCAGAATGATCTAACTGAAAATTCTTAATGATTAACTTAATATCCGTAGCGGTAGCGCCAATGCAATGAATGCCATGAGGAAAATAGCGGCGACTGGCCTCTGCTTTTTCAGCAGAGCTTACAGCAGCAAGATCAGCCTTGAGTCGCTCCAGATAGAATTCATTGGATTTCATTTAGTTAACCGTATGGGAAAGTGTATTGATAAATAAGTGCATTACATATTCATCTGTCTAAAGGTTAAATTGATTCTTGGATTCTGTATTTTTTTCGTTGTCGGAATATTATGCAACCAATGATTCTGAGTTTCACCTTTCATCTCAATTAGATCACCCGCGTCCAATTCAAATACAAGCCGCTCTTTTGTTTTTTTATGCTTAAAGGCAAACTTGCGTACAGCCCCTAAACTTAAAGAAGCAATCGATCCGTGTGTCTTTAGCTCACGTTCATCATCGCTGTGCCAAGCCATACCTTCAGCCCCATTATGATAAAGATTCAATAGACAAGAGTTATAAGACTGTTGGGTTTTAGCCTCAACCATTGCTTTCAGGGCAAGTAAGTGAGGTGTCCATTGCAAGGCGGTACGATGTATATTGGAATACGTATATTGGTAGGGTTTATCGGCATACCATGCGATTTTTCGTTTCGTTACAATGTGCTTGCCAAAAATAATTGCCTCATCATGTTGCCAAGCGATCTGCGTTAATAACCGCTCGTAATGCAGTAAAGCATCTGCCGGACTACAAATGCCTCCCCAATAATGAACATCACCATCATAAGGCAGCTGATTTATACTAGGGTCAATTAGATTGTTAAACAAAGGCATTATCATTCTCGAATAAAATAACTAAATAATCAGACTAAAATTTTAGCGGCTTCCCAACCAATAATGGCTTTCTTTCGAATAGGATTCCAGCGATAGCCACCGGTATTACCAGAAGACTGAATAATACGATGACAAGGAATCAAATAGGCAATGGGGTTACTACCAATGGCAGTACCGACTGCGCGAGAAGCCGTTGGCTGGTTAATTCGTCGAGCCACTTCTCCATAGGTTACTAAGCCCCCCTGCGGAATACTCAATAACGCCTGCCAAACTTTCAATTGAAAATCGGTGCCTTTTAAATGCAGCTTCATTATTTTCAACTTCAGAGTATGAAGCTTAGAATCATTGATATTGCTCCAGTCGTTTCGAAAAATAGATAGGCAATCTTTCTGAAAGGTATCAACCTGTTGTTGATAAGTCGCCTTTGGAAATTGCTGTTTTAATTCATCTAAGCCTTGTTCAATATTTTCTATAAAAGCTAAATAACAGATGCCTTTATTCGTCGATGCTACAATGACTTCGCCAAAAGGTGTTTCAGAAAAACTGTAGTTAATCGTTAAACTCTGGCCCCCCTTCTTGTATTCCCCTGGCGTCATACCTTCAATGCTTACAAATAGATCATGCAATCGTCCCGTGCCTGAAAGCCCAGAGTCAACTGCTACATTCAGCAGGTTCGATTTCTCAACTTCAAGCTGACTCTTGGCATAGCTCACCGTTAAAAACTGCACATATTTCTTTGGGCTAATACCGACCCAATCTTTAAAAAGACGCTGGAAATGAAAGGAACTCATGTTCAGTTGTTCGGCAACCTGATCTAAGCTCGGCTGCTGCTTGAAATGCTCATCCAAGTACTCGATGGCTTTTGCAATTTTGTCGTACTGAATAGGTGTACTGCTCATGGCTTCTAACTCAAACAGGTATTAACCTCAGTTTAAACTGAGACATGATTAAAACAACCCGATTCTTGCGTAATAATGAAGCTTAAACATTCATCGTATCATCCAATACTTCTCAACCATATCCATATGTGTTGTCCAATCGATGAGGGATTAAACTCGACCAAAAATTGATAATGACTACACACTGAATAATAAAGAGACCCGATAAGAACAGAGACATAACAAAAAAGCCCCAATGAATGGGGCTTTGTTTCAGTAACTGCGCATCTTAAGCTGTCTAAGTTTTAAACTGCCTGCGTCTTAACTTCTTCTGCTTCCGTTTCTTCTTTCACTTTCACGTTTTTTCGTAACAAGTAATAAAAGACAGGAGTTAGAACTAAGCCAAACACCGTTACCCCAATCATGCCAGAGAAAACAGCAACCCCCATCGCCTGACGCATCTCTGCACCCGCGCCGGTGGACAATACCATCGGCACTACGCCCATGATGAAAGCAAACGAGGTCATCAAGATAGGTCGTAAACGTAAACGTCCGGCTTCTTTAATGGCTTCTAATGCACTCATGCCTTTGTCTTGCAGCTCTTTAGCAAACTCCACAATTAAAATCGCATTCTTGGTGGCGAGCCCCACCAAAACAATGAATCCAATTTGTGTGAATATATTGTTGTCCCCCCCTGAAATAATCACGCCGGTTAATGCCGAAAGTAACGTCATAGGTACGATCATAATAATCGCCAACGGCAAGGTCATACTTTCATACGTAGCGGCCAATACCATGAAGACCAATAATACGACCAGCGGGAAAATATACATCGAAGCATTGCCGGCTAAAATCTGCTGGTAAGTTAACTCCGTCCACTCATAAGTCATTCCAATCGGTAACGTTTCCGCTAGAATTTTTTCAATCGCGGCTCGCGCTTCACCCGTACTGACTCCAGGAGCCGGAGAGGCATTAATCTCCGCCGTGGTATAACCGTTATAATGCATCACACGATCAGGACCCGCCGCATGTCGAACATCCATAAAGGAGCCTAACGGAATCATCTGGCCATTTTCATTACGCACTTTTAGCTGGCCAACTTGCTCAGGTTCTTGCCTGAACTGTTCATCCGCTTGCACGTTTACTTGGTAAGTACGGCCAAACTGATTGAAGTCATTCACATACACAGAACCTAAATACCCTTGCATAGTTGCAAAAGCGTCATCAATACGAACGCCCTGACTCTTTGCTTTGGTCCGATCAAGGTCCACTTCAATTTGCGGTACGTTCACCTGAAAGCTACTGAAAATACCGGTAAGCTGAGGGTCCATCCAAGATTTTTGAATCACTTGTTGCGTCACCGCATACAAGGCTTCATAACCCATATTGCCCTTATCTTCAATTTGCAAACGGAAACCACCAATCGTACCCAAACCAGACACTGGGGGTGGTGGGAAGATCGCCACAAATGCTTCTTTAATCACAGAGAACTGGCCGTTCAATTGTCCGGCAATAGCACCCGCTGATAAATCATCTGTGGTGCGCTGATCGAATGGCTTTAAGGTCACGAATAAAATGCCGCTATTCGGACTATTCGTAAAACCATTAATGCTTAAACCCGGGAAGGCAACCGCTGCAAGAACACCTGGGTGGTCCATCGCTATTTGCGACATATCACGCATCACATCTTCAGAGCGATCTAATGAAGCTGCATCCGGTAACTGAGCAAACGCCACTAAGTACATCTTGTCTTGCCCAGGCACATAGCCCGTTGGCGTCGAAGCAAACTGGCCATAAGTTAGCGCCATTAAACCTGCATAGAAAACCAGTACGATGCCGCTTAAACGAATCAATTTACCGATGCCCTTGGTATAACCTTCCGCAGCACGATTGAATACACGGTTAAACGGTTTGAATAACCAGTTACCTAATAACTTATCCATCCAGCGCGTTAAGCGATCTTTCGGCGCATCTTCACTTTTTAATAATAAGGCCGATAACGCTGGGCTTAAGGTCAAAGAGTTAAGCGCAGAAATAAAGGTCGCAATAGTAATGGTGAGCGCGAACTGTTTATAAAACTGTCCGGTTAATCCCGACATAAAGGCGGTAGGAATAAATACAGCAGCCAATACTAAGGTCGTCGCAATAATGGGCCCGGTTACTTCTTTCATCGCCTGACGAGTCGCATCAACTGGCGTCAAACCGTCACTGATATTTCGTTCGACA
>Ga0209396_1003979_pt1 | contig 14551 bp, 15 predicted proteins | sample GOMGulsemesocosm_6_FD_184638 | JGI IMG/M metagenome (GOLD analysis project Ga0209396, IMG submission 184638) | Methane-oxidizing microbial communities from mesocosms in the Gulf of Mexico - GOM8C Gulf of Mexico (SPAdes) (version 2) | ecosystem: Environmental > Aquatic > Marine > Cold seeps...
AAACAAGCTACTTCAACTTCGTTCATGTTGTGAGCGATAGTACCGCCAGCTTTAACGCCAACACAGCTAGCTTCGTTTAGGAAGTGAACTGGGATTGCAGTGTGAAGCTCATGTGTAGGATCAACACGTAGGAAATCAACGTGGTTAACTACTGGTTTGTGGCTATGACGCTGCATTGCTTTAACGATAACTTTCTCTTCAGAACCATCAACGTTGATAGTTAAGATTTGAGAGTAGAAGTTCTCTTGTTCTTGCGCTTTAAACAATTTGTTATGTTGTAAAGTGATAGAAACAGGAGCGGCTTCGCCACCGTAGATGATAGCAGGAGTTTGGTTCGCGTGACGTAGGCGGCGGCTCGCACCTTTCCCTAGGTCTGTACGAATTTGTGCGTCAAGTGTAATTTTGTTAGACATTAGATGTCTCCAATTTAAGTATTTATAGGTGAAGGTTTTTGCGACCAAAACCTCCTCGTAACCGAAAAATTCGGCGCGAAATTATAACAAGCGTAAAATTTTTAGGCAATCAATAGATACACATATTGCAAGTTAATTTGTGACGGGCTGTATTAATTAAGAATACAGTATGGGGTTTAACCACATATCCCAATGACGGCCTTGTTAAAACGCGGCTGAGTAGTTAATGATTAAACTCGGGTGCATCCATTTTAAGCTATGTTTTTATATATTTTGTTGGTGATGCCAAATTTGATTGATAGCGCGATAATTCACGCCTTTCAGGATTGTATTGTTTCTGAATTCTTTAAGTGCTTGTAAGTTGGTTGTTTTTAAATTAGTGTGAATTTTTATATGGAAATAGTGCAAAGGGCTACCGCACATTCCTGTATATCATGCATTATGAATAAACATCACACGGAGGAGTATTTATGGAACCTGAAGAACCAAAAATGATAGAAACTAAAAAAAGAGGCTTTTGGTTAACGGCATTTTTACTTTTAATGTCGATAGCAAACTTATTTACAGGATTCGTCTACTTTTCAAATCCACAAGTAATCATTGAGGCCTACCCTTCGATCCCAGAAGGTTTGGTTTATGCAATGGGACTGTTAGCAGCGATAAACTTTATTCTTGCTGTAGCAATATGGAGATGGAGAAAAATTGGTATTTGGGGGTTTTATGCATCCGCAACACTAGCTTTCTGCATTAATATTTATATCGGTCTTGGAATAACGAATTCATTAGTTGGCTTAATTGGTGTGCTTATCATTTATCTTACAACGAGGAAAAAGATGCATCTATTTTCCTAGTTTGCATATAAAACATTTGAGCCCTGCCTTTTTTAGAGCTGTATTAATTTTCCTTAATTGTGGCGGGGGAGAGGGTTTGAATAGAGGAGAAATAATGTGTATTTAACAGTTTCATAAATTGTTGTCACTGTATGTACTGACACACGCTTATTCATACTGAACTGTTACGTTAATGTGCTGACATAAATTAAAAAAATGTTTAGTATCTTTTATTGCTTAAAGGCATAGTACGTTAAGTTTTCGCATTTACCTTAAAAATTGACAATATAATTACGTTTGTAAGTAAAAATTTTATATAAACTATTGTATTAAAGATGTTTTTACTATAAATAATACATTATCTAAACGGTATTAAGGCGAACAAATATCGCACTTCTTTCCGTAAATTAAGCTGTTAGAGCTATAGGTTAGTATGGATTACAATTCAGAAAAATATTATCAATTCACTAGGCCAATTGTTTCGGATGAAACAAGAAGAGCAAGACACTTTTTGGTATTTATTTGTACGCTAATAATAGTGACTTTTTTCTTGGATATAGATCACACTCAGATAAAGTTTGCGGGTATTGACTTGTCCAAAACGTCTCCGTTTAAAATCAACATTACTTCTCTTTTGATTTTAAGTTTTTGGAATTTGATTCTACTAATGAATTGGAAACGAGATAAATATGACTCTATCGAACGTAGTACATTGGTTAAAGAAGAGATCTCCACGGTTGAAACTGAGCTTAAAAGACAAGACGATGAGCTTGCTAAGGGGTATAGCGGTTCTTTTGGTAATAGAAAGGCTCAATTAGCCTTTCAAGACGAATATGAAAAGCATATTAAGCGTATGAGTAACTTGACACTTTTCGAAGGTAAGTTAACTAATCTAAACTTATATTTACCTCATTTATTAAGTATTGTCGCGGTTATAATTCTAATTGTAGGAATGTGTAAATAGCTCTAACAAGCAAATCAATCAGGACTAAAAACAGTTGGCTCGCGCTCGTGCCTCGCTTATTTTAGCCAACAATTTTTAGCCCATTATTTGGGCGTTACAGCGCATGGGAAGTTTACCAATGAAGTTGAATTTTTTAATTATATGTACACTTCTTTTATCTGGCTGTTCAGGTGAACATAAGATTAATACCAGTAACCTTGGTGACATCACAATTATTTTTAAGCAAAAAAGGTTACTTTTCAAACCAGATTCAATTACTCATTCCAGAATTACAGATTGGATAAATCAGAACAGGGATGGCTGGGAGCCATATTACGCTACAGCTGCCCCTGGGAAATATATTATCAAAGCTTCTGGTTTGACATTAAATATAGGCTACGACAATGCTGTTTTAAATTATGAACATGTTTCTGGTCAGTATAGGCAAATATCAAAACCTGTATTAATTAGTACTTTTGACTTAATGCTCGAATAGCGCAATAACAAGCGCATTAAATTTGACTCCGCAAGCTGTCCTTTTTTTGCAAAGAGCTGCAAATAAGTAGCCAACATTTTCCAGCAGTTGCTGGCGGCGTTAATTCAAATACCCCCTCTTCAAACCACTTTATTTAAGCTATTAAAAACCATAATTGATGGATCTTAGTGTTTTTTACAGTATTCAGTAACAGGTGAAGATGTTGATGAAGGCGGGGAGTTCTAACCACAAGCTTAAGAGCACACGACGAAAAGAGGATGGAGATTTAAGACTCTATTTTAAGTTTTTGATTTTTACTGTGATGAACAAACAAAAAAAGCGACTAAAAAGTCGCTTTTATAAATTGTTGCTGAAGGGCTTATCAATAAATGATAAGTCTCAGTGCAATTTTAGTATTGGAACATTGCCGAGATAGACTCTTCGTTTGAAACACGACGCAATGCTTCTGCCATCATGCCATCAAGAGATAGAACCTTAACTTTACCTGTTGCTTTCATTTCTGCAGATAACGGAATTGAATCAGTTACAATAAATTCATCAATAACACTGTTAGCTACGTTAGTTACGGCACTACCAGAGAATACTGGATGTGTTGCGTATGCATAGATTTTACGTGCACCATGTTCTTTTAACGCTTCAGCGGCTTTACATAAAGTACCGCCAGTATCGATCATGTCATCAACGATAATACAATCGCGATCTTTAACATCACCAATAATGTGCATAACTTGGGCAACGTTCGCTTGTGGGCGACGTTTATCGATGATAGCTAGGTCGGTATCATCAAGCAATTTTGCCAGTGCACGTGCACGAACAACACCGCCAATATCTGGAGATACAACGATTGGCTGATGGAAATCACGAGACTGAATGTCGTCAAGTAATACCGGAGTACCAAATACATTGTCTACAGGTACATCGAAGAAACCTTGAATCTGTTCAGCATGTAAATCAACCGTTAATACACGGTCAACACCAACGCTAGATAGGAAATCAGCAACAACTTTTGCTGTAATTGGAACACGCGCGCTTCGTACACGACGATCTTGGCGAGCGTAACCGAAATATGGGATAACTGCAGTAATACGACCGGCAGAAGCACGGCGCAGAGCATCAACCATGACAAGTAATTCCATCAGGTTGTCGTTCGTTGGCGAACACGTAGATTGCAAGATGAAGACATCAGCTCCACGAACATTTTCGTTGATTTGAACGCTTATTTCCCCATCGCTAAAACGACCGACGGTTGCTTTACCTAGTTTTAGATAAAGACGATCAGCAATTTTTTGAGCAAGCTCAGGAATAGCATTTCCAGCAAACAATTTAATATCAGGCACGTAAAACCCCAAGTTTTGGTATTATAGGCAGTGTGAATCCGCCAGTTCAGTTAGCGTAATGCTAACAGGTTAAGTTTTTGCATCAATGAGCTTGGTTGCAGCTAAGGTTGTTGCTAATGGCGAGATATTTACGCCCTTTGCAATAAAACCATGCATACATTTCGGTAACTTTTCTAATGCTACAGTGGCGTCAGCACAAGAAGGGAATTCCCCGAAAACACAGCTTCCAGTCCCTGTCATTTTTGCTGGCGCATATTGTATCAACCACTCTAGTGCCATAGCAACCTCAGGATGCCGATTTTTTGTGACTTCTTGGCAATCATTTTTAAGGATACTAGTTGTAAGCTGGGCTAGGGTTATTTTTGGCGTGTTTCTTGGCAGTTGTGGCAAGTTGAAAATATCGCGTGTACTAACACTTACACCGGGCCAAATAACCAAATACCAAGGTTCTGGTGGTGTAATAGGCGTTAAATCTTCACCTACGCCTTGGGCAAATGCTGCAAAACCACGGATAAAAATAGGCACATCGGCACCCAAACTCAGTCCGAGTTCGGCGAGTTTGTCATTAGATAGATTTGTTTGCCATAAATGATTTAATGCAACTAACGTTGTGGCTGCATCAGAAGAACCGCCACCAAGACCAGCGCCCATAGGTAAAATCTTGCATAAGTTTATATCAACCCCTGCATCTTTCTCTGCGTATGGCTTAAGTAATAAAGCTGCGCGATAGATCAAATTCTGCTCTGGTTCGATTCCTTCAACCTGTGGTGTCACTATTATTAATGAAGAGGCATTAATGTTGAATGATAAAGAATCACCGTAATCTAAAAATTGAAAGTTAGTTTGCAAGCTATGGTAGCCATTGTCTAATCGCCCAGTTATATGCAAGAACAGATTAAGCTTGGCTGGTGCTGGCCAGTGATTTTTTTTGAACATGTTGGTTATTCTCGGTGCTGTGTTTACGGTTAATGCTGTATTTTCCACTGACTAATCGCCAGTTTAAAGTAGGTCTCGCCAGACTTTAATGATAATCGATGTGGTCTTGTGTGACCGTTAATATCTTTATAGTGGCTTAAGGTGAGTTGCCATTGCTTGTTGTCTAAGCCTGTAATCATCCCTTGATAAAAATTGCCCTGGGTATCATATTTCGCCGAAGCTGCATTGGGAACCGCTCCGGTTACCCAGTGCTGTAAGTCATTAACAGGTAAATGCCAACGGGTTAGACGATAAACGAGTTGTTGTGCATTAGTACCCGTATATTCATCACCGCGATTATTAATGGTGACCTGTTGTTCATCGCCTGTAATTGACATAATTGAGATGCCAAAGATGGTATATAGGTTAATGTCGTATTGCTCATTAATTTGAGACCAGTGCATTTTAGCCGAATTCTTTTCATCGGGGGTTCGCACCGCAAATTTTGCCGTAAATTGCCATTGCTGAGTGGCATTGGTTTGTGGTGGGGGAGTTGTTTCAAACGTGGCACAACCGGAGACCTGCAAGACTAAAGATAATAATAATAATCGTTTAAACACAATAAATTGACTAAAAGTTTGACTTAGGTGGCCTTAGAGTAACTTCTTTTTGCATTGTGCACTACAGATCCTTTCACTTAGGGGGTGCTTTCATGTAAAATTCGCCGTTAACAAATTATCTAACTTATTAATTGAATTCATTACATGTCATTAGTTGCTCTTGGAATTAATCATAAAACGGCCTCGGTAGAGCTGCGGGAGAAAATTGCTTTCTCGCCAGATCAAATGGTCACGGCGTTGCAACAACTGCGATTAATGAGTAATGACAGTGAAGCCGTTGTTGTATCAACATGTAATCGTACAGAATTGTATTGTCACCTTGCTACACCAGAGATGTTAATTGACTGGTTGAGTGAGTTTCATCAAATTGCTAAAAGTGAACTTGAGCAAAGTTTATATGTTCATCAAAATGTAGAAGCCGTCAATCATCTAATGAGAGTGGCCTGTGGACTAGATTCGTTAGTCTTAGGGGAACCACAGATTCTTGGGCAAATAAAGCAAGCTTACAGTACTGCAAAAACAGCCGGTGCTATTGCTATTACCTTAGACAAATTATTTCAACGTACATTCTCTGTTGCTAAGCGTGTTCGCACAGACACAAGTATTGGTGAAAATGCAGTGTCAGTCGCTTTTGCTGCCGTGAGTTTAACAAAACAAATATTTGGTGAGCTTTCAACAACCAATGTATTACTCATTGGCGCCGGAGAGACTATTGATTTAGTGGCTAAGCATCTTGTTGATGCCGGTGTTACTAATATTACTGTGGCAAATCGTACGCTAGCTAGAGCGCAAGGCATGGTTGAACATATTGGCGGTAACGCCATTACTTTAGCGCAAATCCCTCAACACCTTGGTCAGGCAGATGTCGTCATATCTTCGACGGCAAGTACGCTACCTATATTAGGTAAAGGCATGGTTGAAAGTGCGGTAGCAACAAGACGCCATCAACCCATGTTATTGGTTGATATTGCTGTGCCACGAGATATTGAAGCACAAGTGGGCGATATTGATGATGTTTACTTATATACCGTTGATGATTTACAAGGCATTGTTGAACAAAATATGGCCTCACGCCGTGCCGCGGCAGATGAAGCAGAAGCAATAACCGATGAAGAGTCGAAAGAGTTTATTGCGTGGACAAAGTCCCTTAAAACGGTCGATGTTATTAAACAATATCGCCAAAGTAGTTTTGAAAGTAAAGATGAACTATTAGAGAAAGCGCTGCAAAAATTAGCACAAGGCGGCGATCCTGAGAAAGCATTAACTGAATTGGCCAATAAATTAACCAACAAGTTAATTCATCATCCTACACGCGCCATGAGTGGTGCAAGTTTGTCTGGGGATGACGAAACCTTACATATAATCTCCAAGGCACTAGGCCTTGGCGTTGATAACTAATACAATAGCCCAAATTTCGCAGTCAAATGACTGTACGTTATTCACATGATGAATGCGTAGCACCTATTAAATAGAGAAATACTATAATGAAACCAACAGTTTATGCAAAGTTAGAAGGGTTGCAAGAGCGTCACGAAGAAGTGGAAGCTTTGCTTGGTGATCCAGCAACAATTGCCAACCAAGATTTGTTTCGTGCGTTAAACAAAGAATATGCCAAATTAGGTCCGGTTATTGAAACCTTTAATAGCTATAAGCAGGCTGAATTAGACTTTGCTTCAGCCCAAGAAATGCTAAAGGATGAAGATCCTGATATGCGTGATATGGCGCAAGAAGAATATAAAGAAGCAAAAGCGGCTATTTCAACAATAGAAGAAGACTTGCAAATACTCTTATTACCGACGGATCCTAATGATGATCGTAATGCCTTTTTAGAAATACGTGCCGGTGCTGGTGGTGATGAAGCTGCTATTTTCGCTGGTGATTTGTTTAGAATGTATAGCCGTTATATTGAAAATAAAGGCTGGCGACTTGAGATTGTCAACGTTAATGATTCTGAGCAAGGTGGATTTAAAGAGGTTATTGCTAAGATCACTGGCGAAGGAATTTACGGTAACATGAAGTTCGAATCAGGTGGCCATCGTGTTCAACGTGTACCAGAAACTGAGTCACAGGGTCGTGTCCACACGTCTGCTTGTACTGTTGTTGTTATGCCTGAAATTCCTGAAAGCGAAGCTATTAAAATTAACCCAGCAGATTTGAAAGTTGATACCTTTCGTGCATCTGGTGCGGGTGGGCAGCATGTTAATAAAACCGATTCAGCTATTCGTATTACCCATATACCGACAGGTACTGTGGTTGAGTGTCAGGATCAACGTTCACAACATAAAAATCGTGCACAAGCGATGTCTGTGCTTGGTGCTCGCTTGCAACAAGCTGAAGATGAAAAGCGCCGCTTAGCGGAAGAGTCTACCAGACGTAGCCTAGTAGCCAGTGGTGATCGTAGTGAACGAATTCGTACATATAACTTCCCACAAGGTCGCGTGAGTGACCATCGCATTAACTTAACGCTTTATCGTTTAGCTGAAGTTATGCAGGGTGATCTAAATCCAATTATTGAACCACTACTTAATGAGCAACAAGCCGATCTATTAGCTGCGCTATCTGAAGAAAATAGATAGTGGCATCACTGACTCTAGCCCGTGTGTTAAAGGATAGCAGCGCTCAACTTGTTGAAAGTGATAGTGCGCTGCTTGATGTACAGATTTTGTTAGCACATGTGCTTGAGGTTAATCGTAGTTACTTTTATACATGGCCTGAAAAAATTATTGATGACGCCCAGTTATCTAAATTTGAGTCATTGTTAGCTCGCCGATTGGCAGGTGAACCTATTGCCTACATTATTGGTGAACAAGAATTTTGGTCTCTTCCTTTTAAAGTGAGCCCTGCCACCTTAATTCCTCGAGGTGATACTGAAATATTAGTTGAAGCAGTACTTAGTACGATTAGTGAACCACATGCTAAAGGTATCGACTTAGGGACGGGAACAGGTGCTATTGCTCTTAGCTTAGCTCATGAAATGCCACAATGGACATTGCTAGGAATCGATTTTAATCATGAAGCAGTTAACCTAGCGAGTGAAAATAAAAAAGCCTTAAGTATTAGTAATGCTAACTTTATACAATCTAGCTGGTTGACTAATGTTGATAAATCATGGCTGGGACAATGCGATTTCATCGTCTCAAATCCACCTTATATCGATAAAAACGATCCACATTTAGTCATGGGAGATGTGCGTTTTGAGCCAGCCTCGGCGCTTGTGGCCGATAATAATGGATTACAAGATTATATTGATATCTTAAGTAGCGCCAAGCCATTTTTAAAACCGGGTGGTTATGTGTTATTTGAGCATGGTTTTGAACAAGCACAAGCCGTCACTTCACTCTTTGAGTCATACGGTTATTCTAAAGTCACTTCAATTAAAGATCTTGCTGATAATGACCGTGTTACCTTGGCACAGTTAAACTAAAGCCTCCTTAATCCTCTAAAATTAAAACGTTTAAAACATCGCCAAGAGAGTATTTTTTTACTAAGCTAGAATAAAGCTCACTTAAGTGGATATGTTATGGATGATTTCGTTTTTGCTGAAGAACAACATGATGATGGCGAACTTTTGGCTAATAAGCCGACGTGGAAATTATTAATTGTTGACGATGAACAGGAAGTTCATGCTGTTACTAAGCTTGCTTTACGCGATTTTGAGTTCTTAGATCGTAAAGTCGAGTTTATTAGTGCATACAGTGGCGAAGAAGCAAAACGAATTATTGATTCTGACAGAGATATTGCAGTCATGTTGCTCGATGTTGTGATGGAAACTGATGACGCAGGTTTGAAAGTTGCGCGTTATGTTCGAGAGAAAGCAAAAAACCACATGGTACGAATTGTCTTAAGAACGGGGCAACCAGGGCAAGCACCAGAACGTGATGTTATCGTTACCTATGATATCAACGATTATAAATCGAAGACTGAACTTACCTCCCAACGTTTATTTACGACTATAGTGGCATCATTGCGTTCTTATCGAGACCTTGTTTCAATTGAATCAAATCGTCAGGGGTTAGAAAGAGTAATTAGTGCTTCGAGCGATTTATTTTCAACCCATTCAATGACGCCATTTGTTCATGGCTTGCTTATGCAGCTTAATGCCGTATTCAATCACACCCAGAACGCTTTTGAACTCAGTTCATTTGTCGCAGAACAACATACGGGACCGTCGTGTAATCAGTCGTTAACCGTGGTTGCAGCGCAAGGTGACTTTGCGGGTAAAGAAGGTGAACCTGTATCGCATGTTATGCCGACCACACTCAAGGCTATTTATGAGGAAGCGCAAGAACGCAATCAGCTGATCTTTGGTCAAGGGTATATCCTTTATTACAGCACCGACCCAGAGCAGGTGTCCACGCTAGTTTTTATTTGCGGTATTCCAGACAATATAAGCGAACACGACCATCATCTTATTGATTTGTTTTCTCGTAATGTTCAAATTGCCTATGACAATATTTTGTTAAGTCAGGAAATAGAAGATACTCAACGTGAAATCGTATATCGATTAGGCAACGCGTTAGAAACGCGATCGAAAGAAACGGGGAATCATTTAAAGCGTGTGGCACATTTTGCAGCCTTGCTCGCCAGTCTAGCTGGATTAGATGAACAAGAAATTGTCACACTAAGGTTAGCTGCACCATTACATGATGTTGGAAAAATAGGTATTCCAGATTCTGTGCTAAATCATCCTGGACCTTTAGATGACCAGCAATGGGAAATAATGAAAACTCATGTGCAAATTGGACACGATTTATTGCATGACTCGTCACGTAAGGTACTCAAAACAGGGGCCCTTATTTCATTGACGCATCATGAAAAATGGGATGGCACAGGCTATCCACATGGATTATCAGGTGAAGAAATTCACATTTATGGCCGCATAGTATCGTTAGTTGATGTATTTGACGCACTTTATAATAAACGCTGTTACAAGCCGGCTTTTGAAGAACATGTATGTACTCAATATATTGCTGATAACAGCGGCATTGCATTTGATCCAACGCTGGTGGATCTATTTATGCTCAACTTAGATAAATTTATGCATATTATGCATCGCTACCCTAACTAGTTACTTGACTGTTTTTTGAACTGTTAATGGCGCGGACTCTCATTTATACCATTGAAATTCGCATTATTGGCTAAAGTAAGTAAAATGTTCACAATTATTTTATTATGGACATTTTCAATGGAAAATTTATACCTGCCAATTAAACACATCCATCTATCTTTCGTTGCCGTTAGCGTTATATTTTTTATTATTCGCGCGGCCTTAATGTTCATGAAAAAGCCAATCCATGATAAAAAATGGGCGAAGATGACATCACGCATCGTTGATACCTTCCTTTTAATATCTGCATTTATTTTATGTTTTATTATCAGCCAATACCCTGTTGTCGATAATTGGTTAACTGAAAAAGTTATCTGTGTCATCGCATATATCATACTGGCATACATTGCGCTATATCGCGCTACAACATTAAAAACTAAATTACTGACTTCTGTTGGCGCCGTTGGTTGGGTATTAATTGCTGGTAAAATTGCCGTATTTAAACAAACTATGTTTTTAGGGTAGATTGTGCAATTAGATAACGAACTTCCCGATATTCATGGCATGGAACTGTTTGAGTTAATTCAGTTCACTGCTCAGTTATGTGATGATGCTACTATGTCTGATGCCGCTTATAAGCAATTAGATGAATTGGTAGAGCAAGTACGCATAATTTCACAAGATGAATTATCATTAAATGCTCGATGGGCTGCATTCCAGCACCTTTTTTATGAACAATGGCAGTTTTCTATTAATCAAGATGATTACTTTTCGGTTGATAGTAATAATTTATTTCATTTTTTAGAAACGCGTTCTGGCAATAATGCACTGTCGACCATCCTAGTTCATTATTTGTTAACAATGTTAGACCTAGATCCTCAAGTTATCGATTTTCCGGGGCCATTTGTTATTCAGCTTAATGCGTTGGATAAGCTGAAAATTGACCCTCTTAATGGTAAGGAAATGTCGACGAAGTTGCTTGAAGCGTTAGTACGTGGGCATTTAGGTAATCATGTACAACTAACTGATGAGCATTTGGCTATTGCATTAGAGAAAAATGTGAAGAAGCGTTTTTTGGTCAGTCTTAAACAAGCGTGCTTATTAGAAGAAGAATATGATATTGCACTATTGCTCAGCGAAATATTACTGACTTTATTACCTGATGATCCTAATATCATTATGGAACGAGGTTTTATTCTACAACAACTTGATTACCCCACAGGTGCGATGGACGATTTCAATTATTTTATTGAGCAATGTCCAGAGCATCCAAATAGTGATGTACTAAAAGTACATATTAATAAATTAAAAGACCAAGCAGTAATAACGCATTAACGGTGCTATTGCTGCTTTAAATAATAATAATAAGAGGTTTACCAATGAATACTGCATTAGTAACTAATGATGCCGTGGTGCTAGGACTTCTAGCAACCATACTCGGCGGCGTATTTTATGCCAATAATCACCCAGCGTTTAAGAAATTTTTTACCTATGTTCCTGCGCTACTACTTTGTTACTTCATCCCGTCGTTACTCAATACCTTCGGTATTGTAGATGGTGACGCGTCGAAAATTTATCATGTGGCATCGCGCTACTTATTGCCAGCTTGTTTAGTCCTGTTATTGCTTAATTTAGATCTTAAAGCCATATTAAATCTTGGACCCAAAGCCGGAGTCATGTTCTTGACTGGAACCATAGGCATAGTTATAGGCGGACCTATTGCTCTACTAATTATGTCAGCTATATTCCCTGAAATGATTGGTGTTGATGGCCCAAATGCCATCTGGCGAGGCATGACAACGGTTGCTGGTAGTTGGATTGGCGGCGGTGCAAATCAAGCGGCTATGAAAGAGATTTATGAGGTTGGTGGTGATATCTTTTCCTCTATGGTTACTGTTGATATTGTTGTCGCTAATTTGTGGATGGCCGTATTGTTGGTTATGGCAGGTAGAGCGAAACAAATAGATGACGCTTCAGGGGCTGATACTTCGGCTATCGATGCTTTACGAATTAAAGCTGAAGCCTATCACGCAGCAAATGACAAGATGCCCGTCGTTAAAGACTTAATGTATATTGTAGCGGTTGGTTTTGCGGCAACAGGCGTTGGTCATGTCATTGCTGATAACCTGACACCTTATATGATTGAAAACTTTCCAACATTAGGTGATTACAGCTTACACAGTAAGTTTTTCTGGTTAGTGATTTCTTGTACCATTATTGGATTCATTTTGTCCTTTACGCGTGCACGTCAATTAGAATCTGTAGGCGCCTCAAAAGTTGGTACTGCTTATTTATATATTCTAATCGCCAGCATTGGTTTACATATGGATGTCAGTAAAATTGTTGAGTCACCAAAATTCTTTATTTTAGGTGGAATTTGGATGCTAGTGCATGCTTCACTAATGCTGGGTATGGCTAAATTGATTAAAGCGCCATTATTCTTTATGGCTGTAGGGTCTCAAGCCAATGTTGGCGGCGCAGCATCTGCCCCTGTAGTTGCATCTGCATTCCACCCTGCTTTAGCGCCAGTAGGTGTGTTGTTAGCGGTGTGTGGGTATTTATTAGGAACAATTGCAGCCGTTCTTTGCGGCACAATATTAATGCGCATTGCAGTTTAAAAGGGTTAAAAAATGGAACAGAAAATTATTAAAGTTGGTGATATAGGTGTTGCCAACGACAAGCCGTTCATCTTATTTGGCGGTATGAATGTATTAGAGTCGCGCGATATGGCGATGCGTATTGCGGAAAAATATGTGGAAGTAACTCAAAAGTTGGGTATTCCTTATGTATTTAAGGCTTCTTTTGACAAAGCTAATCGCTCTTCAATTAATTCATTTCGTGGTCCTGGCATGGAAGAAGGCTTACGTATTTTTGAAGAAATTAAAAATACGTTTAACGTACCAATGATTACCGATGTGCATGAACCTTATCAAGCTGCGCCTGTTGCTGAAATTGTAGATGTTATTCAGCTACCAGCCTTCTTGTCGCGTCAAACTGATTTAGTTGCTGCTATGGCCAAAACCGATGCCGTTATTAATATTAAAAAGGCACAGTTTTTAGCGCCCGAAGAAATGCGTCACATTTTGACTAAGTTTAATGAAGCAGGTAATGACAAATTAATGTTGTGTGAGCGTGGTTCATCGTTTGGGTATAATAACCTTGTGGTTGATATGTTGAGCTTCGGCATTATGAAAGAAACTGGTTACCCTGTGATATTTGATGTGACGCATGCATTGCAGCGTCCTGGTGGCCGCAGTGATAGTGCGGGCGGACGCCGTGCCCAAGTAACCCAGTTAGGTTTAGCTGGAATGAGCCAAGGCATTGGTGGATTGTTCCTAGAGTCGCACCCTGATCCGGATAATGCTAAGTGTGATGGGCCTTGTGCACTGCCATTAGATCGCTTAGAAGCATTTCTATCGCAAATGAAAGCAGTTGATGATGTGACTAAATCATTGCCAGAAATCGATACGGGTAGTTAATTTACTCGGGAAACAAAAAAAGGCGCTATCACATGATGTGATAGCGCCTTTTTTTATGGCTTAAACTGACGTAGTGAGAGCGACATCAGTTTATTGTCTATTTAAACGTCTGAGAGCGTACGTGACCTTTAAATAGGAAGCTGTTTATGGCTTATTTACAACAATACGAGGTGCTGACTTAGTGCTGTAGGGCGTACTTGTGAAAACAAACAAGCGTGACGCAGGTACAGTTACAATCGTTTTAGTCGTTTTTAGACTTTCAACTAACTCAGTGGCACTTAACTTCATTTCAGTATCTACTAATTTTACAATGTCACTTTTTGCAAAGGTTGTAGAGTCTTGTAAATCACTTTCAAGCGCGGCGTTTGCAGAGAGTGGCAAAACGATGCTAGTAATAACAAGGGCGAATTTAGTTAGGGCGTTCATGAGTGTTCCTTTTAGGGTTCTAATTGATTAATTTAAATACGTTGT
>Ga0209396_1003982_pt1 | contig 14540 bp, 9 predicted proteins | sample GOMGulsemesocosm_6_FD_184638 | JGI IMG/M metagenome (GOLD analysis project Ga0209396, IMG submission 184638) | Methane-oxidizing microbial communities from mesocosms in the Gulf of Mexico - GOM8C Gulf of Mexico (SPAdes) (version 2) | ecosystem: Environmental > Aquatic > Marine > Cold seeps...
TGTACGTTTTGTACGTGGCCAAAGTTTTTTAGGCGCCAGTTTTGTTTACGTAATTTTTGAAGACAATACCGATATCTATTGGGCCCGTTCTCGCGTGTTGGAATACCTAAATACAGCGGCAAGTCAGTTGCCCGATGGCGTTCAACCCTCCTTGGGACCCGACGCCAGCGGTGTGGGTTGGGTATTTCAGTATGCCCTAGTGGACAAAACTGGGCAGCATGATTTAGCGGAACTGCGAGCGCTGCAAGATTTCAAATTGCGTTATTGGTTGGGTGCGGTGAAGGGCGTGGCCGAAGTGGCCTCGGTTGGCGGCTTTGTAAAAGAGTATCAAGTTAAAATTGATCCCTTACGTCTGGCGAATTTTAACATTGCGCTGGCCGATGTTCTCAGCGCGGTGCGCCGTTCGAATAATGATGTTGGAGGCCGAGTCTTAGAAATTGCAGGGCATGAACACTTCATTCGTGGTCGGGGGTATTTGCGTTCAAAAGAGGATCTTAAACAGGTAGTGATTGGAGTGGACAGTAATCACATACCAATTCTTTTATCGCAGGTGGCCAGCATTAGCTTCGGCCCCGCGATGCAGAGAGGTATCGCGGAGCTTGATGGAGAGGGGCAAACTGTAGGCGGAATTGTGATAATGCGCTACGGTGAAAACGCCCTAAATGTTATCGAGCGGGTGAAGCAGCGTTTGGCCGATAGCCAAGCCGGTTTGCCAGACGGCGTGGAAATTGTTGTGGTTTACGATCGCTCAGATTTAATTCAGCGTGCCATTGCGACACTGAAAGATACCCTACTACAGGAAATGCTGGTGGTGTCTTTGGTAATTGCGGCGTTTCTCTTACACATTCGCTCGGCACTTGTAGCCTGTATCACTTTACCCATCGCCATATTACTGGCATTTATTCCCATGGCCAGTCAGGGCATTACGGCTAACATTATGTCTTTGGGCGGAATTGCGGTTGCCATTGGGGCAATGGTTGATGCCGCGATTGTGATGATGGACAACGTGCATAAAAAGCTGACTGAAGCCGCAAATGAGAAAGGGCAAGTACTTGACCGTAAAGCTGTGATTATAGGGGCTATGCAAGATGTTGGTCCCAGCGTATTTTTTTCCTTAGTGATCATTACGATTGCTTTTCTACCCGTTTTTTCTTTGGAGGCAACAGAGGGGCGCTTATTTAAGCCCTTGGCGTTTACCAAAACGTACAGCATGGCGTTTGCCGCGCTGCTGTCGGTGACTTTGATTCCCGCTTTGGCGGTGCTCTTGGTCAGGGGGAAAATTCGCTCTCAGCACAACCCACTGAACCGTTTCTTTATCGCTGCGTTTTTACCCATTATTCGCGGGTGCATTCGTTTTCGCCTCGCGGTAATCAGCATTGCTGTTATGGCTTTGCTGTCGACCTGGCCCCTGGTGAAAATGTTGGGTAGCGAATTTATGCCGCCACTCAACGAAGGCAGTATTTTGTATATGCCAACGGCGCTTCCCGGTGTGTCTATCACAGAAGCTGGGAAAATTTTACAAAGCATGAATCAGCAAATAAAAGCCTTCCCAGAGGTTGATCATGTATTTGGCAAAATGGGGCGCTCAAGCTCGGCCACTGATCCGGCGCCTTTGTCGATGGTGGAGACGGTGATCACCCTAAAACCGAGGGACCAGTGGCGTGAAGGTTTGAGTTGGGATGATTTAATTGCGGAAATGGACGAAACCTTAACTTATCCCGGCATGCCAAATATTTGGTGGATGCCAATTCAAACTCGAACTGAAATGTTAGCCACCGGTATCCGCAGTGCGCTCGGAGTAAAGGTGTATGGCGACAATTTAGAAGATATTGAAGCCGTGGCGATAAATATTGAGCGAGCCCTGCAAGAAGACTCCCGTACTGCAGCCTATACAAGAAGTGCCTTTGCCGAACGTTTGACTGGGGGCTATTTTTTAGATTTTGATATTAATCGGCGAGCGGCTGCGCGTTACGGTTTGAATATTCAAGATGTTGAGGATGTTCTGATGGCGGCGGTGGGTGGTGTAGCGGTCACGCAAACTATTGAGGGGCGAGAACGCTTCCAAGTGAATGTACGTTATTCACGTAAATACAGAGACTCAATAGACAGCTTGGGACGTGTGTTGGTCCCCACTAGAACGGGCATGCAAGTGCCTCTCAGTGAATTAGCCACTATTGTTTCTCGCACGGGCGCACCTATGATCCGCAATGAAGATGGGCAGCTAGTGGGCTTCGTTTTTATTGACCTCAAAGGAGACCTGGGGGTGGCTGACTACGTTGCCATTGCGAAACAAGTCCTCAGCGAAAAAGCGCCTATACCTTCAGGTTATCGCCTAGCCTGGGCGGGTCAGTTTGAATATTTCGAGCGCGCAAAATTACGTTTACAGTGGGTGATTCCAGCCACATTACTCGCGATATTTTTACTTCTATACATACACCGAGGGCGAATAAGTGATACTTTATTCGTATTAAGTGCGATGCCCTTTGCCTTGATGGGCTCAATCTGGTGTTTGTATTTCTTAGATTACAAACTCAGCGTGGCGGTGTGGGTGGGGATGATCGCGATGGCAGGTTTGGCGGCAGAGATGGGTTTGTTGATGTTGCACTATCTCGATCAAAGTGATGCATCAGACGATGAAAATTTTCAAGTGAGTGTGGCTCATCACGCGTCAGAACGTATTAGACCGATGATGATGACGGGCCTTACTTTATTATTTTCTCTGTTACCAGTAATGATTTCCGATGGTACAGGAAGCGATGTGATGAGCAGAATTGCTGCGCCCATGCTGGGCGGCACATTAAGTACATTAGTCACGGTTCTATTTGTATTTCCTGCCTTGTTTGTGGTCTGGAAAATTCCGAAGTCGGGGGGGGGTTGAGCGAAACATAGTTATGTCTACCGATAAAAGAGAGCGTTGATTGTTTGGCGCTCTAGGCTCTAATCATATCTAAGGTGCTTGCTTGTGATGCCCAATATTACGATTCAACCCCATAAACATGGCACTTAAGAATGTCCTTCCAGCTTACAATGCCGTCTATCTGACCATTCTCCTGAACGACAGGTAGGCAGGAAATATTATTTTCCAGTAGGAGTATGGAAGCAAAATCAATCGACGACTCTCGGCCCACGGTAATTAATTGAGTCGCCATGAGTTCGGCGGCGGTCATATCGAGCAGGCTCCTATCGCTGCGGCGTTCGCTGCTCGTCTCTAAAAATGGGCTGAGGTTTCTCGCTACATCGCGGTCGGAAATGACGCCCACGAGCTTGCCTTCATTTTCGACAAGTAGATGGTGATAGCTTACTTTTTCAAAAATAGTTTTGAGTTCGCCCAGCGTTCGTTCAGTGGTAACTGTGTGAACATCATCGCTCATAATAGACGCCACGATTAACTTTGCATCATCGTTCACTGTACAACTCCTTATTCTTCATTGCCGATAGTTAGGCCGGGGCTTTCATTCTCGCACTCATAGAGCGTTTTCTTTAGGCCGTTATTGACCTGTATACTTACGCCCGGGTAAACGCGTTTTGTTCCCTGCACCGTCACTTCATTAAAACTGGCTAAGCGTGCTTCTATGGCCGAAATTTCTGCCTCGAGAGAGGCAACCTTCTGCTCAATAGCGGCCACGGCTTCCTCAACCTTCTGAGACTTAGCCAGAACAATCTTTCCCACCTGCTCAGTTCCGCCCGCGGCAACAATGCCGTTTAAAATTTCTTTAAGTTGCTTGCTCTCGTTATCTCGACGTGTGTGACTGCTGTGCAACTTGTCTAAAGTGTCTTGCAGTTGTGGGTCGCAGCCAGCGCCAATTTCGGTTTTCACATAAGCTTCACCACCTAGTATGTTGGCGACGACTCCTCTTTCTGCGTGTGTTTGACCGCCCAATAAGCGTCCTTTTCCGCCTTGCTGACCCAGCTGAAGCTGTCCGAGAATATTCATTCGGCTGTTTAGCGCATACTCCTTCACGGTAAGGTTGCCTTGGCCTTCCACGAATGCAGAATTAATAAATTTTGCTGAGATGTCGCCCGCAGCTTTTAAGTGAGCGCTAAATTCGACGCCGGGTTGGTCTATATCATTTTCACCGACAACGCCGCCACCGATGTCAATGTTGCCGCCCGATATTAACGAAGCGTGTTCTACCAAACCTTTCACTTGGATATGTCCGCTGCATTCAACACTAAAACCACTGGTGACATTACCGCCAATAATGACGGCGCCGTCGAAGTTTATATTGCCCGTGGCATGGTCTACATCTTTGATAGTCAATACAGGGTCTACTCTTACGCCGTTTGGCATTACGACCGGTATTCCTTTGATACTAGCGAGCAGCAGGTTAGAGTCATTGCCATCCAGCTCACTGCCCTCCAGTTTCAGATCAAAATCAAGATTTGCACCGACTTCTGAAACGATAGCGCCGCCAACGACGTTTACGCCGGGTTTACCTTCTTGAGCCGGAAAGCGCCGCATTAGCGGTGTTCCGGGTTCCACGGTAATGTAATCGCGCAGGTTTTTCAGGTCGACCACGCCGCTCTCGTCTTCTTTAGGTCGAAGATCTTTATCGTCATTCAATAACGATTCGAACCGTGCCGGCTCTCCACCTTTTGGCGCGACGGCTTTTGCGATGTGTAGCTGTTTAACGGCGCGGTTTTCTTTGAGGTCTTTTAACAGAGTGGTGAGCGTTGTTCTATCAACACACCGGGACATTATACGATTTGAAGATAAGGTGCTCTCAAGCAATGAGGGTGAAACAATCTTTCCACCCTGTGCGGGGATTACATCTAAGGTGGCCAGTAATTTATCGCTTGAAATGTCTAGCTTGATCTCAGCATCGGTGCGATTGCCGATATGGAAGCGCCCTATCTCACCCTTATTGATTTGCGCCGCCAAGGTGTCCAGCGCGCCCTCGTCAAATTGGTACTGATCCAGCCCATCTTGACTGAGTAAGAGCTCCAGTTGAAGCTTGCCCAGCTGGCTTGCGCTTGAAGATTCACTAAGTTCGGCGAAAACAGTGCCGTCTTCCTCATAAAAATGGAAGCTGATCGCGCTGGCACTGGCCTGCTGGCCTCCAGTGCTGGTTTTGGGGGGATCTTTTGGGGGAATGGTCGACACGGCAATGTCCTTGTCAGAGTATCCACAAAAATAATAAGTATAATAGTAATTGAAGACCTAGGTATTGGCTACTACCCCCTATCAAGCATAGAGTGCGCTATTAGACAGGCACAATGTAGGCTGCGACAATTTGCCACATTGATGCACTTCAAAAATGCTTTATAGTCGCCGATTTCAATGCATTAAATGAGGCTATCATGCAGATTCGCACCCTATTACTCGCCAGCTTGTTCAGCGCTGGTCTGAGCGCTCACGATTACCAAAGTAGCCGTCCCGATGCGCATGCACCCATTTCTGTGATGGGCGACCACACCCATAAAACAGGTGAGTGGATGGCATCTTATCGCTTCATGGAAATGAACATGGGCGGCCTTCAGAGTGGTAAAAACTCGTTTTCGAACAGTGAATTCACCGCGAGTGCCTACCGCATGAACGCCACTGAAATGACCATGGACATGCACATGTTTGGTTTGATGTATGCACCAAGTGACAGCACTACGCTGATGGCGATGGTGAACTACCTTGAAAACGATATGACCATGGACATGAAAAACATGATGGGTATGGGAACCCATGTAATGGAGATGGAAAGTTCCGGTCTGGGTGATATTAAAGTGGGTGCCTTGAAAAGTATTTACCAACAGGGCGGGCGAAAGCTGCATTTGAATTTGATGATGAGTTTGCCAACGGGTTCCATAGACGAAACCACCCGCAATATGATGGGCGATACCGTTGTTCAGGCCTATGCTATGCAGTTGGGTTCGGGCACTTACGATTTGCTGCCCGGTATTACCTACAGCGCACAGTCTGAAAATTTTTCCTGGGGCGCACAAGCCAGCGCGGTCATTCGTCTGGGAGAGAACGATCGCGACTACACTTTAGGTGATCGTTTCCAGCTACAGAGTTGGGTACAAAAGCCACTGAGTCAGAATGTATCGGTGTCCTTGCGATTAGCCTACGACGACTGGCAGAGCATTGATGGCGAAGACTCAAGGCTGGCGATGATGGCGATGATGAATCCGCTAGCGGATGCCAGCTCGCAAGGTGGAGAGCGTTTTACCGCCGGTTTGGGCTTGAATGTTACCTTGCCTGCGGGCCATCGCCTTGCGCTTGAATACAACAATGTTCTGGAACAAGACTTTGACGGTTTGCAAATGGTTCTGGACGATAGTGTTAGCCTAGGTTGGCAATTGGCGTTTTAGGATTCGATACAACCCGTACGGGAGTGTTTGAAGCCTGCCCCCCAGTTTGAGAAATGAGGTGGCCAGTCACAGTTGAAAAGGGTCTCGCTTAATCGGCATTCACTGGCGCGGGCCCAGTGGATTGACGAATAAGCAGCTCCGATTCAAGCACAACACAAAGTTTTTGAGGTTTCTCATTACGCACAAGGCAAATCAGCGCTTCTGCGGCTAATTTCGCCATGTTTTCAAGCGGTTGTCGTACGGTGGTGAGCGGTGGCCAAACCTGCTTGGCCACGGGGCTGTCGTCAAATCCGGCAATTGATACGTCGCCTGGTATTTCTAAACGCTGTTCGTGAGCAACCTTCATCACCCCGGTCGCCATCGAGTCATTCGCGCAAAAAATCGCGCTTGGGCGGGGCTCTTGTTTTAGAAGTTGAAGACCACAGTTGATGCCCGATTCAAAACTATTGTCGCCTTGTACGATGAGGTTTTCATCAACGCTGAGATCGGCTTCGGCCATGCCGTCTAAAAAGCCCTGGTAGCGCTTGGCCATGGCTTTGTGGTCTGGGCTGCTGCGAACGAAGGCAATTTTCTGGTGACCGAGGTCAGCCAGATGCCGAACCATTTTTTTGCAAATTTCCTGATCGTTGGTATTCACGGCCCAGTCTGAGTCGTTACTGGGTTCATGAGAAATAGCCACGTTGGCAATGCCTTGTTCTATAAGAAGCTCGTGGATACCGGCCACGTCAGACACGGGTGGCACCAGCACTAAACCATCAACGCGCTTGCTCGAAATGAAGTCTCGAATATTGTCGAGTAGCGAAGGGTGGTTGTAGCGGCAAGGGTGAATGAGCAAATCGTAGTGCTGAGCGCGGCACGCGTTGAGGACGCCATTTTGCACGCTGGTGATGTAGCTTGAACTGGCGTTGTAGATGAGACCAATTAGAAAGGTTCGGTTACTGGCCAGCATACGCGCGGGAGAATTTGGCCGATAACCGAGTGTCTTCATTGCCTCTTCAACACGATCTCGCGTAGCCGTTTTAACATTCTCGGCGCGGTTTAAAACCCGAGAAACGGTTTTCATAGAGACCCCAGCCTGCTCAGCGACATCGGTGATGGTCGCTGGGCGATTAAAAGCCTGAGTGTCTATGGTGCTCGTCATGGGAGGTATCCATTGATTGCTTGCTAAATTTTGCGCTGGGCAGATTTAAACTGTATGTCCGTATTCACTTGGCGGTGCGGTGCTATTCTAGCAGCATTATTTCGCCAAATACGCTCGCGTCAATGTATCCTCTGTTCTTATCACCATTAAGCGCTTCAATTTCTACATCTCCCATAAAGTGCTGGCGTCCGTCGGTACCGTCTGCGTCACCATAAGCCAGCATGAAACCCAATTTTTTACCCGCTATTAAGGTAACCTTCGACGCTAAATCCTTGCCATAAAGATGTTTGTCATTATGGACCGAAATTCGAAGTTCCCAATACAGTGGAGGAGCGATTGATGCGGGAGCAGAACTGTTGGATTTAGGTAGCTTTCGCTGCCAGCGCGCCTCAACGTGGTTTGGAAACAGGCGTGGTATAGCCTCATTTTTTCCCGGTGCAAGGTCAACAATTTGGTTGTCTAGGGCAACGTGATAAGCAAAGGCATTGAAATTATCAAGATGATAGCCGCCGCTGGCGTCTTCGTCGATAAAGACTTCCAGCATGTCGTCGTCCCAGTATTTTTCTAGTGGGTTCGCATGAGTATCTATCAAGATGTCGTCATTGATTTCCGCCAATAAATACAGGGCCTCGGGCGTCCAAAGCAATTTATAACGGCCGCAAAAATCTTTGCGCGAGGGATAATCGCCAATCATTTGCTGGTTGAGTTTGCGCCAGCTCGCTTTTTGCCAAGCGGTGTCCGAAGGGTCGCCGTCCACAAGCGGGCTTGTTGTTGCACGTTGAACCTCAAACGCAAGTGTTTTTTCAAGCATTAAGAAACTGGCCAATATTAAAGTGCTAAACCGTATCCAATTTGAAAATCCTGTTAACTGCACTATCCTACTCTCCTGTTACTTAAGGTTGATGAAGTTTTCGACTTCTAAAATCGCTTGCGTCATTAAGGAACTCCGGTTCAGCTTCGCATTCAGGGTGACAACATCCCGTTCTTTATGAGTCTTTTCTAGCGCCCGGAACTGGCTGTCGAGAAGGTCAACTTTCATGTAGTGACTCTCGCGTTCAACGATCCGTTGCGCAATCGTGTCGCGGGGCGCGTCAAGATGCAGAAACAAGCTGCGCATTCCGCAGTTTCTCATTTGTTCGCGATGAGAGCGTCGTAGCCCACTGTGCGCTAGCACGCAGCCCTGCGCTTGCGCGGCATGAAAGCTGACCCGTTCACAAACCGCTCGCATCCAGGGCGCGCGATCGTTGTCATTAAGTGCTTCACCTGAGCGCATTTTTTGTTTGTTGGCTGAGCAGTGCAAATCGTCTGCCTCGATAAAGACAAAATTGAATTCAGTGGCTAGAATTTGTGCGCAAGTCGATTTTCCCACACCGCTAACCCCCATGCAGATGATCAGTGGTGGGATCATTTTAATAAAACATTAACGTTGTAGTACTGACCCGCTTCAATGTTGCGAACTATATTGTCGCTGATCGTTTGGTCGTCGACAATGATGGTGGTTTTATCGACGGAAGCGTCTCGGCGCATTTGAATATTAATCGTGGCACCTCGGAACTGGCGAGTTACTAATGCGCTGTCCCAGTGGCTAGGCAGTTGAGGGCATATGCTCAGTCCTTCTGCAGTGCCACACAAACCAAACAGTTGCTCAATAATAGCGCGATAGAGCCAACTGCAGGCGCCGGTATTAAATAACTGGCTGGAGCGTCCTGCGGTTCGCGGAAACTGTTTTACCGCGCCTCGATAATAGTTGGGGATGAATACAGGGAATTGCCCCCGCTGCACACAGTGCTCATCACCGGGGCCAGGAACAATTCGGCGCAGCTCTGAGAAAGCTTTATCATTTTCATTGTTGAGGTATAGCGAATAGATGCAGAACATGCCTGCGTGATTGTAAACCGCGCCATTCTCACTGGTGCCTGGATGTTTTTGAGTAACGCGACCTATATGCTCTTGCATAGCCGTATAAGACGGCGCTAATACCATGGGACCAAACGGGGTTTCTAAGTGTTCATGTATCGCCGTCATGATTTTTTGTTGCTGCGCAGGTGTTGCTACGCCAGACATTAGTGCCCAGCTCTGAGGGTTCAGCCAAATTTTCCCTTGTTTGTCACGACTAACACCAAAAGCCGTACCATTATCGGAAATGCCTCGTGCAAACCAATCGCCGTCCCACAAATGTGCTTGCGCCGCGGCGGTAAATTTGTCCGCCGCAATGTCCATTTCAGCCGCAATTTTTTCATGGCCGTTGATCTTAGTTATACGCGCCCAAAGTTTGAGTGCGTGAACGGTGGCAATGGTCAGCCAGCCAGAAACTCCCGTGCCCTTATGACCAACCATGTTCAAAGGGTCACACCAATCACCCTGAGCAATTAAACTTAAACCTCGATGGTCGCAGTTGTTGATTAACCAGCGCATGGCATGTGTTGTTCGCTCTAGTACAGTTGAGCATTCGCCATTGCCCTCAACTGATTCTTTCAGTAGCGAGGTATCACCAGTTTCATCTAGGTAAGATTCTAAGGTGATGGGAAGCCACACACTGTGATCGGTATGGGGAATCTGGTTGATATACTTGAGCTCTCCTCCTGCGGCCAGAACCACACCTTCCGGCAGTGCGCCATCTTCTTTCTGCTGCGACAGTGTTCGCAAAATGGCGGCACGAGAATGTGTGGGCTTGATATAAACCATCCCCATGGCGTCTTGTAAATAGTTTCGTGTTTGGGGGTCGGTACTCAGACGATTGGTATCTCCATGGTAAAACACTTGCCTGTTGAGCCAGTTGTTTACAAAATTGTCGAGGTCGCCGTCGGGCGTGCTGATTTCAAGACAGCCCTGATTTTTTTCATGGAAAGCCGCGACATCTTGCTGAGCCGACTCAAAGCCATCGTTGAGGAGATATTTTTTCCGTAATAAACTCGCTTGCTCGTCATCGTGCACGGGAGCAAAAACAAAACGATGCTCACGACTTTCACCTGGCTTAAGCTTCAAGCGATACTGAAGCGTGGCAATGGGTGTTTCGTAAATGGCATCTCCATTATTGAGTTCGCCCTTCATCACTCCGTCGGGTCGTTGAATGCCGCCTTCACCCTCAAACGCGTCGCGGCAGGCTTCCCAAGCCCTAGGCTGTTGCTGGTGCAATAGCACCGTGCAGTCTTTGAGCGTTTTAATGTGTGGGTAGTCTTGAACTTTTTGATAGGGTGTTATTGATCTTGCGACGATACCCCCCAGTTCCTCAGAGTAGCTGGCCGATTGATTCATCCAGCTCATATAGCCAATACTGAAGCAAGGGAATAGATCGATCTCTCGCTCGACATCGGCCTCATTACGCACCTCAATGGTCCACAGTTCTGCCACGTCGTCGAGTGGTAGTGAAACCGACATACGCACAGCAATGCTGTTTTTTAGTACGCGCCATTCAGCGTCATTGCGACCAGCGGAAAAAACAAATTTATCGGGTTCTATGCGAGCGGGTTCGTGGGGAGCCGAAAATATTTCACCTGTTGCAAGATCCCGCAAGTAAGCAAAGCGTCCAGGGTGATGCGCATACAAAGGCTGCTCTGGCTGCATAAATGTTTTGTGTTCGAGAACCGGCGCATGGGAGTATTTGGACGGTTCCGGCTGCATATGTTGCGCAAGGGCAAACCCCCGGCAATTTAGCTGCAAGAGCATTTTCCGGTTCCAAAGGAATGTGCTTGCTTGCGGCATTGATTTAGGACAGCTTAATTCAAGGCGTTCCCCGCCTTGAGCCGATTTAAGTAATTGCGCCATGCCGCTTCTCGAGGTCTTCTTGAATAGTGAGTAACTGTGATTGAGACAGAGTATAGAAACTGGCTACAGTCATTGCGATGAGTGCGAATAGGCCCGGCACAACTGTTTGCAGTAATGCAATGCCATTTTGTGACGCGCCGCTCTGAGCTTCGTTCGCGACGTAACCAATGGCTGCCAAAACCCAAAGCATACCGGCAGAACCCAATGAGCCTCCCAATTTTTGGGAAAACGTAGCGGCTGAAAACGTCATGGCCGTTGCACGTCGGCCATTTTTCCATTCGTTGTAGTCGGCGGTGTCTGCATACATCGACCAGGTCAGGGGTGATTTAGGCCCGAGTGCCAAACTAATCAAAATGTTCAGAGTGAACATGGCCCAAATCATATCTTTCGGAACGAAATAAAAGCTAATCGATAAAATTCCCACAATTCCCATTAATATTATGAGCAGTTTTGCCTTGTCGATATAGCGGGTTAAAACCGGTGCTAATAATGCTCCGACGGCATACGCGGCCATCTGCCAGAACAGATAATTAGGCAGCAGGTCTGGGCGTTCTACGTAGTACTTAAAATAATAATAAGCAGAGCCTGCGCGCATCGTAATGGTCATCATGATGACCATGGCGAGCACGAAGAGTATGAGCCAGGGCCGGTTGCGCATCAGATCGCGAATGTCTTGGCTCGCGCTGCTTTGTTGCGCGGCGGGTGGGCTTATGCGTTCTTTTGTTGTGGCAAAAGTGATGACAAAAATGATTGAGGCTATGACCCCGTACAAAAGCATCGTGAGCTGCCACCCGAGCACATCATTGCCGCCGCCAAAATATTCAACCAAAGGAAAGGTGAATTTGTTCACGAGTGCGCCGCCGGTAAACGCAAAAAAGAATCGGACACTAATGAGTGTTGTGCGCTCTTGGCTATTGGCTGTCATAACGCCTGAGAGTGCAGAGTAAGGCGTGCTGAGCACCGTGTAGAACACCATCATGATGGTGTAGGTGGCGTAAGCCCAGATTAGTTTTCCACCCTCGGATAAGTCTGGGGTGGTGAAGGTTAATACGGCGGCCCCTGCCATGGGAATTCCGGCAAATAAGAGGTAGGGCCGAAACCGGCCAAAGCGCGTGTTGGTTCTATCGGCAATGCCGCCCATGATCGGGTCAGTGAATGCGTCTACGATTTTGGTGGTGAACAGCATAGTGCCAGCGGCGGCGGCGGAGATGCCAAATACATCGGTGTAGAAGGCGGCAAGAAAGGAGGCGATGGTTGTCCAGTAGAGGTTAAAGCCTAGGTCGCCGGCACCAAAGCCTAGTTTCTCCCGCCATGCCAGTTGAACCTGTCGCTCGCGGCTACTCATAAGTGCACAAAGCTTTCTTGGTGAATCTCTTGCCGCATTTTTTTTCATCCTCAAGGCATTGTTAGAGCTTGGCTAGGCTGCAAAATGACAGCGCTGGACATTATTGGCTTGGGAAAATCTATTTGCAAGAAAAATCTACCTTGAAATTAGCCTTTTTGGGTCGGGCGAATGTAATTCAACGAGGCTTAGGTGGGAGTGTGAGCGCAGGCGTAGCCTGGAGCTGAGCTCTGTGAGCTCAGCCCTTTGGCTAAGAAATTTATTAGTTGGCTGCTCTGTGGTGTAGCTCCAGACCCACCGCGGTCCAGGGTTTAAAGCCGGCCCAATATTCAGCCGTGTTCGGCTCTGCATCGTTGGCCAGAGTGATTAGGTCCAAATAAGGCTGGTAGTCCTTATTTCCCTTAAGGTGGATGCCAAGGAAAGCGGTGATGAAGTGCTGGTTAATGTTGTTGCAGCGACGATTATCCCAAACCGGCTCTTGATAGTGCATATATTCGCGGAAATAATCTTTGGCAATTTCGGGCGTGGGGTTCACGGCTATTTCATGGATGCCGTTTTGGTACACCAGCATATAGCGATCTGAGTTAATTGAATTTTCAAATAGAAATTCTACGCCTTTGAATCCCGATGTGCGGTCCATATTCCCGACGATGAACAGTGCTGGAATATCGATGCCCTTTAAGCCCTCTGTATTCCAAGTCGGATTCTTAACGCTGGCGCCGTTACCCCAGGGTGCCATGGGCACTACTGCTTTAATACGAGGGTCGAGAAAGGCCCTGTAGTCAGAATTTCCGGCTTGAAATCTATTCATCTCTTTGCCTGGAACAATGCTGTTTACATCGCCAGTTTTACTGATGCCCGCGCCTGCGGCAATGAGAGTGCCATAGCCGCCCATGGAGTAACCGATAACAGCTGTGTTGTTGGCATCTACTATTGGCGCGAAGGTGTTTCCCGCCATGTGGTTTAAGGTGAAGTTGATATCCAGTGCGCGATTGACCAAGGTGCTGGCAAAAGCCGTGGCGTCGGCATGGGTGGAGTCGGTGTGATCTATAGCGGCGACTACATAGCCCTTAGACGCCAAGTTTTCGGTGAGGTAAGTTAACAGTACCCGCGAGCCGGCGTAGCCGTGAGAGACAATCACAAGAGGGAATTTTTCCCCTGTCTGAAAACTGGCGTCTCGCAGCGCTCGCCCAGGAAACTCAAAGGGCACCAGTGGTCGTTCGGGATTCCCGGCCCCCTGACCTAGTACATCGGAGTAGCGAGTGAGCTGAACCGCCTTGGCGGGGATAATGGCTGGGTACCACACTTCCAGCCTTAGAGGTCGATTGTAGCGAGGCGCAGATTGATCATAATTCTTTATATCGAGTTGATTGGGGTTGCTGATGTCGATCGTTTGCACGCCAACACCATAAGTTCCTCGGTAGGCCAGCGCTGGTGCGTCGGCTCGTGCGTCGCCATTTAAAAATGCTGCTGGCAAAGAGCCTTGTTCGTTGGCCATTAAGGCGTTCGAAAGCAATATAAAAGTCGTTGTAACAAACGCAATCAATGGCTTATTCAAAAGAGTGTTCCTTTAGTGCGGGTGGTTGTTGGGCGTGTGGCCCTGTCATTATTGTCGTTGTGTTAGATAAGGGCGGCTATGAGAATAAATTAAAAATGGCGATAAATGAACTAGTAGTGTTCTCTGGCTAGAATAGATTAACATTCCCATCTTATTTAAGGCCTTTGAGAGCGGGGCCGCACGGACACACATGAGGAGCAAACGGTGACTTATATTTTCGAGCCAGAAGACCGGGTGACGCTAAGCGTTATGGGGTTAGGCCAGAGCTTCCCTGTGCGTCGTATTTACTGCGTTGGTAGAAATTACGCCGACCACGCTTTTGAAATGGGGGCGGACCCAGTGCGTGAATCACCGTTTTTCTTTAGCAAGCCAACCGACGCGTTGCTCACTGACAGCAAAGAGATTCCCTTTCCTGTGAGAACGAACAA
>Ga0209396_1003986_pt1 | contig 14532 bp, 11 predicted proteins | sample GOMGulsemesocosm_6_FD_184638 | JGI IMG/M metagenome (GOLD analysis project Ga0209396, IMG submission 184638) | Methane-oxidizing microbial communities from mesocosms in the Gulf of Mexico - GOM8C Gulf of Mexico (SPAdes) (version 2) | ecosystem: Environmental > Aquatic > Marine > Cold seeps...
TTACGTGGTAAGAATGTATCGGCCTAGGGAGGAGTTGCTCAACGGCACATGGAAATTTCCCGAGTTAAAAGAGCTTGATAAGCGCTAGCACGAAGCAACTTATGGTCGTGCATTCTCATGCCACTCAAGCTCTTAGATCCAACTAGATTAAACGCGTGCGAGAAATTTTTGGCAAGCCATCACATTAGCTTGCCAACACCCCTCCATCAACTGGCACGCCAGCTCCGGTTATAAAACTCGCCTTATCACTCGCCAAAAAAGCGATTGCAGCGGCCACTTCTTCCGCCCTACCGAGACGCTTCAAAGGAATTCCACCCGTCATCATGGTATCGGCATCGAAGTCGGGTTTCCGCTCTTTAATCCTCTCCTCCATACTCCGAACCATGGGTGTATCAATGGGCGCAGGACAAACCGCATTCACTCGAATACCCTCTTCAGCCAAATCGAGGGCGGCACATTTTGTCATTCCCAATACGGCGTGTTTGCTCGCGGTATAAGCGTGTACTGAGGCATTGCCGACGTGTCCAGAAATGGAGGAGACATTGACGATAGCGGCATTCTGACGGCCTTTCATCGCGGGAATAACCGTTTTCATCCCCAGAAAAGTACCTTTCACGTTGACGGCCATAACACGATCAAACAAAGCTTCATCGAAATTTTCGAGCCGCGATCCCCCCTCTACAATACCGGCATTATTCACTAAGATATCAATGCCACCATAATCCCTAGTGGCAAGTTCTACCGCCTTCAGCCAGTCTTCAGTCTGGGTGACATCACCGGTAATTTCACAAACAGAGCCATTCAGATCACCCGCCGCTTGAATCGCTTCTGAAAGAGGTGACCCGGGCAAATCCATCGCAATCACGCTTGCACCGCCTCTGGCAAAGGTCAGAGTTGAAGCCAGCCCGATGCCTCCGGCGGCGCCGGTTACCAGTACAACCTTACCCTTGAAATCATCACTCGTCTGAACTGTACTCATTGATATTTCCTTTTGTCTCAATTGTGTGTGCCGCCAATGCCTGCGCCCCAACATTCATTTTATTAAACGCGCTAATTCGCTGTGCGGAATTTTCGCGAATATTCATGTAGAAAAAATTCCAATCGTATTTGTGAAAACTGCGGTCTTCACCAGAACCTGGATTCGAGTAGGCATTGTCAAGCTGAGAGTCAATCAACAGAGAACCACTTTCATGGCAACTTGCCGAAGTGTGCGCAAGATCTACCTTGCTGAGCTCCGTGTTTTCATATCCAGGGTTGCGGTTTAAAAAGAAATTTAAGAATGATGAGTCAATTTGTGTACTGAGCGCCCCAAGATTCTTTTCTCGCGCGACAAACTCCATATCAGCACGCCAACTCAGTGGATTAACGCATACGGTGGGCTTGTTGTCCGACCACTCCCAGCCCTCTTGATACCAATGCGGCACACCGGTGTCCGGTAAACGCCCTGGGCCAGGGCCTGCGACATCATAACTGTCGTAGGTGACAACGCAGCCCGTTTTTTCTGCATCGGTGCACACCGGAGTGTTCTTCAGACTGCGCTCAAACATGTCAGTGGGCATCCAGTAACCCAACAGGTAGGCGGCAACGAGGCGTTTTTGCAAAGCGCTTTGATCAATACGCTGGACAAGCAAACGTTGAGCATGGAGGGACCCTTGACTGTGACTGGCGATTATAAATGGTCGCCCCTTATTGTGATGTTCAAGAAAATAGTCAAAGGCCTTTTCAACATCACTATAGGCCAAATCTAGAGCCTTAAACCCAGCGTCTGTCTCTCTGCTTATAAACGCACCAATATGTGCCTGCCTGTAATGAGGCGCATAAATACGACAGCAGGCGTTGAAGGCGCTAGCCTGAGTCGCCAACATATTGTCGACAGTAAGAGCCGCATGTTGATTCGTGGTCATTTCTGCATTCCAGCCCCCAGGACCAAAATACGTCGTCGGATAAATATAAAAAACATCCACGTCTGGAGTTTGAATCTCAGAAGTATCGCCATCGGCGCCAGTCAGGTCTGCCGCGTCGAATTTGCTCGGCAGGCTAGCCCAATGATTATTGTCGCGGTAATTCGGGGGGGCAGGTGCTGCCTTCAAATGAAACTCTGCGGGAGGTGAGATATACGCCACTATGCCGGCTTTTCCAAAAAACACCACTAATAGAACCGCAATAACAATCCCTGCTAATACTTTCATATTTTTTCCTGAGCCGGCCTCATAAAGATTTCGTGTGTGATAACGCCGCACCATAACACCACTATTGACGAACAGTCCAGTAGCGGTATTATTCAGGCCCCCAGGTAATAGCAAGAGTTCGCAGAAGCCGCCCAAGCAAAAGAGCGCCAAATAATGTAAAACCTTGCAATTATCCCCTCCTCCCTTACTATTGGCTGACAAAAATTGAGCCCCGAATTGGTTTACTGCCCACTATGACAAAAGCTAAAAAAACCAGAACACGCTTATCTCCAGAAGTTAGAAAAGAGTTGATTTTGGACCACGCCGCCAATGTGATCGCCGCAGAAGGTGTGTCTGCACTAAGTATGGAACGACTGGGCCGAGAGGCGGGAATCAGTAAATCACTGGTGTATGCCTACTACCCCAGCATGAAAGGCTTACTGCAAACATTACTAAAACGAGAGTATAAGCGTTTAAGATTGTTGCAAAACGAAGTGGCAGACACGGCCGAAACCTTTGAGCAGCTGGTGCGCCGAGTGACTGCCACCTACCTGACTTATATGGAAGAACGTGGCCTTATCCTCGACAGACTGGCCGCAGAACCCAGCCTTTCCGATCACGGCGACCCCACTGAATACAGTCGAGAGAAATCTGTGAGTTACCTTGCCCAGATAGTCCACGACAACTTCGACATTGATTTGGCCGTGGCACTGCCCGCGGTTGATATCTCTTTTGGTATGCCCGCAGCTGCCGGTCATTACCTCACCCGCCATGATGTCAGTCGTCAGACGATAGAAGACATTACCGTCGCCATGATTATTGGCAGCATCGAAGCCTTAAAACAAAAGTACAATACTTCGCTAAAGCCCTTAGTCAAACGACCAGTGGCAGAGAAATCTTAATCCTCTAGCCAGCACTACGCCTTATAAGCACTGCCATCTCCTTTCGGCAGTCGCTTATTTGACGGATCTCAACACCTTTTCAAGCTTGCTAAGAAAAACACTTTCTAAGCCCACCCTGCCTCAGTATCGCCTCGACCGTGCACTCGCACTATTACAACAAGCATCAATAAGGGTTGACTTTAAGCCGCCTCAAGAATACCTTATTGACTATAGTTGCAATTAATATGATAAATAAGCTTAACTTAAGGCCTATCTAGGCCCAAGAACGAAAAGCGGGAGTCAGTTGTTATGCTAAAAGGTATTCACCACACGGGAATATCCGTTCGAGATCTAAACCAAGCCGTAGATTTTTATCAGGGCCTTGGCAGCTTCACCCTCGTTCACGAATTCTCACTGGAAAATAGCGCTGAGAATCGCGCAGCCATGGGCGTGGCAAATGCCAGCGCCAAGGTCGCCTGGCTAAAAGGGCCCACCGCTTATCTGGAGCTCTTGCAATTTGAGCACCCCGGCAGCACAGAGGGCAATGGCGCTACACAAGTACATGACCCCGGTATTCGACACATATGCTTACAGTCCCAAGACGGCGAGCAATTATTCGATAGAGCCCTAGAGCTGGGGGCTAGCTCCCACGCGCGACCAGCAGGTTTAGGCACGGGCAACCTCTACTCCTATATCCGCGATCCTTTTGACAATGTGCTTGAGCTAGAAGGGCTCCCATATGCGCCCAAAGATCAACACCACAGCTGGTACGCACACGCCGCCTATGTGGTCCGTGACATGGACGCCATGCTGCCGTTTTATGAAGCCATCACAGGAACGGCTCGCTCACGGGAAGGCACATTCGGCCCCGGCGAGGCTTTTGATACGGTATCAGGGCTGAGGGGTACAAAGATGCACGGCGCTTGGATTCCCGTACTTAATGGCAATCTAGAATTTTGGCAATATTTGCCGCCAACACTAAGTCGCGAGCGCCCTGCCGCCAAGGCCTCCGATCTTGGTTACAGTCACGTTTGCTTTGAAGTCGATGACCTAAAAGCAACGGTGGAGGCTTTAAAGCTAATTGGCACCCGGTTCCTGACCGCGCCAGTCGTGTCTGACACCGTCTCTGTTGTATACGGTCTCGACCCTGAAGAAAATTTGTTCGAGCTCATTAGCTTCAAGGCTGAAGCCTCAAGTTTTTCCCTTGATGGGCTTTCTGGCTGGTCATTCCTTAAAGACTTAGATGAGGCAATCGCCACCCACTACAATCAGGGAGGCTAGCAATTTGGCAAACGGAAAGCTCACTCAAAAAACAATTCTCAGCTACGGCATTTTGTCCTTGCCCATTGGTGTGATCGGCGTGCCTATGGGCATTTATCTGGCGCCTTTTTATGCCGGTGAGCTCGGTTTATCGCTGGCCGCCATCGGCAGCATGTTAATTCTCTCCCGCCTGTCCGATTTTGTGACTGACCCACTGATCGGCTTACTATCCGATCGGTGGCGCCCCGCCATCGGTCGCAGAAAAGTTTGGGTTCCGATTGGCACCCTGGTAATGATGACGGGCGTCTACCTTTTATTCCAACCGCCTGACGATGTTGGCATTATCTATTTTTTAGTCGCGGTCTCGACCACTTATCTTGGTTACACCACTTTACAACTTCCCTACAATGCTTGGGGCGCCGAACTCTCGCCAATGTATCATCAGCGCACCAAGATCACTGCGTCCGCAAAATTTTTTGACACCAGCGGCCTTGTTATTTCTACAATGATTCCCGCCTATATATTGTCACAGCCCGGCGCGACGAGCGGCGACATAATGAACGGGCTCAGTCTGTTTTTTTTAATCGCACTGCCTCTGTGCGCAAGCATCGCTTTTATCAATGTGAAAGAACCGAACTACCAAAGTTCACCAAAGGCCAAAATCAGCGTGCCGCAAGCGGCTAAACTGCTCGCCCGCAACAAACCTTTCGCACTGATTACCGCCGCTCTCTTCATTGCGACCATTGCCGAAGTTTTCAGACAGACAACCACGGTATTTTTTGCCACCCAAATCATTGGCGTTGAGAACGTGGGTACGGTTTATGTTTATTACTTCGTCGTCGCGCTCATTATGATTCCTGGCTGGAGCCTCATTGCCAAGAACTTGGAAAAACACCGCGCTCTAGCCCTTGCCATATCCGTCGTGCTGCTGACCAACCTGGCTATGTATTTTTTAGGTGAAGGTCAAACCACAGCGTTTATCGTACTCTTTGTCATCAAGGGTTCTTGCTACGGAGCACTCGCCTTACTTCCAGGTGCAATGATCGCCGACACAGCAGACATTGATACAGCTCTGACCGGTGAGCGCCAGCAAGGATTGTTCTTTGCGATTAACGGTATGGTTCAGAAACTGGGCTTCGGCATAGGGCAAGGACTGCCGCTTATTTTACTGGGCTGGGTAGGTTTCGATGCGGCAGGCAGCAACGGGCCTGAGGAGCTTTACTGGTTGAAATTCCTTTATAGTATTGCCCCGGCCGTGGTTGCAGGCTTTGCCATTGCAGCACTCATCCCCTACTCGCTCACCGCCGCAAGACACAGGGAATTACAAGATTACATTTCCGAGAAAGAAGAGAATGAGGAGACGCCTTTGCCGGCATTTCTTCGGTCCACTGCATCTTAACAATAGCATGCGTTAATCCCGGAGAATGATCCGTCGCCCGCTATAAAAAAGGAGATTTTAATGAACTCAAAAAATAATTCACTAGACGCAAGCAAAAACCTTGGTTGGAAGGACGCTCCAAAAGACGACCCCACTATTATCGCCCTCAGTCAAAGCCTAGTATCTAGCAATGGCATTAGAGGACTTGAGATTCTCTCACCCAATGATATTGAGGAGGCTGTTCGTTTATTTCGTCGCGATGGATTCGTTGTGATCAGCGACGTCCTCAATGATGAGCAGATCGACATTCTTTCTATGGGATGTCAGGAGGTCATAACTGATATTCTCGCCACAGACGAAGATTGTAATGGCAACCGCGGTTCACATCGATATTCATTTGGAGGTTCCAGCCAGACCCGTAGCCAACTGCATCACCCGGCCTGGCAAATGCTGCTGGACATTCCCTCAGTTACCAGCATAGTAAATGCAATTTTCGAATCATCTAACTACATCCTAAGAGCTGCAAGTGGAGACTTTTGTCTGCCAGGCGCCATTGATTATCAGCCACTGCATTCCGATGTGCACAACCTGAATGACACTTTCTATTCAAAAAAAATTGGTTCCTTTCACGACCCCAAAGGTATCGTAAGTCTGCGCGACCTGCCGACGCCTTATCTTTGTGTTAACTTTCTGCCGCAAGAAATAACTGCCCTCAATGGCCCCACACGACAAATTCCGGGAACACAAAATTCTCGAGCACTGATCCCAAGCCTTGAAGATGAGCCGGAGTGGATGAAATTCAGTACCGTCTGCCCCGCTCCAGCAGGAGCCATCATGATCCGCGACGTACGCGCTTGGCATGGAGGCACTCCAAACCTGTCCGACTCCGTGCGTTCGATTCCGAATCTAGAGTTTTACGCCCCTTGGTTTAGAGAGCCCATGGTGCCCGGCATCAATTACCGCGACTACAAAAAACTGTCCGAGCACGCCCAGAAACTTGTCAGATTCAGCGTTGCCGATTCTACTGAAGAATTACAAACCGGTGTACTCCCAATACCTCAACCCGGACAATAAACCCTAGAGAAGGCTAGCTATGCAATACCGTCAACTTGGACGATCTGGACTTAAAGTCAGTGAACTGTGCCTGGGCACCATGAACTTTGGGCCTCGAACGTCTGAACAGAACTCTTTCGATATTCTTAATCAGGCCGTAGAGGCTGGCGTTAATTTTGTCGATACGGCAAACCAGTATGGTGGCGAACTCGGCGTGGGCACCACTGAGTCAATACTGGGCAAATGGTTAGCACAGGACAAGAGTCGACGCGACCGCTTAGTACTTGCAAGTAAGGTTCATGAACCGATGTCGGACGACATCAATGATCGCGGCTTATCGGCACGGCATATTCAGATGGCTTGCGATGCCAGCCTTAAACGCTTGGGCGTTGACCATATTGATCTCTATCAAATGCACCATATTGATCGCTCCACCCCCATCGAAGAAATCTGGCAGGCAATGGAACGATTGATTCAACAAGGTAAAATTACCTACGTAGGCTCGAGTAATTTCCCCGGCTGGGCAATCGCTCGAGCCAATGAAAAGGCCATCGCCAAACAGCGACTGGGCTTAGTTTCCGAACAAAGCCTCTACAATCTGATTGAGCGCCGTGCGGAACTGGAAGTGCTGCCCGCCTGCCGCGAATACGGCCTTGGCCTCGTTACATGGAGCCCTCTCGCAGGGGGATTACTGGCAGGCCATAACAGCGGCAGTCAAGGTCGACGACAATCGCCTGACATGCAAAAAGCGCTTGCCAAACACGCCCAACAACTCGATAGATTCCAGGGGCTTTGTCATAATTTGGATGAAACACCTAGCGCCATTGCCCTCGCCTGGCTATTACATCAGCCCGGTGTTGCGGCAACCATCATCGGCCCAGGCAGCACGGAACAACTCTCCTCTATTTTGCACGTGCCCGATATTAAACTGAGCGATCAGACGCTTAGGGCGCTGAGTGACATTTTTCCCGCCTGCGGTGAAGCACCAGAGGCCTACGCCTGGTAAATACACAATCAAAGATAAGAGTTCAATATGAAACATTGGCAGAGCAGCTCGGTGAAGAGCAATGGTCTCCGCATCCATTACCACCGCACCGGTGGTGAAAAACCTGTACTGATACTTGTCCATGGTTTTACCGATAGTGGATTGTGTTGGGGTCGAGCGGCTCTAGAACTGGAAAATGAATACGACATTATAATGCTGGATGCTAGAGGTCACGGCCTCTCTGACAAACCCAAACACGGCTACTCCAGAGACGACCACGCCGCCGACGTGGCAGGGGTGATTGATAGCTTAGACTTGGACTCGGTGATAGTTTTGGGGCACTCAATGGGCGCCATGATAGCTTTGACCCTTGCGGCTAACTACCCACAGCTGGTGCGGGGAGTCATATTGGAAGACCCTCCATGGAGAGAAGAAAGTGACCGCCTCTATCTTGAGACAGCAGAACAGGTCGCACTCTTAACTGACAATTGGCGAGAGAAAATAGCGGCTCAGAGTCAACTTCCCCCTGAGCAAATTGAAGCCGAAGGCCGTGAAGCTGCCCCCTCTTGGCACGCGGATGAATTTCCAGCATGGGTTCAGTCTAAGCAGCAGGTGAGCCCCGACGTTGTCGGTTTTGTCTCCATCGGCAATCGACGCTGGCTTAGTTTAATCGAGAAATTTCAATGCCCTGCTTTGCTTATCACAGGAAGTAAAACGCTGGGAGCCATTACTTCCCCTGCGATTACCAAGCAAGCCTTAGCGGTCAATACTCGCATTCAACACACCCACATTGATGACAGTGGACACAATATTCACAGGGAAAACCTGCCCGCATTTTTGTCTGCAGTACGTGAGTTTTTGACGGGATTCAAACGCTGATCGCACTGCCTGTCAAAGGCGGCACATTTATAAGGAGCACTAAATAGAACCTTTTCTACCTAATGCTCCCAGGTTTAACCCAATAAACTCATTGCTTACGGTTTAAAATTTCGCGCCCAATGTTAAACGAACCGCGCGGTCTGGCCCCAAATACTGACTAGTGGTCTGACCGTCAACCGCCGAATAAGAGGAACCACCAATCCAATAGGGATAAGCCTCATCAGTGGCGTTTTCAACAGACAAAGTGGCCGTATAGTTTCCGCTTGGCGAAGTCAGGCCTGCGCGCACGTTAACTAAAGCGTACGCCTCTATGCCATTCCCTGCCGCTGCACTCAAAGAAGTATTCTTATCGTCCTGCCAATAGTATTCAGCTCGCGCAAAACCACTCCAGCCGCTGTTGCCGACTTCGAAATTGTAATCGCCAACCAATGAAACACTCCATTCCGGCACGTCCCTATAGTCTTTCCCTTCCAAGTCTGGCCGTTCATCAAATTCTTCATATTTCACGTCCAACCAAGTCAAAGATCCGGTCAGAGTCAAACCTTGAATACCAGGTAAGTAAGTGGCATCCATCTCTAAACCTTGAGAGACAACCTCTCCAATAGACAAGTTTAAGGTTTTCTCGCCGTCTGAAGTAATCGCCTGAAGACCTTCGATAGACTGATGGAACAGTGCCGTATTGATAGACAAGGTTTTGTCCAAGAACCAACCTTTAAAACCTAGCTCCAGCAACGTGGGAATTTCGGGTTCCAATACGGGAAGCCCACCCGGCTCCATAACAGCCGCAATGTTGGCACTTTCCGCAACATCGATGCCCGCCCCTTTGTAACCGCGCGACCACGTCAAATAAGCATTTACGTCTTCAGCGAGGCTGTAGCGACCAATAATACGACCGGAGAAATCCGTATCGCTGACCGTTTGTTCGCCATACATGTCTGCGCCGAAGTTACTCTGGAAAGGGAAAAGCGGATTGATTGCCGTTGCAACACGTGAATAATTCGCGTACTTCTCCTCATCGGTATAACGACCACCCACTATCAGTGAAAACTTGTCGCTCACGTCCCAGGTTAATTCACCAAAGGCTGCGTAACTGGTGGTTTCGACTTCGCGCACGGCGCGGGTAGCCACATTAAAAAATGGAGGGAAAGGCAGCGCTATCTCAATAGACACAAGACCGTCTGCATTAAGCTGTTCTTTGAAGTAGAACAAACCCGCCACATAATTCACCGAGTCGTTGAACTCCCCGAACAGACGCAACTCCTGACTGATCTGTTCCGAGTCTGACACTGTGCCATTGCGGTTGTTGACATCAGACAGTGACAATTGATCGGCTTCATTAAACTCGTCAATGGACCAATCCCGCCAAGCCGTAATGGATGTTAGTTGGGCGCCGCCCAAATCGTAATCGACCTCAAGTGACACGCCGCTGGAATCAGACTTCTGGCCGATTCTGTCATCATAGATTGCAACTGCGCGGTTATTTTCACCCGCCTCGATTCCAACCTGATCCAAAGCGTCTTGAAGCTGCTGAACACCGGGATTCAATGCGTAAACAAAAAGCGCACTCGGATCACCGACATGCCGGTAAGTGGCCAGACAACATGCATTGTCTTCTTCAACGGCATCAACGGTCAGCACTGCGCTTAACTCATCTGTGGGTTCAAACAATAACTTCGTGCGAATAGACCAGGTGTCTTTATCGTTAACATCGTCTTCGCCGGGAAGGTTATTTTTTATCTTGCCATCGCTGATATGTGTAGAACCGGTAATACGATAGGCCAACTTGTCATCAATGAGAGGGCCAGTGACAGATCCGCGAACACGCATTTCGTCATAACTGCCCAGCATAAAATCGCCACCGCCGGAGAACGCATACTCCGGCCTTTTGGTGCGAATATTCACGACACCTGCAGATGCATTTTTCCCAAATAGGGTTCCCTGAGGCCCTTTGATTACTTCGACGCTTTCTATATCGAAAAGATCGAAGAAGCCTTGCGCTTCACGCCCCAGAACGACACCGTCAATCACGGTTGCAACACTAGATTCAAAACCGTCGCTGAAACTAAATGTGGATATACCGCGAATCTTAGTGCCTTGAGCTCGAGTGGTATTGGTGGGTGAGTAATCGAAACCCGGCACGAACTTTACGACATCACTCATCGTATTGAAGCCGCTTTTCTCAAAAAATTCTGCGCTCATCACTGATACGGCAACCGGCGTATCAAGCAAACTTTCTTCTCGTTTCCGGGCGGTAACCACGATTTCTTCCAGTACAAACTGCTCCTCGGCGAAGCTTGCCGTGGTGGGCAGTAAAAGTGAGCTGGCGATGGCCAAGCTCAGCGTCGTGCATCTATATTTCATGGTGTTCTCCTATTATTTTATATCACCAGAGCGTCTGAACTTGTCTTGCTAATGCTCCAATCTTGCCGGTGTTTCCAACCTGGCTGGGCCGTCTAAAAAATCATTTATTGCAATTATGAACAATAATGACCTCAGCGTTTCATTCGGTTATTTATCACAAATAAAATAGGCAATTTACCCATTATAGATCTGATAAAAAGACACTAAACGGAGGCTGAGAACCATTTAAGTACTTAAATACATCACTTATTAGACATAAATGAATATAAGTACAGTAAAAATCAAAGTCAATAACATATTTATCCTATAAATCCTAAAAATTACACTCCCACGCCTATGAGTCAGCTCGGAATACCCCCTAATACACTGTAATTACAGGAAAAAATCAAAAGACCAAATAAAATTCGCAATTAACTTGTATTGACTATAAGTACAATTTGAAAATAAATATTGACGACTATTATAGATTCGATATAATAACAAATATTGAACTTTGCCCTTAGGCCGGCAGATCCACAGCTACTTTGATTCCAGCCCGAGCCCGCACTCAGCAATGACAATAAGCCTCGCCTGCGAATGGAAAATTGTTGGCGTAGATGGCCATATTATTAATTGAAATACACGAGAGCAGCGATAAGAAAGCCCCCCAATAGAAAGGCAGAAAACCCCAACATCGACGACTTTGTTTAATTGTGGAGATTGGTAGACCATGAATTTTGACAGCAAAAAATTTCGATCCGCTCTGGGCCGATTCTCAACCGGCGTCACCGTAGTGACATCCCAGCCCGACGGCTTTTCCCCATTCGGCATGACAATCAATTCCTTCTCTGCACTCTCATTAGATCCTCCCCTGGTGTTATGGAGCTTGCAGAATAATTCGGGACATGCCGAAGCCTGGAACAAGGCAAGCCATTTTGCGGTGAACATTTTATCCGCACACCAAGAAACAATTTCAAAAGAATACGCCCGAAAGTTTGAACAAAACCTAAGTCCGGACAGCTATCACGCCAGCTCCAGCGGCAGCCCAATACTGAGGAATTGCATTGCCAGTTTTGAATGTGAACTTGACTCAAGAATAGTCGCGGGAGATCACACCATCATTATAGGCAAGGTGCTGAATGTCGCCGAAGAAGACAACGGAGAGCCTCTGATATTTTACGGTGGAAACTATCGAAACCTCAGCGCCTTATGCGCATGAGCCCTTGCAATCAAGCCCGACTTTAAAGCCGGCGAGCACCAAACCCAGTCAGATTTGGCGCCCATCGACAGAAATGCAGTATTACCACCGACCTAGAAACCCACAAAGAGAAATTTTAACCCGAGGATTTAGCGCTATGAACACAGCAAGCAACCATCGCAAAGATCGCGTTATTCACGATGCAGATAGCCATATTATTGAACACCGCGGCTGGCTAGAAAGCTATGCAAGTGACTACGTTAAAGCCAACCTGGAGGACGGAATATTCCCGCTCGATATGCCCGCACTAGACCCCATCCACAAGATCGCAGAAGACCGTCTGGCCGGCAAACTTCCAGAGATGACTGAAGCTTTGAAATCGAACTTGTTTGGCGACCCAGGGAAGCGAAATATGTGGGCCGCCTTCGGCGCCATCGACAAAACCGAACGCAGTGAATCACTTGATATCGCCGGCATCAGCTCTCAACTGGTTTTCCCCAGCATTGCTGCGGCTCGCTTTTCTCGCTCCGAAGATCTGAAGTTAGTCTACGGCGGCTGCGAGGCACTCAATCGCGCCATGAGCGATTTTTGCGCCGACGACCCTCGCTTGCAGGCGGTTGGCTACCTGTCACTCAATGACCCAGAGCTGGCGCTGAGCGAACTTAAAAAAGCCATTAAAATGGGCATCAAAACCGTTTGGATTCGAGCGGAGGCCATGGAAGGACGAGCGCCATCACACATTGCCTACGATCCAATTTGGCGCCTAATGGAAGAGGCCGGCATGCCCATCACTCTACATATTGGCAGCGGCACCAATATCACTCCAGAGTATATGAACACCGGGGTAGAACGGAAGCCAGATGACGGTAACGTGAGTAATATCGAATCCACCAGGGCCAAAGATGTTCCCGTGCTGCACCACCCTATTGAACGTTGGCTGACCTGCATGATTATGGACGGCGTACTGGAGCGATTTCCTCGGCTTAAAATTGGCATAATCGAACTGGGCGCCAACTGGCTGCCCGCTTGTCTTATGAACATGGATATTGGTGTTCTTGAACTCGGAAAATTTGATGCCGGGCTGAAGAAGCTTTCTTTAAAGCCTTCTGAATATGTCCAGCGCCAAGTTCGTGTTGCCCCCTTAGTTTTTGAAGACGTGGGCTGGATACTTCGTAATGTAGGCAAAGACATTTTGATGTTCAATACTGACTATCCACACCCAGAGGGAACCAGCGACCCATTCGGCACTTTTGAACGCAGCCTAAATACCGTCACACCCACCGAGGAAGAGCTTGATCACTTTTACCGAAAGAATTATGAGGACTACCTAAGCCTTTAGTGTCTACTGGGCGTGCCGACGTGCTGGCGAGAGGGAACCCCCCTCTCGCTTTAACATCAAACCCGCACTAATGACCAAATGAACAATAAGCCTTGGAAATATAATTATTTATTCGAATAAAAAGCTAGCAACCCCAGAATTAATCGCTATAAGACACTCGGATGTGAGTAATAATGGGTAATTTTTAAAATAGAAGACAATCAATCAATAGCGAAAAAGCAAGCTGTTGCGGACATTCGAATAAATTTAAAGAATACAAATATTGATAAATATCAGTAAGATACAAAAAATTAAACTCACCTAATCAAAGATAAGCCTCTCCACCCCTCCAACAAGAACCAGCCATTCAGAACCTAAATCAGAGGGATGAGCATTTTTTAGCCCCCACTATTGACTACCTGCCCAATATAACCGATGCTATGCCCACCGAGAATAGTAAATATGAAAATAACAATCCGAGCATTGCCTATAATTAGTGGCAGCTCCTAAAAAGAGGAAGACCTGCAATGAACTCTCAAATCCCGTTCAAACTCAAAACACTCTCTTCGGTGTTTGCCTTATCAATGAGTTTGCTGCCCCAGGTTCAAGCCCAGGAAGCTGCAAATGAAGAGGCGTTCTTACTGGAAGAAATTATCGTCACAGCTCAAAAGCGCGAACAATCACTGCAAGATGTTCCAGTGGCCGTAACCGCTCTGACATCAGGGGCCTTAGAAAGCCTTAGGGTTGAGAACGCACTCGACTTGCAGTTCAACGCCCCCAACCTGATGATTAACCGAAACTCCAACTTCACGATCAGGGGCGTCGGCACCCTCTTATTTGGTGGTTCCGTGGATGCCGGTGTGGGCAAGCTGCGAAACGGCGTATACCTTCAGGCCTCTCTGGCCACCACCGAGCTGTATGACTTGGAACGAGTAGAGGTTTTACGGGGGCCACAGGGCACTTTGTTCGGTCGTAATACTACCGGCGGCGCCGTTAACTTTATTTCACAAAAAGCGACGGATGCGTCTGAGGGCTCTATTGAGGTCCAGGTCGAAAACGACGGCGGCACCCG
>Ga0209396_1003989_pt1 | contig 14530 bp, 9 predicted proteins | sample GOMGulsemesocosm_6_FD_184638 | JGI IMG/M metagenome (GOLD analysis project Ga0209396, IMG submission 184638) | Methane-oxidizing microbial communities from mesocosms in the Gulf of Mexico - GOM8C Gulf of Mexico (SPAdes) (version 2) | ecosystem: Environmental > Aquatic > Marine > Cold seeps...
TGTTTTTGTTGCAACTACATTACCTGCTTGAACTTTTACATTGTAACTCTTAATATTTTGTTTGGTATTGGAAACCGAACCTTCCACTACCCCTAAGTTTTCATAGGCTCTGTTAATTTTTATTTCATTTGATGTATTCAAAAAAGAAGCAGTGATCCATAATGGAAATGTTTGTATTGCTTGAAAATGTATATCAAACCCTAAATAATTTGCTCTACTTTTAAGTTTACCATTATAATTTAGTGTACTCGAATCGCTGCTTGTACCTGTATAAATAGTATAAAATAATTTTCCATTTTTTTTGTAGCTAAAACCGACTTCTTTTGAAGTGTCGTTGTTAATTATTTGTGCATTCTTTGTATCGGAGTGATTAGATTTAATCCAAAAATTTGTTTTATTATATGTCTTTTTACTTTGAATTATATTCTTGGATTTATATGCGCTAAAATAATTAATATTACTGAGCGAGTTTAAGGTTGAATTATAATCATCAATAGAGATAAAACCACTTTTTAATTTTGCTATAAATGCTTCTTTGCCAGACGCATTTGTTCCATGACCCACCAGAACATATCCATCTGCGCTAATAGCACTGGCTTCTGTATTTGTCCAACCAGGAATACCGCCTTCTTTATTGGTTAGCCACTGACTTAAAGACACCATTCCCGTAGGTTCGGTCCAAATAAACGCCTCTGTTCCTAAGCCATTATTTGCAGTGCCTACAATGACGAGACCATTAGCGCTGATGCCCTTTGCAAGGCTATGATAGATACCCCCTTCTAAGTCTCCAAGCCCTACCATGCCAGTAGCACTTGTCCATTTAAAGGCTTCTCGGCCTGATGCCCCTTCTGAATACCCTGCAATGACTGATCCATCTGAGTTGATAGCAGTTGCTACACTTAAATATGTACCTCCTGTTAGATCTCCTAATCCAACTAATCCAGTCGCACTGGTCCATCTAAAAGCTTCTGTACCTGATGCATTTGTTCCAAAACCCGCGACCACTGAGCCATCAGAGTTTACAGCAACTGCCTGACTGCTATATATCCCACCCGTGAAATCTCCAAGTCCCACTATTCCAGTAGCACTGGTCCATCTAAAAGCTTCGTAACCTGAAGCAGAATTACTGGTGCCAACGATAACAGATCCATCATTGTTGGTTGCCCGTGCATCGCTGTAAAAAAGACCTCCAGGCAGATCTCCAAGACCAACCATCCCTGTACCACTATCCCATTTAAATGCTTGATACCCAGAACCTGAATGACTAATCCCAACAATGACTAAGCCATCGGTACTTACGCCTCTTGCAAAACTATAAACGATACCACCCGCTAAATCCCCAAGAGACGTGATACCAGTAATTTGGGTCCAGATAAAAGCTTCTGTTCCTAAAGCAGCAGCACTTGCGCCAACGACGACGGAACCATCTAAGTTTGTGGAGGTTGCTTCACTTGAATATACTCCCCCGGAAAGATCGCCAAGTTCAATTAATTCACTTCCATCAATAGAAAAAGCACTTAGAGACAATAGAAGGAGGCCCTTATATGGTTTCATGCTACATTCCTTTAAAAAAAGAAAATGTTATAGATTTAAACAATACATTAAAAAGAGTAAGTTCTTCGAGACAAAGTTAGACGTAATTACATGCTAGCTAATAGTTTTAAAATACTAAATACGAATTAGTTTGATATTAATTATGGCTTTACCAATATTTTTTTACTTAACAACAGAAGTAATTATGATGGGTAACGAAAACTGGCGAGTTTCATATAATTTTTTTAATATTCCAGCTCAGCAGTTTGCGGTGAAAAGCTCTTGTTGAATTGATATAGAAATATAGGGAATTTCATCTGTTAACAGGCACCTTCTGCAACAAAGTCTTTTAAGTAATAAATCTAGGACAGGAAAATTAAATAGTACTTAAACCTCAACGTTTCTCCACCAATATACTTTTAGGATTTATTTAACTGGATCAGTTTATTACACGTGATAAGCCTCACACATAGTCGCGTAATCAACCTAAATATTAGTCCAATATTTTTAAGTCAATTTGAATACAGCTTACTGCTTATTCCTATACCCTTAATCCTTTTACAGCGAGTTTTATAGCATGTGCTCGCAGCACTTCACACTTGCCCATCGGACGAGTAAATTGATGTCCCCCTTTAGGTTGCATTGCTTTGTGCCACTCGAAAATATAGTAAATCGCACCGGTGGCAACACAATGGCCTTGATGGCGCCGTAATTTATTACAAATATTCCGCGTGATTTATCTAAATATTATCAAAACAAGTGGGATAAAGACTAATAATTAAAAGTGACTGTTCCAAAAACCTTATGAATAAATCAAGGTGATAGTGATTAGACATATTCGAATAGGTACATACATCAATACAAAATACCCTTTCTATCTCGGCAAGCCGATCAAGCATCCATTGCCGGCCATGTTCAAAGTCTTGCTGGGTTGCTGCATCAAAGCTACCGCGTCCTGCTAGCGCCCATTACCAACATGCATGGAGGAAAAACCATAAAGGGATGCCCTACTTACCACCCGAAAAATACAATGGTATAAGGAGTATCTCGGCCGCTATCTGCCAGGAACGCTAACCAGGCATAAAACCTCTTGCTCAGGACTATTTTCTCCGAACTATCTAAATGTTAAATAAACACTAGAGATTGCGCTTTGTGTGTTTTTCTACAGATAAGTTTATGCTTGATCTTTATCATTTTAGGAAAGAATTAGGAATTGAATATTGCACCTTATAACGGAGTAAAATATCGAGAGTGCTCACCTTCAAACAATGCCTTTTTTTGCTTAAGTATTTCACTTAAAAACTCTCGGCAACATCTAACCTTGGCGGTGTTCCTTAAATCGATATGGCTTAATACCCAAATTCCCCACGTGGAACGAGCTAGATTTATATTAAGGCGTTTCACTTGGCTATTAGCGATAACATCCGGTAAGTAACATGGCATGCGGGCAATGCCTATTCCTGCTTTAACAGCACAATACATTGAGTATAAGTCATCCACTTGCATTACTATCTCTGCTTGTGAAAAATGTTCTTCAGCCCATTTTGGCAATATATCTTCATCAGTCCAGACAATAATAGGGAGCTTGTCTGTTACTGCGGAAAATTTCTCGTGCCCGTAAATTCCATGTTGTATCGAAGCCACTTTTTTTCCTATTAAATAATCCGGCGGTGTACTGGTTAATCGAATAGCAACATCTGCTTCACGCGTTGCCATATTCTTTAAGCCTTTGGCAACAAATAAGTTTAATTGAATTTTTGGCTGTAAGTCACGAAAACTGGCGAGTTCATCCATCAAACAAAACTCTAAAATATCGTGTGGCATTGTGATATTAATTTTGCCCTGTAAGCGATTATCTTGACCGAATAGGTGCCTAGATATCTGACTATTCTTTTGCTCTAACTCCAACGCAAGCTCATAAATGTCTGCGGCAGCATCAGTCATTTCATAACCCGTCGCTATGCGCTCAAACAGCCTAACCCCATGCTTTTCTTCTAATGCACGAATACGCCGCGAAACCGTTGAATGGTTCACGCCAAGCACTTTAGCTGCTGAAGTTACGTTGCCACAACGAGCAACGGCTAAAAAAAATCTTATATCATCCCAATCATTCATTCGTGCATTATTGCACGAGCTTTATGCAAAAATCGAGAATTATAATCTTAAGAGAAGTCATTTATTCTGGCGTTACTTTAAATCAAGCAGAGAAAAAACATGATTACTTTATTTCACGCACCCGGCTCTTGTTCATTAGCGATTAAAGCAGCTTTAGCATTAAGCGGTTTAAATCACGAAGTTAAAATAATTGACGCTCAATCAGGTGAGCAATTTAGCGAAGCGTTCAAAAAGGTTAATCCATTGTGCAAAGTTCCAGCACTCATTGTTGATGGTGAAATCATTACGGAAGGTGCCGCTATTTTGCAATATATTTCGGAAGTGGCACCCAATAGCAACTTATTACCAGCAGCCGGCACACTGAAACGTGCGCAAGCACTTAAATGGATGATGTTTGTTTACAGTAATGTTCATCCGCATTTTGCTCGCGCTTTTGTGCCAAGTCGTTACGGAAATGATGAGGCAGATATAAAAGGCAAAGCAGAAGATTCCCTTCATGATTTATTTGCCATTATTGATGCGCAACTAGCACAGCATGATTATATCGCCGGAGAGCAATTATCTATTGCGGATTTGTATCTTGCGGTCGCCATTCATTGGCAAATGATTTTAGAGAAGTCACTAACAGAAAAATACACTCATGTTAGTGATTACCTAGAACGCTTAATGAAATTACCAGTCATTGGTGAAATCTACAAAACCGAATTAGCTGGCTAAAGATTCAATCTAATCAGCATAGTTTAATAGTGCTTATAACTCATGATAATGCAGGGCTATAGCCCTGCTATAGGAAGAATAATGACCAAGCTCTTTACCGGTATTACGCTCGGCGACTATCAGCTGAAAAACAGAGTATTTATGGCTCCATTATCGCGCGGTCGCGCTGTAGATAATGGCATCCCTAATGATTTAATGGCGCAATATTATGCACAACGCGCAAGTGCAGGTCTTATTATTGCAGAAGCAACAGCTGTAGATAAAAAAGGACTTGGCTGGCTGAATGCACCTGGAATCTATAATGATAAACAGCAAGCCGGTTGGCAGAAAATAGCTAATGCCGTTCATCAAAAAAGAGGTAGGATATTTTTACAGCTTTGGCATATGGGCAGTATTGTACACCCTGACTTTATTGGCGGAGAATCACCAGTGTCATCATCGGCAGTCAAACAGCAAGGTGCATTGACTACGCCAAAAGGTCGAAATAGAAACTTTGTTGTGCCACAGGCCTTAAGCAAAACTCAAATTGAAGACATTGTGCAACAGTTTGCAGGTGCGGCCAAGCGTGCCATTAGCGCAGGCCTGGATGGTGTCGAAATTCACGCGGCTAATGGCAAAACTCAAATTGAAGACATTGTGCAACAGTTTGCAGGTGCGGCCAAGCGTGCCATTAGCGCAGGCCTGGATGGTGTCGAAATTCACGCGGCTAATGGTTTCTTAATTGATCAATTTACCCGTGACGGCATCAACAAGCGTGACGATGAATACGGCGGTTCAATTGATAATCGCCTGCGATTTATGATGCGAATTGTAAAAGCCGTGTGTGCTGAAATTGGCTCAGGTAAAGTCGGTATTAGAATTTCACCATCAAACAACGTTTGGGGCATAAAAGACTCGAACCCCGAAGCCACTTTCTCTCGAGCGGTCAGCCAATTAAACAACTTTAGTCTCGCTTACCTACACCTTTTAGAATCCCCGCCAGAGTCTCAAAAAAGTGCTGAAACGAATAAATATTTGACCCCAATATTAAGGCAGCACTATCAGGGTAATGTTCTGATCAATGGTGGTTACACTAAAAAATCTGCCAATCAAGCCCTTATTAATAATGAAGCAGAAGCCGTTACTTTCGGCACTCCATTTATTTCCAACCCCCGAGTTAGCTGAGCCAGACAGCAGTACGTTTTATACATCTGGTGCCCAAGGATATACCGATTACCCTGCTTTGTGTGAGCGTAAATAAACTTAATAATGTCAAAGGAGATAAAAAATGAAATTACTTGAAAATAAGTGCGGCATGATTGTGGGAGCAACTTCAGGTATTGGTAGAGCAGCCGCGTTACTATTCGCTAAAGAAGGTGCCAGCCTGGTTGTTATTGGCCGTAGAACTGAACTATTGACATCCCTTTGCACTGAAATAAAGCAAGCAGGAGGTAGTGCAAAGTTAATTACGGCTGACATTAGTAAAACGCGTGAAATAGAATCAATGGTAAAGGAAGCAAAAAGTATATTAGGTAAAATCGATTTTGCTTTTAATAATGCAGGTACTATTGGTAACTTTTCGCCTATGTTAGAACAATCAGAGCAAGATTGGGATAATACTATAAATACTAATCTAAAATCAGTTTGGTTATCTATAAGAGAGCAATCTAAAGCGATGGCAAAGTCAGGTGGAGCAATTGTTAATACCTCTTCTTGGTTAGCTAAAGGGGGACTTGTTGGTTCAACAAGTTACTCAGCCAGTAAAGCAGGCATGGATGGTTTATTACGTCCCGCAGCAATCGAGCTTGCATCAATGAATATTCGTATTAACAATATAAACCCGGGGGGCGTTGATACTGAAATGACCAGAGAGGCATTTCAACACGACCAACAAATACTTAATACCTTTGGTGAATCTCACCCCATTGGTCGTATGGGGACGGTCACAGAAATAGCTGATTTGGCCGCTTTTCTTGTCTCTGACAGATCAACCAATATTACAGGGCAGGCGATTGTGATTGATGGAGGTTATACAATTTCGGGCCAGAGAGGTTAATCCAAAGAGAAAACATTGAAACTTACACTGAAACAGCTGGATTCAAAAATTTAAATGAGAATCCGTCAGTTAAGAATTAAGTAACTATTTGGCAAAGGCAGATCATTTGATCTGCCTTAATCTTTCAGTAGTTACTTATTGGTTAACTTGATAGTTAGCTTTGTTGCTTAAGGATTCCATTCTAGAGAAAAATTGACGAATTATAGGACATATATTATTGATTGAGAGCTAGTACAGCAAAAATACTACAGATTCTGGGCAGTTTCGACTGCGTCGGTTCATTTCTTTTGGATGAGCTAAAGCTACCGCGTCCTGTAGGCAAAAGTAACGAAACCAAGGAGGCTCTTTCGCATCCATGCGATCGCCAAATTGCTTACAAGGATGTTAGTACTTAGTTTTTGTCGGGAACAAAAAACTGACCGTACTGAGCCTGTACATAAAAATCTCACCCTACTATTGCCTAGCTCTTTATAACGCTAAAGGCTTTTTCCACGACTCACTAAATTGTCGGCCGCTCAGATAGGTCCTCTCGGTAACTGCTCCCTGCGTTACTCTACCTACTATATCCATATAGTCGCAGGCCTAGCATCGCACTCTCCGGTGGCAATACAAGGGCCTGATGGCTTCGTTACATATTACGAATATTCTGCGTGATTTATCTAGATACCCTCAAAACAAATGGGATAAAGACTAATAATTAAAAGGTATTAGATTTTAAAAGTGACTGTCCCAAAGAGCTTTATTTACTCTATTTCATAACAAACCTGACAATACACTGAAAGTTGAAATATCTAAATACGAATCATTTATATTATGTTATAACATAACATTAATTATTATCTATAGGTGTTTCGGTTGTGGAAGAAAGAGTAAAAGTTGTCATTGTTGGTGCAGGACCTGCAGGTCTTGGCTGCGCGGTGCTATTAAAACAAATGGGGATTGAAGACCAAGATATTCTGGTGATAGAAGCTAGCACTATCGGCAGTACCTTCAAAGCTTGGCCGAAAGAAATGAAAATGATCACCCCATCCTTTCCCAGCAACGGCTATCATCAAACTGATCTCAATGCTATTTCTCCAGATACATCACCTGCATTTAGTTTAGGAAAAGAACACCCCACAGGAACTGATTATGCAGAATATTTGCGCACTATAGTGAAGCACTATGACATTCAGGTAAGAGAGCGAACAGCGGTGACTGATGTTACTCCCAACTCTGATGAAAGCTTTCTCATTACCACTCAAAGCGAGCAACGTATTAACTGCCAGTACCTTATCTGGGCAGGCGGAGAATTCTCAGCACCTAAACTAAAGGGTTTTCAAGGCAGTGAACTATGTCTGCACAACAGCCAAATATCCTCATGGGATGAGTGTACCGATGATCACTACGCCGTGATCGGTTGCTATGAAAGCGGGGTAGATGCCGCTTACAACTTAGCTCAACGTGGCAAAAAGGTGACTTTGTTAGATACTAATACAGAACAGACAGATACTTATGATCCCAGCCGAGTGCTCAGCCCTTACACTGCCGAGCGATTGGTTTCTATGGCCAATTCTGATCTTGTGAAGTTAGAGCAAAATTTTCGTGTGCAACAAGTCGAAGCACTGGAGCAAGGTTTCAAGCTGACAGACAGCCAAGGTAAAACACTGTCGAGTATAGGTCGCCCCATAAACTGCACTGGCTTCGATACGCACTTAGGCCCCGTTAAAGCATTGTTTGATATCAGGAAAGATGGCTATCCTGAGGTGAATAAATTTGATGAATCCACGCGTTATAGAAACCTTTTCCTGAATGGCCCTACATTAGTTCATGGTACCGTATTACTGTGTTTCATCTATAAATTTCGCGGCCGCTTTGCCACCCCCTGTAGCATTATTGGAGCGGAACTGGAATTGGACACTTCCGTTTTAGCCCATTATCAGCAAGCGGGAATGCTGCTGGATGACTTTACCTGCTGTGAAAATCAACAGTGTTTCTGTTAAACGGAATCTAATTAACGGTAATCGTTTTTGGCCACCCGCAGCAGTTTCTACCACGTACTGGACCTCCTAATATCCGTAGAAAATCTTTGCAATTTAAATCCCCTGCTAGAATGTTTTACAAAGAAAGTTGAGGAATTATGAAATTAACAAAACATCCCAACCTTAGAAAGTACCTTGAAAAAGTCTTTTATTGGTTAACCCATTCAACCAGTCTATTAATGATGGCGATCATACTAGGCTCTGTCAGCGGAATAGTTTCGCCTACGCTTGGTGAGGTGGCTGCCATAGGCACTGATAGTACCATTTTGATATTGGTCTTCTTGCTGCTCTTTGAGGTGCCGATAAAAGGTATTTTCTTAGGCTTGTCAAACCTGAAGTTCATAGGAATCGCCTGGATAGCAAATTTTATTATTATCCCCTGTTTTGGGTTTATCATCGCCTCATTGTTTTTGTCGGGTCAAACACTGTTCTACACAGGTTTGGTGATTTATTTCATGGCACCTTGTACCGATTGGTACTTAGGTTTTACACGCATGGCCAAGGGTAATGTGGAGTTAGGAGCGGCGCTCTTACCTATCAATATGCTAACGCAATTAATACTATTCCCCACTTACCTGCTTTTGTTCAATACTGTCGTTGATTACAAAATTGATCTCACGGTATTAATTGACTGGTTTATACAACCACTATTGGCTGCGATGATATTGCGTGTAGTGTTACATCGTTTCATGACTTTGCTACTTCCTCTGTGTCGCATAGCTATACCACTAGTGCTGGCACTATTAGTAGGACAAATTTTTGCATCTAACATTAGTGTGCTACTGGAACACTTAAGTATTGTACCTAGGCTATTGTTGGCTATATTTAGTTTCTTTGTCGTCACCTACCTGATCGCTGAAGGTATTGCGCGATTAGCCAAGTTTGAGCACCCGGAGCACTGCTTATTAAGCTTTACCACTGGCGCACGAAATGCACCTTTAATGTTAGGTCTAACCACCGTAGCCATTCCTGATCAGCCATTGATATACGCCACTATTACCATTGGCATGTTGATTGAGTTCCCACACTTAACAACTCTAAAAGTCATTTTTTTAAGGCGTTATCGTGGTGAAGCTGAATTATCAGGTTGGCGGGGAGCAAAAGATACCTCACATAAGCTTTAACTTTACGGTAATAAAAGTTAATAAATATGGGACAAGCTTTTCTTGTCATTGGGATTAAAGAATAATCCAGCTGATATAACGACTGTTAATTAAGTAGATAAAAGCAACAAGCCACCTGAAATTATTCGGTTCATAGGCCTAAATCGTCTATGTCTGTAGGCGTTTTAGTTGTCTACTACATATAAGGTCAAGTGTAAAAATCATACGCTTTCACTGATGGATTTCCAAATTTTCGCATGCTCTGAGATGTATCTGCTTCCTCGGCCGCACATGCTAGTACTTTAATTTTTCCTATCCAGATTTAGAGAAGGTTTTTTCAACACACGAAGCACTAATAACTTGATTTTTCCCTGCACCCTTTGCTTGGTATAATGCTTGGTCAGCCCGCCGCAAGACTGCCTCAACATCGTTGTCTCCTTGTGCAACGACAGTGACTCCTGCACTTGATCCTACTTTGACTTGGGTTTTTGAGTTACGCAGTCGTATTGGTTCATCTAAACACCTTACAAATCTTTCTGCAATTTCAATACCTTTATCAAGATTAGCATTCGCATGAATGATTAGTAAAAATTCGTCTCCACCGTGTCTTGCAATGAGGTCGCCGTTTCGCTTTACACTATTAAAGCGAGAGGCGACTGCTTTTAGAACTTCGTCACCAGCGTCGTGACCATATGTGTCGTTCACAGGCTTGAAGCCATCGAGGTCCAGTGCAACGACTGTAAAGGGCGTTTGTTGGTTTTCCCAGTTCGAAAATGCTTCGCCTAGTTCAGCCTGTAAACGTGTTCGGTTCGGCAGCCCGGTTAACAGGTCGTTGAATGCAAGCTTTTCCATCGTTTGTTCAGCTTCTCTACGCTTTGTGATATCTTCAACTGTCATAATTGCCATAGCTGGCTCAACATCTGTATGCAAGATTAGAGATATTTGACAGAGGATAAGCTTCCCATCCGCCCTTTTGAGATGAAGCTCTTCCTTTTCAAGTAGATTAGTGTTTTTCAGTGTCAGCTTATCAATGAATGCACTCCATACGCCACTTTCCACCCAAATGGATGAGAAGTTGAAGTCACTATCAAAGTTCTCTACTGGCCCCAAAGTTCTAATCCATGACTGATTAACGCTAACTATCTTAGCCTCATCAACTCGGATCACTACAGCAGGCACAGGCATGACTTTTAAAAGGTCAAGTAAGCGGGTTTTCATTGCAAGAACTGATAGAATTAAAGGTTGTTCAAAACCGTAAGCATCAATGTGCTCGTTGTTGACAAGGTTGCCTTGTACAATATGTTGAGCCAAATCGATGACCTTCTGTTGCTCGTATCCCTCTCGTCTGAGCCATACGGAAAGGAACATCATCATCCCAACGAATGGTAAAAAATACGCAACGTGCACACCAAATAGAAGCCAAAAGTGGCTGGTATCAAATACATAGACAGGCACACCAAGTGTTTGTGAATAACCTAAAATTAGATGGTGCAGGTAAATAAATACCGTTGCAGCAAGGATCGTTCTCCAATCACGATAATACAATAATACCCCAATAAGGCCGAATGCACTAAAATGTCCTTCAATATCCCCTCCAGTTTGATGGATAATTAAACCTGTATAGGTCATAAAGGCGCAGCCCATGTATACCCGGGTTAAAAGTGTTCCGGAATGTTTACTCATAAGGATGTACGATAAAAAAAGAGTAGGGCCTCCGAGAAGTAGAGCGTCAAAGTAAGTGTTGTTAATTGGTGCAAGGCACAGGCAAACAACCATGAGGAAAACGTTCATGTAGACCATCACTTTATCAGCATGAATTCTATATGGGTTCAATAGTTCGTCAAACGAAGCCTCGGCTTTAAAATAATTCGGTATCATGTGTTTGCCCCTTAGCATAAAAACCCAAGTAATGCATTCCTATAACCCATCCAAGCAAATGAGAACAACACAAAGACCATCCAGACGATAAACCAATGCTCAGGCCTTCCAATTATTGAGAGTGAATAAGAGTTTAATATGCTTAATAAATTTCGTAATATTCGTATTTTCTTCACTTCATTAACTCCAACAAGGTTGCAGTATTTTCTCGTTTATATTTATAAAAAATCCAACTAAAGAAATTAGAAAAGGTTTTATCGACTTTTTCAACAAAGAACGCTTACAAGCATAGGAAATTCAGCAAAGAAGTACAAGTATAGGGAAATTAGAGATATATAGTGCACATTTGATTTGGCACCTAAATAGAGATGCACTCGTGTATCCCATCATCCAGAATTCTTTAAATAAGTGACTGGATATTTTGGAAAGGCATGCTATCAACCATTTGTTGATGTAATATTTAGTCCAAGTTATGCAAACGACAGTGTCCTATTTGGTTGTGTCGCAAAGTTAAATCTGCATCAATCTGTTACAACTGCATATTCTGGCTCAATTCGATCATCCATATCGGTTTAAATTATTGATTCTTTGTATTCAACCGCTCTGCATGATCCAAGTAATGGTGCAGAGCGCATGTCGTTCAGTATTGTTGGCCCATTTTCAAATCTAATAGCTCTTCAGTAAATCGTGTAAGCTTGTCTTCGATTGAGCTTAGTTGATCTATTAACCGAGTATCAGGCAGATCACTAACTAAAACTGTCTATATAGGGTACAGAACTAGTGATAAAACTAAGGAAAGAATTTTTCTGCTATTAAAGATAATGAAATCAAATGCTCTATTTATATCTCTTCCTTGTGTAAGGAGGAATATAGAATAAATATCCAGGCGCATGAAATCACATAATAATCTTAAACCATAAAAATTAGATCGTGGATTATCCATTACTTATCGTCGTTAAATTTGCATACTGTCTTCTGAGTCAGCTCAAAGTCAGAGGTGTAAGTTACTTTTCTGGATGATGTTGCAAAGTCAATTTGAGTAAAGAGAGACGCCCCGATAACCACTGTTTGCAATATAGAAGGTAATTTTAAATCAAAGTGTTGATGTGAATTTAGTGGATATTGATTTTATGAAAATGTGCCAACGCTATATCAAACTGTTATGTTTACAAAGAGTCGATTATGCCAATTACCACAATATCAGTGACTTCGAGTACCATTAAGCTTGGTATGAACATAGTTCCATTCATACTGTAATCCAAAAAGGCCTTTGATAGAGCGGTGCATAAAGTTCGGATCGAAGAAATAACTGATTCTTTATCGAATGGAACAAGGACTGTTCTAAGCACTACGTTAGTCTCGTCATGCGAGAAACAGACTATTAGTATCAATATGCAATACATATTTATCACTAACAAATACTGTTCTGTCTAAGCCAATGCTTGGAATAATTTTAGACAAACCCCAGTTTGTCTAAATTTTATTACCTTTGTCTAAAATTTAATTACCTTGCATCATCAAACATACCCCGCTGCACAAAACCCACTGGCCCATGCCCACTCATACCCCGCTGCACAAAACCCACTGGCCCATGCCCACTGAAAATTATGCCCGCCCAAATGCCCTGTCACATCCAAACTCTCGCCAATAAAAAACAGCCCCGGTACTTTAGCCGCTTCAAACGTCTTAGAAGAAACTTCATTAGTATCAATCCCGCCTAAAGTCACCTCAGCCGTGCGATACCCCTCTGTGCCACCTGGATGAATCTTCCAGTCAGTCAGCTGCGTGGCAATCTCTTCCAGTTTGTCATTATTCATTTGCCCCATGCTACCGCTAAAGTTACTCCCTGACATTTGCCAAAACTCCAACAAAGTCTGCGTCATACGTTTGGTCATATGTTGTGATAACACCGATTGTAAACACCGATTGTAGTTCGGACTTAGGTTTCTCATCACGCTGGGTTTTAAGCCATTCTAAGCAGTCTTGGTTAGGAAAAAGGTTGATACTGATCTTCTCACCGCTATTCCAGTAAGAGGATGCCTGTAGCATCACAGGGCCACTTAAACCGCGATGAGTAAACAACATTGCTTCAGTGAAAGCGGTGCCATCTTCTGTAGTGACAGTAGCAAAGTGTGATACACCCGATAAAGGGCTTAAGAACTTCAAACTCTCTGGCGGTAATGTAAACGGTACTAGCGCTGCACGCAAGGGTGTAACCGCGATATCAAACTGTTTGGCAATGTTGTAAGCAAAAGGTGATGCCCCGCCATTGGGGATTGAGAGGCCGCCTGTGGCTATAACGACTGAGGTTGCACTCAACATGCCATTGCTGGTTTGTACTTTAAAACCCTGTTCGGTTTTATCGATATTCTCGATACTGGTCGAAGTGGCGACTTCTACCCCTGCCCACTCGATCTCGGTCATCAACATAGCGAGAATTTTACGCGCGCTGTCATCGCAAAACAGCTGGCCTAAGGTTTTCTCATGGTAGCCGATATCATGTCTTTCAACTTGATCAACAAAGGTCTGTACGCTAAAACGGCTCAGAGCAGATTTACAGAAATGCGCATTACCTGAGATAAAGTGTTTTGGCCCATTGTGCATATTGGTAAAATTACAACGCCCACCACCTGACATCAGGATTTTACGCCCTACGCGCTTGCTGTGCTCGATAACCAATACTGACTTACCGCGATAACCTGCGTTAATGGCACAGTAAAGCCCAGATGCTCCGGCTCCTACAATAATGACGTCGTAATTTTTCATTTAATTCTCTTATCAATGTTATCTTAACTGTTCAAACAGGTTTAATACTCTGTCCCAATACAATTTAGCTTTCTGATATTACCGTTTCGCCTACTGGCGAGTGATTTTTTTTTGCGTGCCCATAAGTAAAGTAACCAAACAAAAAGGGCACCCTACGATTACCGAAAACCCCTACGCATGAGATTAAATGAGCGACCGTTCATCAGCGCCATCCATGGCGCACTCACTCTTCGCATCATCCTGATGCTACGTTTCGCTCATTTAACCTCATTCTCCGGCGGTATTCCAAGGGAGATTTAGTCCGCTGCCAATTTCACATATTGCTGTTATTATTTTATTTCAAATAAATATCAGCACACTAA